>Ga0209322_10000374_pt1 | contig 25867 bp, 27 predicted proteins | sample Rifsed19ft1_FD_184013 | JGI IMG/M metagenome (GOLD analysis project Ga0209322, IMG submission 184013) | Soil microbial communities from Rifle, Colorado, USA - sediment 19ft 1 (version 2) | ecosystem: Environmental > Terrestrial > Deep subsurface > Rock core/Sediment | place: Rifle, Colorado... | reverse complement strand
TTAAACCCACCCGCCCCGCCCCCGCCGACAATGGATTTCGGACTACTGCCGCCGATTCAATTTCCCAAGGAAACCGGGCGGCCAAAACTGACTCTGGAACTGCCAACTGGCGCGATTCCCGAGTTTCCTGACCGGATGAAGGTCTTTTATGCCCCAACCAAAAGGAGCGGCTTTCTCGATGCCGACAGAGCAATTGAAACAGCCCGGGCGCTGGGGTTTCTCTTTCAGCCGGACCAGCCGACGGAGACCAAGTATATTTGGACAAACCAGGACCAGCTCTCATCCCGACTGAATATGGATATTGTTTCCGGCCACTTTAAACTGACCAGAGTTTGGCAGGCTAATCCCGCTTTGTTGGCGCTGTCTTCTTTTACCTCTGACCGGCAGGTGATTACGGATATTAATAATTACCTGCGCAAGGGCGGCTTGCTTCCCGGTGATATTGATCAAGAACAAAAGGCGACCTACCTGGCGGCGGTGGGCGGGCAATTGACGCCGACAATTTCCCTCTCGGAAGCGGACTTTGTCCAGATAGATTTTTTCAGAAATAATTATGAAGGCTACCCTTTCTATCGACCCGAACCGGACTACGGCCTGGTACGGGCGATTGTTTCCGGATCGAGAGATCAGGCCGACAAAATTATTGGCCTGGACTATAACTACACCAGCGTCGATTATTTGAAGATGGGAACATACCCGATTAAAACCGGCGAGGTGGCCTGGCAGGAATTCAGCAACGGCGGCGGCTTGGTGACGGATAAGAGTCCGAAGACGGGCAATATCGCGATCAGAAGAATACTTTTGGGCTACTATGATTCGCCCTCACAAAGCTACGCCATGCCAATCTACATATTCTTGGGCGACCGTGGTTTCGTCGGCTATGTCAGCGCGGTGAGCGACAGTGTCCTGAAGAAATAACAAGCAAGATTCTGTCATTGCGAGCGAAGCGCGGCAATCTATATAGATTGCTTCGTCGAGTACTCCTCGCAATGACGAGGGGGACTAGATGGTTTTCCAGTCAAAGTTGGCGTAGACCCAGTCGATGAGCTTTTCCGATTCGCCAAAGCGGTCAACCGAATTGAGGACGGTCAGCAAAATACTTTTACCATCCCGGGTAACGAGGGTAACCAGACATTCGCCCGAGGCTGGTGTCCAGCCGGTTTTCAGGCCGCGGACCCCGGGGAGGCCCAAGAGCTTATTGGTGGACTCAAAAGCAAATCTTTTTTTACCGGTAACGTCATAAAAGACAACCTCTTTGGTCGAAACAATTTTTCTAATGATGGCATTGGCGATCGCCTCGCGGGCAATGAGGGTCAGGTCGCGAGCGGTGGTGTAGTGGTCGGGATTTTCAAAACCGGCGACGTTGGCAAAATGGGTGCCGGCTAAACCCAGGGCGGTTGCCCGGTCATTCATTTTGGCGATGAAGCCGTTATAGCCGCCTCCCGGAAAGTTTTCGGCCAGGGTGACGGCGGCGTCATTACCCGAATCGACGAGGAGGCCATAAAGCAAGTTTTCGACCGTCAGCCGGTCCCCGGGGGCTAAGTCCATTGTCTGACCGGTGGCGCCACCCCCGGTTTTGACCGTCAGCACCTGATCCGGTTCGTAGATTTCGAGAGCAATGAGGGCAGTCATCAGTTTGGTCGTGCTGGCGGGAAAAAGTCTGGTTTGACTGTTTTTTTCGTAGATAGTGGTACCGGAGTCGGGGTCGAAAATATAAACTGCCTGGGCAGAGACCGCCGGGGCGGGGACCGATCCGGGTTTGAGTTGGGGCAAAAGGAGATTGGTGGTGCTGGCTGATTTGACGACGGGTTCTTCTTTTCCGGGGATAATGGGGAGAAAAACAAAAACTACAACCAATGATAAAAAGGCGAGAAAATTAAAAAACTTGAGGGGAGAGACGCTCACCTTCATGAACTTAATCTTAGCAGAACTGTCATTCCCGACCCGATCGGGAATCTATTTATATGGATCCCCGCTTTCGCGAGGATGACAACTATCGATTAAGGCGAACGTCGATGCGCTCCATATCGCGGGGAAAGAGTGAAGCTTCGCGAATATTTTTTAGGCCGAGAATGTGCATGGTCATTCTCTCGGCGCCGAGAGCAAATCCTCCGAGAGGGGGGACTCCGTAACGAAAAGATTGTAAATATAATTCCACGTCTTCTTCTTTTACTCCCCACTCTTTGGCATTTTTTAATATCTGTTGGTAATCATTCAGGCGTTGTCCTCCACTTGACCACTCTACTCCCCTGCCAATCAAATCGACACTAAGAACGTAAGTGGGATCCTCGGGATCAGGACAGATATAAAATGGTTTCTCTTTGGTAATAAAATGGGAAACGAACACTAAGTCTGATCCACGCTCTTGCCGCGACCAGCGGCAGATTTCCCTTTCGTCCTCCGGAGATAAGTCCTTTTCTTGACGACAATCTCGCCCGGTACGTTTGTAAATTATTTCCTGGGCTTCCCGGAGCTTGATATGGGGAATTTTGTCGGCCAATTTCGGCAGAGTTGCACCGTACAATTCTAATTCTTTGGCGCATTTTTTCTCGACCTGCCCAAAGATAAACCTGACGACATATTCTTGCATTTCTAAGACATCAAGCCAGGACTCGATAAAACCAAATTCGGCATCCAGGCTGACTACTTCAGTCAGATGACGGGTGGTAACGCTGGGTTCAGCGCGGAAAATTTTGTTGACACTAAAAACCCGTTCAAAATCTCCCACCAATAGCGATTTGTATAGCTGTGGACTTTGGCTGAGGTAGGCTTCGTGTTCAAAATATTGGACACGAAATACCTCTGCTCCTCCTTCGGCAACTGCCGGGGTAATACAGGGCGCTTGAAATTCCATAAAGTCACGGGCTTTGAGGGCTTGACGAAAAGCATCAATGACGACTTCCTGGACTTTGAAGATAGCCTGAACCCGGGGATGGCGCAGAGTTAGAGCGCGGTAGTCCAACAGGGTGGGGAGTTCGACATCCAAAACCTCTTTACCCATGTCGAAAGGCAGCTCTTCAGACTGACTGATTACCTCTATTTCTTTGGCTTCGATCTCGATTGCTCCGGTCGGTAAATTTTTGTTGATCAACTTCTCCGGTCTGGCTTTGACTAATCCGGTGACGGAGACGACGAACTCCGAGCGCAGATCTTTGGCCGCTTCAGTGCAGACAACCTGAACGACTCCGGTACGATCACGGAGGTCGATGAAAACGATTTTGCCGTGGTCGCGGCGGGTATTGACCCAGCCTTTGATGGTAATGGTTTCACCAACTTTGTTAACTGTTTCGGCGATGAGCGTGCGTTGCATATGTTTAGTTAATTTTAGCAATTTGTATATTGCATATTGTATATTGTATATTGATTGTAGGAATGGATAATTATGTGGTGCCCGTTGAACCAGAAGTGGGAGGAGGATTGGAACCGATCAAGGATCTACCAAAAAAAAGTTTTTGGAAGCGGTTTTCCCTGAAGCAGAAGATTTCTTTGGTTGGTTTGGGTATCCTGTTTATCGGCTTGCCGGTAGTAATGGGGGCGGTCAAAATTCAGCAAGATCTGCGTTCCAAGGCTTCTTCCCCTCCCCCGCCGGCTTCGATACCGGTAATTAAGACGGAGGTTTTAGCGATAGCCACGGTTAAGACGGCCTATCAAACTCAAGTTGAAGGTTATGATCCGGTTGGACCCGGTGCGGCGCTGTCGCTAACGATTTCCAATTTACCGGCGGGTCTGACACAAGGTCCCTGCCAAATCACTCCCATCAGTACTCCCACCCCGACGCCGACAACAAGAGTTACTCCGACATCGACACCGACCGGTGTTGGAGGAGGTGGGGGGTCTCCCACGCCGACGTCAGGCGGTATGACTTGGGAGGAAGCGCAGCGGATTGGTACCCCTCCTCCACCCCCTCCTCCGCGGGGATGTACCATAAATGCCAGAATAATGGTGAGCGCGGACGGGACGAATTTTTCGGATGCTTCAGGCACGACAGTTAGCCTGCCACCGAGAACTGCTCGCTTGTACTTTAAGGGCGTTGATGGAGCCACCGGCAAGGTCTCTGCCAACGTAACGGCAAGGATGGTCTGGAAAGGTGACGCGTACAAAGGGACATCTTTTGCTAATCAGGTTGGTCAGGAATCTATCCCCGGGCCAGACGGATACCCGACCCGTTTCGAAGCTTATGAAAATACGGGCAATCCTCAGTTGTCTCTCAATGAGACGTGTGTGAATAGAGGGGGGTAACTGTAGCGACGATTTCCCCGACGCCAACTTGCGTTCCTCCACCTGATTGCATCGAGGGTGACCCTAAAAATGACGATCGTTATTACTGCGCCCTTATTGGGGCACCTCCCCCGGGGACAGTTTACTGCCCTACCCCCACACCCACCCCGACTCCAACGCCGACTCCGGTCGACCCGGCGAGTTGTTCTAAGTACGGAGCCCGGAATTGTCCGGCACCGTGTCAGTTGGGGTCGAGTTGTCCGTTGTGCAAGGATGTGGTGTGCAAGGCACCAAGTAAGTTGACACCCACTCCGACGTTGCCCGGCGGCTGTTACTATCAACAAGTTAAGTGCATCCAAGAGCCTTGTGAGCCGGTTTTGGTTTGTCCGACGCCGACAACAACTCAAACCCAACCAGCGACCATTACTTGCCTGATCACGGGTATCCCGACTACCGCCGGTACTTATTCGGTGGGAGCCGTGTTAAGCAACAGCAAGACCGGTCTCATCGGACGAAAGACCTTGTCACTTTCTGTTTCTGGATCAGCGACACCGTCGGCCACTCCGACACCCTGTTATCCACCACCCAGTTGTCCCCCTCCCCCGGCCGGTTGTGTCTACCAGGGTGGAAGTTGTTCCAGCTGCGGCCAATTGGCTTGTACAGTACCCACCCCAACACCAACACCAACACCTCCACCCTATATTCAAGTGCTTACCCCAAATGGCGGCGAACAATTAACCGTGGGTCAATCCTACGCCATCCGCTGGCAGACGTCTCCCGGAATAGTAAATTATCTTATTTATCTCGTAAATTCTTTGGGGCAGGAAAGCTTGATAAATGGTGCGAGCGCACCAAACACTTCCTATACATGGATGGTAAATTCACCAATCATGCAAAATACAGGGTTACATAAAATAAAAATTGTAGATGCGGCACAGGGAGGGGTTGGTTCAGCAACCCAGGACCTATCAGATAAATTCTTTACCATTAACTCACCTATCACCACACCGACGCCAATCTCGGTGACGCCAACGCCGACGGTTTCACCCTCACCAACGACAACTTCTGCTCCAACAGTAACGGTCACGACTTCTCCGACCCTGGTGACGCCAACGCCAACAGCAAAAGTTACTCCAACACCGACGCCGCAACCTTGGTGGTACCGCTTCTTCCGCCCCACGCCCACCACACCGACGCCGCAACCTTGGTGGTACCGCTTCTTCCGCCCCACGCCCACGCCCACTCGAACTCCGCCCAGGGGAATTCAATAGAATGCTTTAGCGGTTGAGCTTTGTTATCTTGCCCCTGGCCTTACTGGTCTTGATAAACTGCAACCAATCGCGATTGGGGAGGTGCTTTTCTTTCGATTTGATGATTTCAACCAGGTCGCCGCTTTTGAGTTGATAACTCAGGGGGGCAATTTTCTGATTAACCTTGGCGCCCTGGATATGAAGGCCGAGATCGGAGTGGACGGCGAAGGCGAAATCGACCGGAGTGGCACCTTTGGGCAGATCGTAAACGTCGCCGTGGGGTGAAAAAACATAGATGCGTTCCGACAGGGCGTCGAGTTTCAAACTTTGGACGTACTCTTCGCTATTTTCGACTTCTCTCTGCCAATTAGCCAATTCTTTGATCCAGTCCATTTTTTCTTTGACGGCGAAGGCAGTCCCGGCCTCTAATTTTTCGTCGCTTGAGCCAGCTTCTTTGGCGGTGGAATACAGGGTGTGGGCGGCGGCACCATACTCGGCCTGTTCATGCATTGCTCTAGTCCTGATCTGAATTTCGATGATGTGTTTGTGGCGATCAAAGACCTTGGTGTGAATTGACTGGTAACCATTGGGTTTCGGCTGGGCAATAAAGTCGCTGATGCCGATGTGGGGAACGGGCTGCCAAAGATCGTGAACCAAGCCGAGGGCGGCGTAACAGTCCATCTTGCTTTCGGTGATGATCCGTAGGGCGACGAGATCGTGGATCTTGCCCAGGTCGCCGTCGATCTCGGGACGGTTTAGTTTGCGAAAGAGGCTGTATTTTCTCTTTGGTCGGCCACTGACTTCCAGGTCGAGCCGATGCTGGTTGAGCTTATTTTTGATTAAATTGGTCGCCTGGGAGGTAATTTTCGCCGCCCGGGAAAAATGAGGTTTGGCAATTTGCATTAGCCAAGCGTATTCGGTCGGATAAACATAGGGAAAAGCCAAGTCTTCCAAATCCCCTTTCAGCTGACCCATGCCCAGGCGTTCGGCCAGGGGGGCGTAGACTTCCAGGGTTTCTTTGGCGATACGTTTCTGTTTGCTGATCGGCACGGCCTCGAGGGTTTGCATGTTGTGAAAGCGGTCGGCCAGGCGAATGAGGATGACGCGAATATCGCGGGCCATGGCGACAAACATCTTGCGCAAGTTTTCAACAAAAACGGCATTGGTACTGCCGCGCAGTTTGACCCGGCTAATCTTGGTAACACCGTCGACCAGAGTAGTCACTTCTTCGCCAAAGAGAGAGGCAATTTCCTCGAGAGTGTGGTCGGTATCTTCAGCGACGTCGTGGAGGAGAGCGGCCTCGATGACCGATTGGGGCTGGCGCCAGCCGACGAGAATTTCGGCCACAGAAAGAGGGTGGGTGATGTAGGCGTCCCCAGTTTGGCGCAGTTGTCCCTCGTGGGCGGCGGCGGCAAAGTCATAAACCGTTTGGAGGCGTTTTTCGTCGAGTTTGATTTGATTTTGCTTGATCGCATCAAGCAAATTGGCATAGGACATGGATAGATTATAGCGCGGCCGGCGGTGATAAAATAAGCTGATGGATTACCGAAGAAAGTTATTAGCAGATGAAATTGCCCTTTTCCCAGCGCAACTGACGCATATTTTTGATCTTTTTGCCGCGGCGGGAAAAGAAATCTACCTGGTGGGCGGAGGGGTGCGGAATATTTTGCTCTCTAAAAAACCGCTTAATTGCGATTTGACGACGAACGCCACGCCGGAAGAAATTCAGGCAATAACGAAGGAGTATGAACCATACTACGAAAATGATTTCGGGACGGTCGGCATGGCTATCGGCGATGAAGTCTATGAAATAACGACCTACCGATCGGAAAAGGGCTACACCGACTTCCGTCACCCCGACCAAATAACCTGGGGTAAGACTTTGGCGGAAGACGTCGAGAGGCGCGAATTCACCATTAGTGCGGTGGTGATGAGCAGGCGCGAGTTGATTGATTTAGTCGATGGTTTGAAAGATTTTGAAGATGGGGTCATCCGGACGGTCGGCGATCCCGAAGCGCGATTCGGCGAAGATGCTTTACGGATGATGCGGGCAATCCGGCTGGCGGCGACGCTGTCATTTCGGATCGAAGAAAAAACCTTGGCGGCAATCGGGAAGAAGGCGGCGCTACTGGCCAATATCAGCCGGGAAAGGGTGCGTGATGAACTGCTGAAAATAATCGGCAGTGGCTACCCGGCCGATGGCCTGCGCCTATTGATCTCGACCGGGCTGATGGAACAGATCATCCCTGAGATTTTGGCGGCCCGGGGGGTGGATCAAACCGGCCACCACACCCTGGATGTCCTTGACCATATGCTCGAGAGCCTGGCCGGCTGTCCCAGTCGCGACCCTCTGGTCCGGCTGGCAACCCTGCTTCACGATATCGGTAAGCCGGCAACAAAAAGATATCACTGCGTTAATTGCGGTGCTTTGATTAAACAAAGTGACCTGGTCGATGATCATTTGCGCTGCCCGAAATGTCAGACGGAACAATCGACCCACGCGGCGGCGACTTTTTATGGCCATGAAGTGATCGGTGAAAGAATGGTGGCCAAAATTGCTGACGATTTGCGACTGTCGGTCAAGGAAAAAACCAAACTAACGACTCTGGTTCGCTGGCATATGTTCGCCTACCAGCCGGAAATGACCGATGCGGCGATCAGGCGTTTCATCAGGCGAGTTGGCAAAGAAAATATTAACGATATGATTAACCTGCGGATCGGCGACCGGCTTGGCGGCGGCAGTAAAACGACCAGTTGGCGATTGATGGAATTTCAGAAAAGAATCGGTGAGCAATTGTTTGAGCCGATGGAGGTATCCGATATGGCCGTTAACGGCCAGGACGTGATGGAAATACTAAATATTAAACCGGGGCCGAAAATCGGCCAAGTTTTGAATATTTTATTTGAAGAAGTGCTGGAGGACACGAGTAAAAACAAGCGCGAGTATTTGATTGGTCGAATCAAAGAACTGGCCTAGTGGCGTCAAGAGGTCCGACCTCTTGATTTGCGGAGGTCGTCCCAGATGACAAGGAGCGGGACGGCGGTGAAGGGCGAGGAGTAGGAACCGGAGATGGTGCCGATAAGCAGGGCGAGGGCAAAGAAGCGGGTCGAGGCGCCGCCAAGGAGAAAAAGGGCCAGAAGCATGAAGATGATGGTGAGGGAGTTGTTAAGCGAGCGGATCATGGTCTCGCTGACGGCCTGGTTGGCCAGGTCATAGACAGACTCATTGGAGTGGCGTTTTTGGAGTTCGCGAATGCGGTCGTAAACAACAATGGTATCGTGAACTGAGAAGGAGAGAACGGTCAGGGTGGCGGTGACAAATAAAAGATCGACTTCGATGCCAAAGAAGTGGCCGAGGAGGGAGAAGATGCCCAAAAGCACTAAGCTATCGTGAAGCATGGCCAGGAGAGCACAGACGCCAAACTTTAATTGCTTAAAGGCCCGGGTAATGTGAATCAAGATCAACAGGGAAGCCAGAAGAACGGCATAGATGGTCTTCTTGATCGTTTCCTGACCCAATGAGGGGCCGAGAGTCTCAAAGGAAACCATTTTCAGGTCTTTGTTTTTTTCTTTTAGTTTCCCAACCATTTCATCCGCTTGTTGTTGGGTCATGTCTTTCTGGCGAATAATGGTTGAGTCGGAAAGGGTAAGGACAGAACCGCCGGTGAAGTCGATACTCAATTTGAGACCGAATCGTGCCAGGGAGATGGCGCCGGGGATGATAATCAGGAGCGAGAGGGCGAGATAGAGATAGCGGAGTTTCAGCCAATTGATCATGGTTGTTGGGGCTGGTTTGGTGATTGATTAGTGCCATGGTAGAAAAAACGCAGGAGAGTTCGGGTGACGACAATGCCGGTAAAAAGAGAAATGAAAATACCAAGGAGGAGGGTCAGGGCGAAGCCGCGGACGGCACCGGAGGCGTTCAAGAAAGACCAATCGAGCGGGTTAAAGAGAATCAGACCGGTGATAATGGTGGCCAGATTAGCGTCCTTGATCGAATTCCAGGCCCGGCCGAAACCCAGCTCGAGACTAACCGGCCAGGAACGGCCGGCCCTGATTTCTTCCCGATAACGCTCGAAAACGAGGATGTTGCTGTCGACGGCCATACCAATAGAGAGAAGAAAACCGGCGACGCCGGGGAGAGTCAGGGTGACGGGAATAAGGCGGTAAAGGGTAGCGGTAATCAGACTGTAGACGCCTAGGCCGATGACGGCGATAACCCCGAGCCAGCCATAATAGAGAATCATAAAGGCGGCGACGATAGAAAGACCAATAGCGCCGGCGAGGACGCTTTGGCGAATAGAGTCCTCACCCAAGGTGGCCGAGATGACCTTTTGGGAAAGAATCTTGACGGGCACCGGGAGAGCGCCGGCATTGAGTTGGGTGGCCAGAAACTTGGCTTCGTCGAGGGTAAAACTACCGGAGATAATGGCGTCGCCAGTAGTTATTTCCGACTGAACGGTGGGGGCGGAAAGAAGGGAGTTGTCTAGGAGAATGGCGAGCGGTTTGCCTAAGAATTCTTTGGTTAGTTTGGCGAATTTGTCCCGACCGGGGTCTTTGAATTTGATGGAGACAGCGGGTTGGCGGTTTTGAGTTTCAAAAGTCACCTGGGCTAAGCTCAAATCTTTGCCGGTAAGGTCGGAAGGGACGAAAGTGACCAGTTGGGGTTCTGCCCCGGGTGAGGCCGGATCGGCCTGATAGATGGGGGTGGCGAAAACCAGACTGGCGGTTTGACCGATGAGGTCGAGGGCTTCCTGGGGCTTGTCGACGCCCGGCAGTTCGACTATAAGGCGATAGTCAGCGCCCGCAACCGATGTCTTGACGGTGGCCTCGGAGACACCATAAAGGTCGACGCGGCGGCTGATGACCGAGCGGGCGGACTCCAGAGCGGTAGTCCGACTTGGCTGGCCAATTTGCTCCATATCAGCCAGGAGGGTGACCTGCATGCCGCCGGAGAGATCGAGACCCTTTTTGAAATTGAGGTCGCGATTAAAAACGGATTTGCCGAGGCGAAAATTAATCCGGGGTCGGGGTAAGTTGAAGCTAAATTCTTTGTTTAGAATTTTACGGGAAAACTGCAGATCAAAAGGGAGATTTAAATAAAGACAAAAAAGAACCAGGGTGAAGATGAAAAAGAGAAGGCCGCGACTTTGGCGCATGAAGTGAATTGTACTATGGTTTGGGCACAAGTTGAGTCCCGGCTTCCCGGGGGGCGGCCGGGGTCAGAGAGAGCTGGCGGGGGGAATCGAAATGACAGACGATTTGGGTCTGATCGAGAGACTGGCCGACGGTGACCGGATCGCCGGCGCGGAGGCCCAAGGCCCTAACCAATCGTGATGGCAGGGTGATGGCGAGCGAGTTGCCGGCTTTGATTATTTTTTGTTGATTCATGGTTCGACCAGGCTCACCATATAGCTATACCACCATATCGACGTCATCGCCGATGATCATGACCCGCGGTTGAATAAGAATGCCGGTAATGAAGGGGTCTTTGCGGGAGAGACGGTAGCCAAATTCTTCTTCGGTCATGGTCGAGTAGTTCACCTCGGTACCGGCCGCCTCTTCGTAGTCTTTGACGATGATGGCCAGCTGGGGCGAGATGACCTGGCCGATAACGACCAGATCAACGTCGTTTGGCCCCCGCTTGAGGCCGCGGATAAACCGGCCGGAGAGAAAAGCGAATTTGATAAAGCCAAGTTTGCCGCGATTGGTAATGAGATTCTTACCGAGGGAGGTAGTTTTGACGACAATGGAAAGAAGCGGCTCGTAAAAGGGGTAGGTGTCGCGAAACTGGTAGTAGAGCCGATTGCCGCGTTTTTCATTTTTGACCATGCCCTTCTCTGTCATCCGGGCGAGTTCGCGACGGACGGCGTTGATCTCTTCTTTGGCGGCCCGGGTGAGTTCGCGGACGTAGTACATTTCAGTCGGACGGGAAAGGAATATTTTGATGAGTTTCGCCCGGACGCGGCTGACCATGAAATCGGTGAGTTTAGCCATACATGAACAACTATTGTCTGCAGTATAGCACGGGGCTAGCTAAAATCAAGAATTGTGGAAAACTAGCTAATTAAGTCCTTGGATTCTGGTCTGTATGTATAACATATAGGACTATACCAACAATCTATTGCTTGCCACAACTAGGCTTGACTTAATGATATCTATAAGTTAATATTGCCGAACTGAATCTTTCCCATCCAAGATTATTCGCAATCTTGGACCATCCTAGGAGGATAAATGGGCAATCAGTACGAGAACCAAGAGTTTCGCAACGTCTGCGACAATTTGCAGATGGACCGCGAAGAGCGCTCTGGCTTCCATCGCTATCTCGCCAATCATTACGGTGTCGAGAAGGACGACATGGGCTACCAGGAACTGCTCGTGGCGGGCGTCGAGTATCTGCGTCAGGATGTTGGCCGGGAACCCCCGTACCAATATCGCAATCTCTAACGAGGACTCGACCAGTATCACCCCCCTCTACCAAGAGGGGGTTTTAGTATTCAACCTTTACCCTTCCATTTGGCTCAAAGACCAATGACCTTTTTCTCTCAAAGTTTGCCAAAGACAAGAAGCCGTATTCGGCAGCCTTAGCCACTACCGCCAAGTCCTTATCAAAAAAAATAGAGGCCGATTTTCTATCTTCAGATAGGTTAATTGACTTGATAGTCAAGTCTTTCAACAATTCTAGCTTAAAATCTAGAACTTTTAAGTCGTCATTTACACTGTCAGCAATCTCCCCATCCCCTTTATACATTTTCCAGTCACCATCCAAGGCGACGGTCCAGTCACCTTCTTTTACAGTATATTTTCCCTTCGGAGAATCAACTTCTTTTTCGTGTATTTCTCCTACTTCAAGAGAGGCATAAGTCCCATGTCCACGCCAAACATGTGACACCTTTTTTCCGGCTAAAAGACCCAGTTCTTTTTTGATTTCACTTATGTCAACGTTTATTCCCGACATAAACACATGATAACACTCTCTTGATGGCGACTGGTCGGGGCTTTGCTTTTCGGCTCTCCTTTCCGTCTTCTCTTCCGCAACTCCTTTTACTGGTAGACCACGGACTGGTTGGCTTTGGAGAGGATTTCGATCCAGATTTTGCCGGGAACGAAGACGAACTCTTTGCCCCGACTGTCCTTGTAGACGGTGCGATCGAGGCGGGACTTCTTGCTCCAGGTGGCAGAAAAGACTTGGCCTTCGCTTACAACAAGGGCGTTGCCGCTACCGGTAGTACCATAGAGCATATGCTTTTCTTCATCAATGGGGCCGGTCTCGGTGACGAACTGGATGATAACTGTTTTGGCTTCAATTTGGTTATCGGCATTTCTATCCTTGTGGGCCTGGCCGCCGTTGACGCGTTTGTAAACCTTGGCGTTGGCGTCGAAAGTCCAGGTGACGTGATACTGGGCGTAGTCCTTCCAGAAGTCAAAGTCGACGGCAGTCGCCGGTTTGCCGGTGTTGCCATCAGGTTTTTCGCCGAACTTCCAGGGGACGAAGAACTTGGTCCAGGAGTCGCCCTTTTTGTCCAGGTTGGTAATACCACGCTTTTGGGCCGCCTTGTAGAGGTTTTCGGTGGAACAATACATAGTGTGTTCAGTGGCAACCTCGTGGCCGATGCGGGTGTAGTCGCGCCAGCATTCCTTGACCCCTAAGCCAAATTGATTGAGGTCGTTTATCCCTTGCCAACCATAGTCTTTGATCTGGCCCAGAGCATTGGCCTTGTTGGGGGTATTGGCGCCGCCGACGTGGGCGTAAAGCGGATACTTGCCATATTCGCTGGCCCAGTCGAGAAAGTAAGTCCGGGCGCTTCTGACCGGTCCGATAACCAGATCGGTAGTGGCAGTGTCACAGTAAAATACGGCCAGCAGACGGGTAATCGCGCCTTCGGCGACGGCTTCATAGACAATATCGGCCGAGCTGATGCCGGATTGGGGGCGGGCTTCCTGGTGATTTTCGATCATAACCGTCAGCGGCCGGCGCTTTTCCCAGAGATTCTTTTCGGTAGTGGTGTAAGCCAAGCCATTGAGGGGACAGGTCTGATTTTTCGGTTCAGAGGGATTGATAACGACCAGGGGTTTGCCCGCCTTCGCCAGCCCTTCTTCGAGGGCGGGGGAGACAAGGCCTTCTGGGCTCGCTTTCGGAAAGGCAAGGTAGCCGATGCCCAAGCCGATTAAGTAGACGATGACCAGAGAGGCAAGATAGATAATTTTTTTGTTCATTTATTTAAGGCTATCTCTGATGACAAGCCGCTCCTCTTTACTTAAGACCTGGTCTGGGCACTGGCCTTTGTCGATGGCCTTGGCATAAATGCGGGTGTTTTCCCGACTATGCAATGAGCTTATCACAACCCCGGTCCCATTTTCATCTAGTAAACTCAAAATAAAGCTCTGATTACCACCGGTGTCGGTAAAGGGATTGAATCGCAGAAAACCGACTTTCTGAAGATGGAGCTGGTTGGCGGCCACTTCTTTGGCGAGGTGGTCTTTGACGCTTTCAATCACTTCCTGGTTGGCGGCAGTTTTAGCGATAAAGTTATTGAGAGCGCTGATGAGGTCCTTTTTTGACATGCCCTGAGTGAGCGATTGGTAGTGGAAAAAGAGACGGAAGACGATAAACGAGAGAATCAGGAGCCAAAAACCGACCAGGCTAATAAGGATGTAATAGATATTCGGATCGGACATAACAAAATGAATTGTACCAAATTGGTCTGCCGATGCTGATAAGATAGGAATATGGCAAAAAAGAGAACCAGAAAGCAAAAAGTGCGCACCGGTCAGCGGCTCGCAGGCATGGGCGGCTTCAAAGTGTCTTTTGGTGCGATGGATGGCTCCAAAACAAAAGAGAAGGCGGTTAAAAAGGAGGGGGTTGAAGCTAAATATTTCCGGTCTGACTTGACAAAGGTAATCGTTCTCACTATGCTTGCTCTAGCTTTGGAGATAGCGCTTTGGCTTTATTTAGCGCGCTAGCCTCCGGCAATCGAAAGGGGGTGAATGATCTTATGACAATGTACTGTGTTAAGTGTCGCGCTAAGAGAGACGTAGAAAAATTTGAAACCCTTACCATGAAAAATGGTAAACCGGCTGCCCGCGCTATTTGTCCCGTTTGCGGCACCAAAATGTTCAAAATTGGAGCTAAATAACTCGACCAAGAAACCCGATGATAGGTTTTCCTTCACTCGGGTTTTTTGTGACCCGGCTGGGGACTATTTTAGGTCTTTCTTGAAATTCCGGTACCAGTCCTCGAGAATGCTTTTGACCAGATCCTTACTGCCCAGGCCGAGACTAAGGCCGAGGGCGAGGGCGAGCATGCCGACGAAGCCGACGAAAAGGGTATCGATAAAGTTTTTGGCAATTCCCAACTGGCTGATAGCCGCCAGGGCGGCAAAGATGACGATTAAATAACTGGTGGCTTTGGCCATGAGACGGGACAATTTCAAATCAATACTGCCAAGCGAGCCTTTGACTACTTTTTCGAGGAAGCCGGCCAGGACGACTCCGGCACCGAGGATGAAGACGGCGGCCAGAATATTCGGGATGTAACTAAGCAAACCATTCAGAACCTGGGTGACGGTATTGAGACCAAGAAGATTAATGGCGGCGACGGCGAAGATAAGAATGACGATGTAGCGAACCAATTGGCCGATGACGATCTCCACTTTTTGGGTAACATCGGCATTAGCTAAAAACTGTTTGGCGCCACCTTTGCCCAGGAGATCGGAGAGGCGGAGCAGGTTCGTGAGTTTGATAACCAGGAGTTTCAGCCAATTGGCCAGGACCAGGCCGATGACGAAGACGATCAGGGCGGCCAGAAGAGTGGGAATGTAGGAAACGATGCTGGTCAAAATGGAAATGGTCGCCTGGGAAAGTGAATTTTGAACATTCACGAAAAAATTATCTGTCATGGTTTAATCCTAGGTTCCAGGCCGGAATTTGTCAAGGAAACCAGGCAATAATGAGGCTAAAGTGGTATAATGTGGAGTGTTAACAAGCAGGCCCGGGAAGATGACCCGCTTAGCGGGTAGGAAAGTCCGGACAGCTAAAAGACAGGGTGACCCCCGAAAGGCGGTCGTCCGGTACGCAAGTATCGGACCGCGATAGGGCCACAGAGACGATTAAAGGTGAAACGTCCCGACATTAGTCGGGGATTTGGCCAAGGTAACTTGGCTGAAGTGGCAACCCGCCCCGCTGCAACTTTCGAATTGGTCTATGGGTGTCTTTTCCCCGACCAGAAGCTTAAAGGCATAGACAGATATCTTCTTAAACAGAATCCGGCTTATGAGGCCTGTCAAGTTAACACCTTAAAGAGAAAGATCTTTTTTGATTTCTTCTTTGATTTCCTCACCCAGGCCCTCTTTTGACGCGGGAGTATGCAGGTGGGAGATAACTAACAACAAACTCAAAACCAGGGGCAGGGCGAGGACGGCCAAAAGGGGGCCACCCAAGCGATAGCCGATCATCAAAACGAGGATGGTAACAACGGGGTGAAGGCCGGTGGCGTGCTGCATGATTTTCGGAACAAAAACATTATTTTCCAGCTGTTGGATCAGGATGGTCAAACCAAGGGCGAGCAGGCCATGGGTTGGCGAGATCGAGAAGCCGACAATCACGGCCGGGACGGCGGCGAGGGTCGGACCAACATTCGGGAGCAGTTCGAGAATGCCGGCAATCACGGCCAGGGGCACGGCTGACGGCAGGCCAATGAGGACAAAGCCGATATAGCTTAGGAAACCGACCAGAAACATGAGGAAGATTTGGCCTCTGACCCAGGAGCCGAGCCGTTTTTCGAGCTCTTCGACCGAGTGAAGATATCTCTTGGCGCGGGCGGCGTCAAACCAAGACTCAAGGCGGGTTTTGAGGCGGGAGCGCTCGGCGACGAGATAGTAACTAATGACAATGACAGTAAAGAGGGCCAGAAGACTGGAGAAGGTGCCGGCGGCTAACCTGATGACATTGCCGGGGGCCGACGTAAGCTGGGGCGTCAAAGCCGAGGAAAGATCGATATTATAGGGAGCCAGCCTCTCGATCAAGGGTGGCAGCTGCTGGAGAAAACTGATAGTTTGGTTAATAAGAGGAGAGATCATGGAAACGGCCAGGGTAATCAGGCCGGAAAAAATCAAAAGGAGAATGATCAGGGTGGATAGTCCGCGAGGAACACCTTTTTTCTCAAGAAAATTGACAAAAGGGACGACGGCGACAGCGATCAGGAAAGAAACAAAGACCAGTATCAAAATACCGAGAATGTTCTGGAAGAAGAGGATCGAGAGTAGGACGAGAACCGCTAAAACGTAGCTCTTGAAAGATAAATCAACGGTCACCTTTTTGCTGGTCATATGTATTTGTATAGATTCCCGATCAGGTCGGGAATGACAGGGAACTAATTCTATCTTGATCATACCAAATTATTTGTTGCTGTTTTTTGAACCAGGTTAATTGCCGCTTCGCATACTGGACTTCTTCGGTCGTCCAGAGTTGTCGGGCTTGAGCGTGGCTAATTTCGCCATCAAGAAAACGGAGGATGGGGGCAATGCCGAGGGAGGTATAGATAGGCAGGCGACGATCCGGGTAAGCGGCCAAGAGGGACTTGACTTCAGAAATGGCGCTAGGTAGCCGCCGGTCAACGCGTTTGGCAATCTTTTTCTTGATTTCTTCGAGGGGGAGCGATAGGCCAACCCAAACAAATGAGTAGCGGTGACCTTCGGGGACGGACCCTGAAGGGCTGGGCGAGGAGGCGATTTCAATGGCGCGAATGAGGCGGCGGGGGTTGGCGACATCGGATTGGTTCATGGCGGCCAATCTTTTGGCGTCGATCTCTTTTAGTCTATGTTGAAGCTCTCTCACCGGGAGCCGGTTCAATTCCTGTCTGAGGCGGTCATTGGGAGTGACGGCGGCGAGGCTGCCCGGGCTGACAAAGGCTTTAAGATAAAAGCCGGTGCCGCCGACAACGATAACCTGCCGACCGGCTTTGATTTCTTTCGCTAAAATCGCCCGGGCGTAGTCAGAATACTGGGCGGCATTCATGGTTTGGTCGGGGTCGATGAGATCGAGGCCGAACAAACGGAGGTTGGCTTTTTCGGCGGGAATATCTTTGCCGGTTAAGACATCAAGGCCGCGGTAGACCTGGCGGGAGTCGGCGGAAATGATCGAGGTGAATTGGCCCGCCTTCGCCGAGGCTTCGGCGAGGCGAAGGGCGAGGGCCGTTTTGCCACTGGCGGTTGGGCCGACGATAATGAAGACTTTCGGTTTAGGGGACATAAGGACGATGGTGTAAGTGAGCGCGATTGGTCAACTCTTCCAGAATACGAAAGCGCTCCTTTTTCACTTTAGCAGGAACATCATCGGGGTAGATGCGCCAAGCGGCGGTACCGGGCCGGGGGGAATACTGGGCCACGAAGGCGACCTGAAAATCGACCTGTTTAACTAAATCGACCGTCTCCATAAAGTCGGTATCGGTTTCTCCCGGAAAACCAACGATAATATCGGTGCCGAAAGTAACGTCGGGAATGGCCTTTTTGATTTTATTAATTAAAGTGAGGAAATCGGCGCGGGTATAACCGCGATTCATGAGAGACAGGATCCGATCGCTACCCGACTGGACCGGCAAATGGACAAAGCGGCTGATTTTCGGGTTGGCGGCAATTTCGGCGATTAGTTCGTCGGCGAAATCCCAAGGATTGCTGGTCATAAAATTAATTTTCCCGATAGCGGCGATCCGGCTAATCTGGCGGAGCAGGGTGACGAAGGGGGGAAGGCCATCGGGTGGAAAATATTGCGATTGGTTGCTGGGAATATCACCAACCGTGAAACCCGCGCGGCTCATGAGCAATTTGCGATAGCCGATGCCCGCTTTTTCCAGTCCATAGGAATTGACGTTTTGGCCAAGGAGGGTAATTTCGGTGTAGCCGGTAGCGGCAAGTCCTTCGACTTCGCTCAGGATTTCCGCGGCTGGTCGAGAAAATTCTCTGCCGCGGGAGTAAGGGACGATGCAAAAAGTACAAAATGAATTACAGCCTGAGGAAATCGGGATAAAAGCGTGATTTTTGTCAGCTCTGACGGCCGGCGAGTTGAAACCGACTTCAGCAATAGGAAGAACCTCATCTATCAGGGGCAGGTTTGTCTTCAGATTTTTGGCCCCATGATGGAGCATGCAGCCGGTGAGAATAATCTTTGGTCGCTCTGAGGAGCGACACCTCGCGCGACCAGCTTGCTCGGGTCCTTTTGTGAAGTATTTTTCGACGTTGAGGAGAAAGCCCTGGACGCGATCCTCGGCCCTTTGCCTGACGGAGCAGGTATTGATGACGATTTCGTCGGCTTCACGCCAGGTGGCGGCTGGACTGAAACCGCGGGCCTGATAGTCGCCGGCGATGCGCTCGGAGTCAGATTTATTGGCCTGACAACCGAAGGTCTTGATGAAATATTTTGGTTCGGGCATACTCACCACCTTCGGCTTACCAAACCTTCTTCTTCAGAGGTTTGCCGACGCGGAAGTTGATCACTTTGTGACCCTTGATGGTCTGACGGGCCTTTTCATTGCCGAAAGGGACGACCTGTTTATCGGCGACTTTGGCAACGTAGAAGGTGCCAAAACCGGAGATGACAACTTTGTCGCCTTTGTTGAGGGCGGTGATAACCTCGCTAAAAAAGGTTTCGATCGCTTCCTTGGCGGCTTTCTTGGTGAGGTGGGCTTTTTTGGCAACGATGTTAATGGCGTCTTGTTTGGTCATAACTTTCTTTAATAATAATTTTGACTGATACTACCACCAGAGTTCACTGTTATGCAAGCCCCGAGGTCTAATGCCGATAGTTTCTCCAATTTTTATCGATTCTAGTTCTGTTTATCTTTTCGATATCTTTTTGTTGCTCGAGTTGTTTTGCAAAAGAACCCCTTACAATGTTTTGTTGTTTGTCCGGTAAGTCAATAAATAGGCCAAAAAGACTGATCCAATCTTCGAGATCCAGTTCACTGGGCTTGGCATTTGGAGAGAAACCAACCTTTTCGGCTAATTTAATTACACTTTGTTTGTCTATGACTTTTGAAAGACCTTCGGAGATATTGGGCTTAGTCTGGCTGAATGCATAAATGACTAAATCTCTGTATTTGTCTTTATTTTTATTATCAACCAATGGTTCTTTTCTTTTTCGGATTCCAAGAAAAACGATGTCTACGTTTGGCCTCGGAGAAAAGTCGCTTGGCCTGAACTGATGAATAAAACGAAACTCGAACCATGGAGCTAAAACTATCGCCAGCTGACTGTTTTTGCTGTCCAGCGGTTTTCCGACAAACCTCATGGCCGCCTCTTTCTGAACAATGAGATAAGAGTCCTCTGGTGGACTAGCCTCTAATGTCAATTTTTTGATTATTGAAGAGGTAATGTTAAAAGGAATGTTGGAAAAGACTTTGTACGAATAACTTGGCAAATCACAATTTAAAAAATCTTCGTTTCTTAATTCCAACAATCTTTCCGTTCTAAATTTTTCAGACAACTTATTAAGCAAGTCTCTGTCCAGCTCAAAGGCGACAACTTTTTTGGATTTTTTGAGAAGTTCTTGGGTAATTATTCCTTCACCGGCACCAATTTCAAAGACGATATCGTCAGAAGAAAGGCTGGATTTACGAATAAGACTCCTAACCAACTCGTTGCTGACAAGAAAATTTTGCGAGTATTTAATTCTGTTCCTCATTGACGTAGTCTACCTATTTTGCCACCTCGATGGCGCGGGTCTCCCGAACGACGGTCACCTTGACGGTACCGGGGTAGGTAAGACTGTTTTGGATCTCGTCCTTGATGGTGCTGGCCAAAATCGGCAGTTGGTCATCGGCAACTTTTTCCGGAGTGACGACGACCCGAAGTTCGCGACCGGCCTGGATAGCGAAGGATTCGGCGACACCCTCATGGCTATTAGCAATCTCTTCAAGTCGGTTAAGCCTCTTGATGTAGTCCTCGACGTTTTCGTGGCGGGCGCCGGGGCGAGCGCCGGAAATAGCGTCAGCGATGTAGACTAAGACCGACTCTTGGCTAGTAAATTCCTTGTCCTCGTGGTGTTGCTCGACACAGTCAACGACGGCGATGGGGAGATTAAATTTCTTCAAGAAGTTGACCCCCAGTTCGACGTGGCTGCCCTCGATATCGTCGACAACTTTGCCGATGTCATGGAGCAGACAACCGAGGCGGACGGTGTCGACATTGGCTTTGACCTCCTGGGCCAGACGAATACCGATTTGAGTCTCTTCCAGGGTGTGGGCGATCATGTTCTGACCATAGGAAGAGCGGAATTTGAATTTGCCCAGCATGGCGATGATTTCGCGGGGCAGGTTGTAAACGCCAACGGCGTGACAAAGCCTCTCGCCTTCCTGGAACATAATCCGTTCGACATCGAGTCGGGCATGCTCGAGATATTCCTCGATCCGGGCCGGCTGGATGCGGCCGTCTTTGATCAAACGAGTAAGAGCGACGCGGGCGATTTCGCGGCGGACCGAGTTGAAGCTAGAGAGACGAATCTCACCTGGCGTTTCGTCCATACTGATATCAACGCCGGAGACTTTTTCGAAAACGCGGATATTGCGGCCCTCCTTGCCGATGATGCGGCCCTTGGTTTCCTCGTCGGGAATGGCCACGGTGGAAACGGTAAACTCGGCGACGTAGTCGGTGGCACCGGCGCGCATGGCGTCGACCAGGATTTCGCGGGCTAGTTCATCAGATTCGGTCTTGGCCTTTTCCTCGGCTTCTTTGATGGCCTTGGCGATTTGGGCGGTCGATTTTTTCCGGATCTCGGTCAGGAGAATTTCCCGCGCTTCATCGGTGGTCAGGGAGGCAATTTTTTCCAGTTTTTTGACCAATTCTTCCTGTTTGCCCAGCAGGTCGCCTTTTAGTTTTTCAACCTTTTTGTCTTCCTCATCAAGACCGATGCGGGCGCGATTCAATAATTCGTCTTGGCGGGTGAGTTCCTGCTGTTTTTGGGTCAGTGATTTCGCCTGGGCCTCGATTTCCGACAAGCGCTCTCTGGCGTCCCTGACCGCCTGGTCTTTGATCCTAATGGCCTCATCCTTGGCCTCGAGGATGATTTCGCGGGCAGTGGACTGGATCTGGGCCAGGTCGGGACCGGGGGTTGTCGGTTTGGTGACGGTAGCGACAGTTGATTTGGTAGTGAACAGCCTGGTCGGAGCCGACTTGGATTTGAGAATGGAGAGTAAAGACATGTTATTTAATCACAAATAGTAATGTGATCAAATCAAACAAAGACAACCCGGCCTGCGGGTTTAGGAGAGATTATCTCGATCCGGCAAAGAGTTAAAAGTCATGTGATTTAGATTGCCTGGCTTTGTGATTTGATCTAGTAGTTGATTATACTTCGAGGAGCTACCTCTCGTCAAACGCCTCGGCTACCAGAGAGACAGAGAAGCCGCGGCTTATCAGAGCGCGATAGAGCCTGGCTTTGGTTTTCATATCGACATCTTTGCCTCCGACTTTTTTTTCGATAAACAGGCGGATGATATTCTTTTGTAGTTCCCGACCGGCATTTTCTGCAAGGGAGCGTTCAATATCGCTTTTGGCGAGCCCGAGACGAAGCAGACTGGACTTGATCCAGTACGGCCCCTTCATTTTCGTCTCCAGCCGATAGCGGATGTAGCCGGCCAGATTCTTGGCGTCGTCAATAAAGCCGGCTCTCTCCAGGGAGGCAATAATTTGATTAATTAAAGTAAGGGGATCGGCCAGACCAAGCTCTTTGGCCTTCTTCGCTAAGTGATTGATGACCTCCGCCTTGAAGCGAGATCTAAAGGAGAGAAAGCGGATGGCGGTCGCCGTGAGAGCCGCCTTCGAGTCACTCGACGGGAGTTGGCTCATGGGCGGAGGGGGCGGCGATGACGGCCGCCTTTATTTCATCAAAGAGATCAAGATTAGTGGTTAGAAGTTTTCGAACGGCTTCCCGACCCTGGGCCAGGAGCTTACCCTTGTACTTCAAAAAGGCGCCGGCTTTTTCGATGATGCCGGAGTTGATGGCGACATCCAAGAGGTCACCGGTAACGGAAATACCGCCGTCGTTGAGGATGTCGAATTCGGTCACTTTGAAGGGGGGGGCGACTTTGTTTTTGACGATCTTGGCCCGGTGACGACTGCCAATAATTTCCTCGCCCTCCTGAATATTGCCGATTTTACGCATGTCAATCCGGACGGAGGCGTAGAACTTCAAGGCCCGGCCACCGGTGGTCACCTCCGGATTACCGAACATGACACCAATCTTTTCGCGCAGTTGGTTGGTGAAGATAACGACGCACTTACTCTTGCTGATGGCGCCGGTCATCTTGCGGAGGGCCTGGCTCATCAGCCTGGCCTGGAGACCCATGACGGAGTCGCCCATCTCACCTTCGATTTCGGATTTGGGAACTAAGGCGGCGACGGAGTCGATGACAATGACATCTACCCCGCCGGAGCGGATCAGAGTTTCGGCAATTTCCAAGGCTTGTTCGCCGTTGTCCGGCTGGGAAAGGAGCAAGTCTTCAAGCTTCACCCCAATACCATGGGCGCGTTTGGGATCAAGGGCGTGTTCGGCATCGATAAAGGCGGCGGCACCGCCTTGTTTTTGGGCCTCGGCTATAACATGAAGAGCGAGGGTGGTTTTACCGGACGCCTCGGGCCCGTAAATTTCAGTGACGCGACCGCGAGGAAGACCGCCGACGCCGAGAGCCATGTCCAAACTAATCGAACCAGTGGAGATGACGGAGATTTTTTGATTGATATGTTCATCTCCCATCTTCATAATTGCTCCGGCACCAAATTGTTTTTCGATTTGGGCCATGGCGATCTTGATAGCCATCAGACGTTGGTCACGGTCGGAGTGTTTGGCAACTGTTTTTTCGGCTTTGGCTTTTTTTGGCATACTCCCAGATTAACCCCTTCGGGTTATCTTTGCAAGACCCCCTTTGGCGCCGGATTGAATGATCAGAGTTGACAAATCATACAAATAATGTATGATAACTGTATGGATACAATAAATATAAGTATTCCCGAGAAGTTGCGCGGGCAAGCTAACAAGTTGGTCGAGGCTGGTTATTATGCCTCCTTTAGCGATCTAACCCGGACCGCGGTCAGAAAACTAATTAGTGAGAGCGAACTTGACGTTCTTTTTGATGAAACCCAAAAGGATTATAAAGAAGGTAAGGCTATGGTTCTTAAAAACCAAGGTGACATTGACGACTTCTTTCAAAAACTTGACAATGAGTAGGCGATGTACCATATCGTCTTCTCTGATAAGTTCACCAGACAACTACTTAAGATTTCCCGAATCAACAAAGGTCTGAATACCCGGATCAGAAAGATTTTGTCGTATCTACAACTTGACCCGAATCATCCATCAATACGTCTCCACAAACTAAAAAATAGTCAATATTGGTCTGTGTCGGTCGGAATGGGAATTAGAATAAAATTTAGGCTGGAAAGCGACCTCATCTTTCTTTTGAAAATTGGTACTCATGACGAAGTCTATTAAGGAGAATGAGGCTGAGCATGGTAAAATAGGCACTGCACGGGGTGTCGTATAACGGTAGTATGAACGGCTGGGGGTCGTTCGGCCTGGGTCCAACTCCCAGCACCCCGAATTATAGGACAGACAATATGGCTAACGAAATAAGTGGGGATACAACGGCTGAATTGCTGAAACAGCGACTAAGTTGAACAGGACGAACTTGAAAAGAGGTTTGACGCGGCTGATCCAGCCGAAGATTACAAAGATGAAATTAATTTGGATGGGAGTTGCAGACTGGTAACCGCGTTTAGGATGGACAAAAACTCTTTCCTGGTTAAACATCTTCCGACGGAAATAATAAATCAATGGCCGGTGACGACGGGACCTGGACGTTTGAAAACAGTGGTGGAAAAGTGGGTAGACGAAATTCAGATTGCTGGACAAAAAGGATGAATGGCGGTTTTTTGTTTTCTCCAAAGCCTTGGGCATCCTTACCTTTGGCGATCTGGGTCGTCGAGGCCTCTCCAAGCATAGAAAAAATTAGTTCCAAATCGTTCATATGATCCCGCAGGTTTTCTCTTCTTAAATTTTTGAACTTTTTGTACTGCGTCGGAGTCATGCCAAAAGTAGCTTTTGATATTTCGGCGGTTAAGATAGCGTATTCTCGATCTCCGCCAACATCTCGTTTCTTCCATTCCCCAGTTAAAGTTTCTCTGACTTCTATTCCCCGCATTCGTTTTTCGATCCAGGAGTCGGAATAGCCCTTGGCTTGATACAGGGCCCTGGTTCGCTTGGTGGCCAACTCCGGGTCTTCAATTTCCTGGACTCGTTCGTAGCCGACCCGGGCCAGCCAACGCTTAAATGGTTCGGCTTTGGGGGAGGGAATAGACTGGATGATGCGAAAAATGCCTTCGGTATTGGCACAATTCAATTTTTGCGCCCTGCCACGTGTTTGAATTGAAAGGGGGGTGGCAATTTGCCCCCACCCTTTGGAAAATTCCGGATCGCGTCTGCGCATATCTTTGATATATCCATCGGGCTGAACAGAACCAGTTAGAGCCGATACGACATCAACAATCACAAACCACCATTCGTTGTTATGAATAGTTCTCCTAATTTCCTGTCCTTTGAAAATAGCTATCTTTGTTGTGTCAAGAGGTCGGACCTCTCTGGCGGGGTAGTTTATGATAGAGGCATGGGGAAGGTGTTTTTGGCTTTGATGCTAGTGGCATCGCTGTTATTCAATGCATTTTTACTCTCCGGAAATGGGGCAAGCGATAAGGGAACATTGGTGGCCGGAACAGTTGACGGCGATACGATTGTTCTCGCCGACAACAAAACAAGGGTGAGGTTACGATATGCGGATGCGCCAGAGACGGGACTGTGCGGCAGTAAAGAAGCTAATGAGTTACTAAAAAAACTGACAGAAGATAAAAAGGTTCGTCTGGACGGAGTTATCCCCGACCAATATGGCCGGGGAATGGCGATGATTTATGTCGGTAATAAATTGATCAATAAAGAAATGGTGGCCAGCGGCTGGGTGCGCTATCACTCCGATGAAACGGCGGAAAAAGAGGAAATTAAAAAGGTAGGCGAAGAGGCGAGGGCCGCGGCTTTGGGTGTGTATGGAAAATGCGAATCTAAGGTTCCCAAAGACCCAAAATGCGCGATTAAGGGCAATATTGATTTTCCGATCAATAAATATACCTATCACCTGCCCGGGTGCACGCAGTACGAGACGGCAATTGTCCAGGAGGACAAAGGCGAGCAATGGTTCTGCACCGAGGCGGAGGCCAGGAAAGCCGGATATACGAAAGCCAAGACCTGTCGGTAGAAAGTAATCAGCGGCCGAGCAATCTGTTTAGAGACGACCTTGGTTTTTGTCTTTGGATTTGCTCCCAGAGAGTGGAGGGCGAAATCGGTTCCACTTCATAGACTGCCTT
>Ga0209322_10000373_pt1 | contig 25888 bp, 29 predicted proteins | sample Rifsed19ft1_FD_184013 | JGI IMG/M metagenome (GOLD analysis project Ga0209322, IMG submission 184013) | Soil microbial communities from Rifle, Colorado, USA - sediment 19ft 1 (version 2) | ecosystem: Environmental > Terrestrial > Deep subsurface > Rock core/Sediment | place: Rifle, Colorado... | reverse complement strand
GTCCCGCGTCTCGGTCGCATATTTCGGCTCTGAACGACCCAAACGAGCGTTATTCCATCCCTGGAGGCCCAGATTCGGCCCAGGACGCGCCGAAAGACTGGCGCCGACAGCAGGGAGGGGGGTAATGGCCCGTCGCAAGGCCAAGGGCTCCGCCGCCGGCGTCGCCGAGGTCGCGGATCCGCTGTACGCGGTCGCGCAGCGCTCGATCAACCTCATCGAGCGCCAGCTGGTCCAGCTCGAGGGCGAGCAGACCGAGCGCGAGGTGTCCGGGCTCAAGTTCAGCGCAGAGCACGCCGAGAACGCCGCTCGGCTCGGCCGGGCGCTCGCCCAGGTCGTCAAAGAGGCCCGGTCGCTGGAGAAGGACGCGCACCGGCGCGCATCGAGGCTCACGCCGCCGCAGAAGCGGGCGGTCTTCGTGGAATGGTTCGAGTCGCAGCTGCCGGAGCACCAGCGCAAGCTCCTGCAGGAGCTCACCCGGGTCTACAACGCGCGGCGCATCGGCGGGAAGGCGACGGGGAAGTGATGCGCGTGGCCGACTTCGCCAACCCGCGGCCGCCCTGCGCGGCGTGCGAGGCGACCGCGGCCAAGCTCGACCAGGCCGAGCTCTTCGACGAGTTCCAGCGGCGTGTGTATGTCCCGCCGGGGGCGACCGACTCCTACGCCGCAGCCCTGGTTCGAGCGGTCGCCGGCGACACGTCGCTGAACGACTACGCCCTGTTGCGCTGGCGGGTCGAGAACCTGCCGGCGTACCGGCCGGGCGCCGGGGGCCCGGCGTGACCGCCCCCGTCACCTACCGCGCTGCCACCGCCGGCGAGCTGCCCTTCGTCTTTCACAGCTGGCTGCGGTCGTTCCAGGGCACGCACTATGCCGGGCCGCTGCCGGACGACCTGTACTACGAGGCCTACCACACGGCGATCGAGCGGCTGCTGGCGCGCCCGGGCGTCCGGGTGCTGTGCGCGGTCGACGCCGGCGCCGAGCCAGGCGAGCGGGCGCTATTCGGGTACCTGGTGATCGAGCCGGCGACGACCGGACAGCCCTTCCAGGCGGTGGTGCATTACGCCTACGTGAAGGAGCCCTTCCGCAGGAACGGCGTCTTCAAGTCGCTGCTCACCGCCGCCGGCGTCAAGCCCACGGGACCGCTGGCCTACACGTTCCGCACGCCGATCGCCGGCCGGCTGGCGGGCACCGGCGGGCCGTTCCCGGCGGCTGTGTTCGCCCCCAAGCTGGCGCGCAAGGCGCCGACCCCCGCCGCGGCCGACGCGGCACCCCCTCCGAGCAAGGAAGCCCACCCGTGAAGCTACAGGTGCACACCATCGAGTTCCGCCACCGCGTCCGGCTTCCCACCCGAAGCCACGAGCAGCTCATCACGCCCGGCCAGGGGATCGACGTCGAGGTCGACCTGGATAGGCGGCTGGTGAGGCTGTCCGGGGTCGGGCGGGACGATGCCCCCTGGAGGACCTACGTTCCCTTCGAGAACGTGAGCTCCTTCGAGACGGCCGAGCTCGAGCCGCCGGACGACGCGCAGGCCCGCAAGGGCCGCGCCCGTCCCGCTGGGTGATCGGCCTCGTCGCCGACCAGGTCTTCGCCGAGGCGCAGGACGAGCTGCGCCGGCGGTCGCCCGCGTCTGACCGGGCCAAGGTCGCCGCCATCCGGCACGACCTGTTCCGCCAGCAGCTCGAGTTCCTGGACGACCCGGCCCGCCGCAAGGCGGCGCTGTGCGGCCGGCGCGCCGGCAAGACCTTCTCGGCTGCGGCCTACCTGATCCAGACCTGCCTGCTCAAGCCGGGCAGTAACTGCCTGTTCCTCACCCTCACCAAGGGGTCGGCCCGAGGCCTGCTGTGGCGGCCGCCGGGCACGGGCCTCAAGCACCTCAACAAGGTTTACGACCTCGGGATCCAGTTCCACAACACCGAGCTGATCGCCTACTTCCCCAACGGCTCGTTGATCGCGCTCATGGGCGCCGAGTCCAGGGACGAGATCGAGAAGCAACGCGGGCAGGCCTACGACCTCGTCGTGATCGACGAGTGCAAGAGCTTTCCGAGCGCGGTGATCACGGAGCTCGTGCGGGAGGTGATCGCGCCGGCGCTGCACGACCGACTGGGCTCGCTCGTCCTGATGGGCACCCCCGGTTCCATCCTAGCCGGCGTCTTCTACGAGGTCACCCGCGACGGGTCCCGGCACAGCCAGCGGTTCGCCAAGAAGCGCCGGTGCAAGCGCGAGTGGTCGTTCCACCGGTGGAACGTCCGCGACAACGTGGCCATGCCGCACATCTGGGCGTCGGCGCTCAAGGACAAGCGCGCGGCCGGCTGGGCGGACGACCACCCGATCTGGCGGCGCGAGTACCTGGGCGAGTGGGTCGGCGACTTCGACAGCCGGGTCTCCAAGTACGACCCCGACAAGAACAGCTGGACGCCGGACCCGCGCTCGACCAACGCCCACGGCCTGCCCGACGAGCACGAGTGGCGCTACATGTGCGGCCTGGACTTCGGCTTCGAGGACGACTTCGCCCTGGTCGTCGCCGCCCACTCCGACACCTGCGAGACGCTCTACCACGTCACCGACTTCAAGAGCCCCCACCTCACCGTCGCCGACATCGCGCGCAAGATCCGCGAGTTCGAGACCCAGTTCGGGGGCTTCGACGTGATCGTCGGCGACAGCGCCGGCAAGGCGATGATCGACGCCCTGGGCGAGGAGTACGGGATCGACGTCCTGCCCGCCGAGAAGAAGGAGAAGCGGAACTACATCGAGCTGCAGAACTCCGACCTGGTCGGCGGCCGGATCCGGATCCGCGCCGGCTCCAACCTGGAGACCGAGATCGAGGTCCTGCAGTGGAACGAGAAGATGACCCTTCCCGACCGGTCCTGCGCCGACCACGCCTACGACGCGTTCCTGTACCTGTGGCGCTGGGCGGTGCACCGGTTCGCGGCGCCGGCGCCGGTCCGGCCCCGGCCGGGCACGCCGCAGTACGACGACATGGCCGCCGACGAGGAGCTGGTCCGCGCCCGGGCGGCCGCCGAGCGCCGCGAGAAGCTCGACTGGTGGGAGGCCGACGCCGAGCAGCTCGGCGGCTTCGACCGGGACGACTACGGCGTCGAGCTCGACGGGGGTAGCTGGTGACCGCCGCCGGCGGCAAGAAGACCGCGGCGTCGCTGCGCAAGCTCCTGGCCCTGGCCGAGCACAAAGACCAGCTGTCCGCCCTGGTCGACACCCTGCGCGCCAAGGGGGTCACCCGGCTGCGCGTGGATGACCTCGAGCTCGAGCTGGCGGCCGAGGCTCCGGCCGGCGCCGGCGACGAAGGGCAGGAGCTGCCCGCCTTCTCCATCGATGGCGACAAGCGGCCGATCTACGAGTCCGACTACGACGATCCGGACGCGTATCCCGGCGGCGAAGTGCCGCGCTTCGACGAAGCGCCCCGAGGTGCCGCGTGACCACCAAGCCCGAAGCCGCCGACAGCGTGAAGACGAGCTCCTTCTGGTGGCACGCCGACAAGGACGCCGCCCACAAGGCGGTGTTCCCGCACGTGCAGGCGCTCGAAGAGGACCAGCGCGACGTCCACGAGCAGATGCTGCGCCACGCGCACCTTTACGCCAACTGCGACCTGGTCGGCATGGGCTGGACCACCCGCAAGCGCGGCGGCCGCCGGCCGGCGCAGGGCCGGGTGTCGGAGAACGTCATCCAGTCGGTGATCGACACCGCCACCTCGATGATCGCCAAGAACCGGCCCAAGGCGAGCTTCATGACCGACGGCGCCGAGTGGTCGGTGCAGCGCAAGGCCCGGATGCTCGACAAGTTCGTCCTGGGCATCTTCCAGACCTCGGGCATCTACGACGCCGGCGTCGACGTCTTCCGCGACGGCGGGGTGTTCGGCACCGGCGCGCTCAAGATCTACGAGCCGGGCGGCGCGCCCGGCACCATCCGGGTCGAGCGGGTCGTCCCCGACGAGCTGATCGTGGACGAGAGCCAGTGCCGGCAGTCGCTGCCCCGCGAGCTGCACCAGCGCAAGTTTGTCGACCGCGAGGTCCTCAAGGCCATGTATCCGGGCCACGAGGCGGAGATCGACTCGGCCCACAAGGACGACCCGCAGTACACCAGTTATCGCCGGGTGCAGTCCGACCAGGTCGTGGTGATCGAGAGCTGGCATTTGCGCTCGGGCCCGAAGGCCAAGGACGGCCGGCACACGATCACCGTGCAGACCGCCACCCTGCACGACGCGCCCTTCACCGACGACGAGTTCCCGTTCGTCTTCTACCGCTGGTCCAAGCCCCTGATCGGCTTCTACGGCCAGGGCCTGGCCGAGCAGCTCTTCGGCATCCAGCTGCGGATCAACAAGCTCAACCGCTTCATCGAGCAGGCCCAGGACCTGATCGCCACCCCGCGGGTGTTCGTCAACACCGACGCCAAGCAGCTGCGCCTGCAGCTCACCAACGAGATCGGGGCGGTGATCGGCTACCGCGGCAACCGGCCGCCGGTGTTCCACACCCCGCAGGCGGTCGGCCAGGAGATCTACTCCTACAAGGAGCGCCTCAAGCAGTCCGGCTTCGAGTTCGCCGGCATCTCCCAGCTGTCGGCCCAGAGCAAGAAGCCCGGCGGCCTTGAGAGCGCTGTCGCTCTCCGCGAGTACAACGACATCGAGACCCAGCGCTTCGCGATCCAGGCGCAGCGCTACGAGCAGGTGTTCGCCGAGGCCGCCCGTCACATCGTGCGCCTGGCCAAGCGGATCTACGGCCGCAGCCAGAAGTTCACCTCGGTCTACCTGGCCCGCCGCTTCGTCGAGAAGATCGAGTGGTCGCAGGTGGATCTCGACGAGGAGCGCTTCGTCATCAAGATCGAGACCAGCTCGATCCTGTCGCGCACTCCGGCCGGGCGCCTGCAGGCGGTGATCGAGATGGCCCAGGCGGGCCTGATCGACAACAGCGAGGCCCGGCGGCTGCTCAACCACCCCGACCTCGAGCACTCCGCCTCCCTGCTCAACGCCGGCATCGAGGACATGGAGGCCAACGTCGAGGACCTGCTCGACGGCAAGTTCTCCCCGCCGGAGCCCTACCAGTTCCTGTCGTACGGAATCCCCCGCCACCAGCTGGCGCTGCTGCGCGCCAAGCGCGAGGGCGCCCCCGACGACATCCTGGAGGGCTTCCGGATCTGGATCCAGCAGGCCGAGGCCGTCAAGCAGATGGCCACCGCCGGCGCGGCGCCCGCGGCCCCGCAGCCGACCCCCGCGATCTCGGAGGCCGCCGCCGGCGGCGCTCCCTCCCCGTTCGCTGCCGCAGCGTGAGGTAACCCACCGTGAAGACCCAGGCCAGCACCCCGTCCCCGACCACCCCGGCCGCCTCGGCCTCCGAGACCACCGACACCGCCGCCGGCGCCGAGGCGCCCGACCGGACCGCGCGCGCCGCCGCCATGCTGGCCGCCGGGCTGGACCTGGCGGTGCCCGACGTCGGCACCGACGTCGACGGCAATCCGACCGGCGCCGATGCGCCCGAGGGCGACCCGACCGTCGCCCCGGGCGATGCCGCTGCCGCTGCGGCCGCCGCCGCCCAGGCGGCCAAGCCGGCCGACCCGGCCGCGGCCGCCGCGGCGCAGGTGTCGCCCCAGCTGGCCGCGATCGCCCGCCGCGAGCGCGAGCTGCAGCGGGCGTCCACCGAGCGCGAGACCAAGCTGGCTGCCCGCGAGAAGGAGCTCGAGGGCAAGCTCGCCCAGGTCGAGCTGGTCGAGCGCGCGGCCGCCATGGCCAAGGCCGACCCGGTCGCCCTGTTCAAGGCGCTGGGCATCAAGGACGGCTTCGCCGAGATCGGCGAGCTGCTCTACTTCGAGGCCATGGGCGACAAGGCGCCGCCCGAGCTGGCCGAGCGCAAGCGCCAGCGCGCCCTGGACGAGCGCATGGCCGCGATCGAGGCCAGGGAGCAGCAGGCCGCCGAGCGCGAGCAGCGCGCCACCCAGGCCGCCGCGGACGAGCGACTGATCGCCGGCTACAAGACCCAGATCCGTGGCGTCGCGGTGCCCAAGGCCGGCGAGATCCTCAAGGTCGAGCTGGCCGGCGCCGATGGCAAGCCCGAGCACCGCGCCCTGCCGCACGTCCAGGCCCTGGCCGAGGAGCTGCCCGACCAGCTGGTCGATGCGCTCTACGAGATGGCCGCCCGCAAGGCCGAGGCCGATCCGACCGCCAAGCCCCCGACCCCTGCCGAGCTCGCCGCCGAGCTCGAAGAGAACCTGAAACGCGAACTGGCCCCCTTCCGCAAGCTGTACCCGACCCCTGCCGACAAGCCCTCCAGCGCGAACAAGCCTGCGGCGCCCGACGCGAAGCCTGCGCCGACCCTCTCCAACGAAGAGACGGACACCCACACGAGCCGCAAGAGCAGGCGGGATCTCACGCCGGAGGAGCGCATCGAGCGCGCCGCCCGGCTGCTGGAACAGCAGTAGCCCCCACCTGCCTGGCTCAAGGGAGACAGGCTGTGTTCAACGCACTGAAGAATCTGCCCGGCGCGATCCGCCGGAGCCCCATCCGCCTGGCCTTGTTCGCATTCGGCCTGCTGCTCATCCTGGGCGGCGCGCTGATCTGGTCGGACATCCATCAGGTCCTGGGAGGCGGCGCCGTCATGGGCGTCTCCGCTTCGACCAAGACCACCTTCGCCGCGTTCCTCAAGGAGCTCTACGACGGCCCGGAGCCGACCAACGTCGCCATCAAGAACCATGCGTTCTTCACCCTGGTCCCCAAGAAGGACAAGTGGGTGGGCGACACCTGGAAGGTGCCGGTCATGTTCGGCAACCCGATGGGCCGGAGCCGGACCTTCTCGAAGGCCCAGGCCAACGTGTCGGCGTCGCAGTCCAAGGCCTTCAAGCTCGACATCACGAAGGACTACGGCGTGCTCACCATGGACGCTCTGGCCATGGCCCAGTCCAAGGGCCAGGCCGGAGCGTTCGCGGAGCTGAAGAAGTCCGAGTACGACGGCATCATCGCCGAGCTCGGCAACTCGATCAGCCGCTCGCTGTTCCGGAAGGCGTCGGGCTCGATCGGTCGCCTGAAGACGGGGTCGGCCACCGCGGTCATCACCCTGTACAACAAGACCGACACCCGGCACTTCCAGAAGGACATGGTGCTGGTCGGCAGCACCGCCGACGGCGGCGGCGCGGTCAAGGCCGGCACCGTGAAGGTGCTGTCGGTGCAGCGCCAGGCGGGGACCGTGACCCTCACCGGCAACTACACCGCGGGCATCGGCACCGGCGCCGACGACGACTATCTGTTCGTCGAGGGCGACTACGACCTGTCGATCGCGGGCCTGGCGGCCTGGCTGCCGCTCACCGCCCCGACCGGGGGCGACAACCACTTCGGCGTCGACCGTTCGGCCGACCCGGAGCTCCTGGCCGGCTGGCGCATCAACAACGCCGCCCGTCCCATCCACGAGAACCTGATCGAGCTCGGCGAGCTGATCGGCACCGTCTCGGGCGGCCGGCCCAGCCACGCCTTCATCAACCACACCAAGTGGACCCAGATGGAGCTCGAGCTGGGCGACAAGGTCGTGCGCGACCCGGGCATGGAGGCCAAGGTCGGCTTCCCGTCGATCAAGCTGTTCACCTCGGGTGGCAGCTTCAACGTGTTCGCGGAGCCGGACTGTCCGGAGGACCGCGGCTACGTGCTCACCATGAGCTCGATCATGCTGCGCCACCTCAACCCGCTGCCCCACGTGGTGGACGACGACGGCAACGTCGAGATCCGCCAGTCCGGGGACGACGGCGTCGAGGGTCGTGTCCGCGCCTGGTGCAACATGGCCGTGTTCGGCCCCGGCCGCAACGGCGTCTGCGCGCTGTAAGGAAGGAGCTCGACCATGGGAGGAATCTCAGGGGTATCCCCGCTGCGGGTCAAGGGCCCGAGCGAGTACGTGGTGGTGAAGGGCTCGTTCGCTCCCAACGGAGGGAGCGCGATCGACGCCACCAAGAACAAGGGGCGCGGCTTCACCGTCGCGCGCACCGGTGCCGGGCTCTTCCTGATCACGTTCGAGCAGGTGGGCTACGACCTGGTCGAGGCCGAGGCCACGCTGCAGGTGGCGGCGTCGGCCGACAGCAAGGCGCAGCTGGGCACCTACGACGGGACCGCCAAGACCCTGGTGGTCCGCACCATCACGGGCGCGGCCGCGGCCGACATCGCGGCCGACGCCAACAACCGCGTCAACTTCAGCGCGACCTTCAACCAGTCGGGAACCCTGAAGTGATGAAGGGCCGCGACGCCATGGTCTCCATGCTCAAGCGCGCCGCCGGCGGGGACAGCCCTTCTGGCAAGGATGGAGCCATGGCGTCGGCCGGCGACAAGAAGCCGGCCGACGACGAGGACGAGAGCGCGAAGCGAGAAGAGCTCAAGACCGCCGTGATGGAGTTCAAGTCCGCCGAGGACCCCGACGCAGCCCTGGACGCCTTCCTGGCGCTCATGGAGCTCTGCAAGGGCTACGAGGCGGAGTAACCGGAGGCTCCGGGTCGGATGCGTACGTTCACTCTCGAAGAACTGCGAACGCGGGCACGCGACCTCGCGGACATGAAGGACGTGGACTTCGTGTCCGACCCGGAGCTGAATCGCTTCCTGTCGGCCGCCTACTCCTGGCTCTACGGCAAGCTGGTGCAGGCCCAGCTCGGCCTGGCCGACGAGAAGGAGCAGGTGATCGCCACCACCGGGGCGGCGACCTACCTGGTGCCGAGCGACTACTACGCCACCATCGGGGTGGACTGGCTCAACGGCAGCCGCTACGTCGAGCTGGCGCAGTACAGCTCCGCCGAGCGCAACCGGTACCAGGAGCTGGGCGGCCACGCGGTGGCCTACCGGGTGATCGGCACCGGCGCCGCCGCCAAGGTGCAGCTGGCGCCCCTGGCCCCGGCCGGGCAGACCTATCGCCACGTCTACGTCCCGGCGGCGATCGACCTGGTCGACGACGCCGACACCGTCGACGGCGTCAACGGCTGGGAGGATCTGCTGGTCCTGCAGGCCGCCATCCGCATGCTCGACAAGGAGGAGTCGTCCAGCTCCGCCCTGCGCGCCGAGCGCCAGGTGTTGCTCGACCGGATCGACGAAGAGGCCGAGCACCGCAGCCAGCTGCAGAGTCATCGGGTCCGCGACGTGCGCGGCGACGAGGACCTCGAGGGCCCGGCCTACGACCCGGCCGACTGGCGGTGGCGGTGAGCACCAACCAGCTCCAGGTGCTGCGCCGCGCCGGCGGGACTGCTGGCGCCAGCCAGCTGCAGCTCGACCAGGTCTCGCGCGCGCTGCTCGAGCTGGCCGGCATCCCGCTGCTGGATGGCGCCCTGCTCGAAGGCGTGGTCTTCGACGCCGCCGGCGTCACCAAGGTCCGCCACACCCTGGGCCGCAAGCCCCGCGGCGTCCTGGTCGTTCGGACCACGGCCCGCTTCGACCTCCCCAGCTGGGATGCGTCGAACCCCCGCCCCGAGACCGAGCTCTGGCTGGACTCCGGGGGCGTCGCCGCCACCGCGAGCCTGTGGGTGTTCTAGATGCCTGGCAAGCCCCTGAATGTCGTCCTGCCGACCCCGAGTGTCTCGCCGGGCCCGGCCTACGCCTCGACGCTCAACACGGCGATCCAGAAGCTGGTCGACGACGTCGAGCCCCTGGTGACCCCCGACGAGATCGACGTCAACCAGACCCTGGACGTCAACGCCCAGCTGCTCGAGGACGTCGGCGCCTTGCGGCTGGCCGCCCTGGCCGCGATCGCCAGCGGCGCCGCCCACGTGCGCAAGGCCCAGGCCGACGCGGGCGGCGACTTCTGGTGGACCGACGGCAACGGCACGCCGATCCAGCTCACCAAGAACGGCGCCCTGAACGCCGCCGCGGTCAAGGGCTTCACCGGCGACTACGGCGCCGGCGGCGTGAACGCCGACGCCAGCTACTCCAACGCCACCAAGACCTTCACCTTCACCCAGGAGGTGAACCACGCCGCCAAGCTCAACATCGGCGACATCGAGCTACGCGAGGTCGCGGCCGGCATCGTCAACAAGGTCACCCTGAAGTCGCCGGCCGCTCTGGTGGCGAGCTACGCGATGACCATGCCGGCGGCGGTGCCGGGCTCGACCAGCCTGATCACCATGTCGGCCGCCGGCGTCCTGGCGACCACCCGGTCGCCTGCCCTGGACGATCCAACCGCCACCAGCCTGGTGGCCGGCGCCCTCACCACCGGCCAGGCCGACACCAAGCACGCCAACCGCGTGTACATGGTGCCGCTGATCGGCGCGCACCACCTCGGCGCCGTCGCGCCGGTGGTCGACCTGGCCGACCTGTCGATCCTGTTCACCAACACGACCGGATCGATCGTCGTCGGTCTGGGCCCCATGGTCGTGGGCAGCCGGCTCAAGTCGGTCAGCGTCCGGGCGCTCAACAGCATCGCGGCCGGCGTGGCCACCCTGAAGGTCGAACTCTTCTACACGTCCACCGGCACCGGCAGGTTTCCCCTGGGCTCGGCCACCAACTCCCTCGACGGCGACCAGTCCGTCGGCACCGCGCCCAACCACACCATCGAAGTCGACCGCACCTACTACGCCGAGATCTCCTGGACCCGCGACGGCGCGCAGTCCAGCAAGGTCTTCTCGATGGCGATGACCTGCGACCGCGTCGCCTGAACCCCGATGACCGTCAACTGGCAACCGATCGCTCTGCCCTTCAACCAGGGGGTGGACACCAAGAGCGACGCGAAGGCTTTGCAGCCGCCCAAGCTCGCGGTGCTGGAGAACGGTGAGTTCACCGAGCGCGGCTCGATCCGTAAGCGCCGGGGCGCCCGCAAGCTCGGGCATGACGTCGTGGACACCGGCACCGGTACCACCGAGATCCACGGCAACCCGAGCAGCTCCGGCGGCTCGGCCGGCAGCGGGGCGGCGTCGCCCGATTCCCTGGGCGGCCGCATGCTGGCGACCCGGGCCGATGAGCTGCTCCTGGCCGATGGCGTACGCCTGTTCTCCTATAGCGCCCCGCACGACGGGTGGATCGACAAGGGCCAGTTCGAGTCGGTCGTGGTCGATCACCAGGTCGTTGCCAAGGTCCCCTACGACCAGCGCCTGGCCGACTATGCCGAGGTCGGCGGGATCGGGGTGTACGCCTGGGAGGGCGCCGGCGTCTTCGCGGCGGTGGTTGACGCGGAGACCGGTGCGGTTTTGATCGCGGCACGGCGCCTCTCCTCGAGCGGCATCCGGCCGCGGGTCGTGGCGGTCAACGGCTTTTTGCACGTGCTGTGGGCCGAGACCGCGATCACCACCATCAAGACCTTGCCGATCAGTCCGGCCAACCTGCAGGCCACGATGTCGGGCGCTGCCAAGAACCTGGTTACCGACCTATCCGCGGCCAACCCGCTCTTCGACGTCGCGCCCCACGGCGAGCGTGCGGCCTTCGCGTACATGACCACCGCGGCCAACACGCTGGCGGTGGCGTTCATGAGCGGGGCGGGCGCGGTGCTGGGCATCCCGCCGCCGCGCACGTTCTCTGGCACCGCCGAATACGCGGTCGCGCTTGCGGTCGAGCCCACTTCGGGCGAGGTGGTCGTGTGCTGGTCGCGGAGCGCCGGCGGGGCCCCCGCCGGCCCGTACGCCGCGTCCTTCAGCTCCGATCTGGCCGCGATGCTGACGCCCACCAACGTGGAGAACCTGGACCTGGTCGCCAACCTGGCGATCGGATGGAGCCTGCCCGGGATCAGCCAGGTGTCCGGGGCCGCCGAGGTGTGGCGAGCGCTCGTCTACTACGAGGTCGAGGCCGCGTCCAAGGCCGACTATCGGCTGCGCCGCTTCTCGGTCGGCAAGACGACGGCCGGCAACGTCGAGATCGGCAGCGGGCCGACGGCCGACCTGCGCCACGCGGCGCTGGCGTCCAAGGCCTTCCGACAAGGCGACTTCGTCTACGTCAACATCGTCCACGACTCGCCGCTGCAGACCACCTACTTCACCATGCGCCAGGACGGCGCGGTCGTCGCCCGCATGCTCCCCGGCGTCGCCGGCGGCGTCACCTACCGCCGCGGGCACTTGCCGGCCATGACCGACCGCGGCGCCGGCGTCTGGCGCTCGACGGGCCTGTACAAGCTGCGCCTGGAGTCGCCCGGCGACGACGTCTTCACCGAGAAGGGCATCCAGCGGATCACGCTCGACTTCGCCAGCGAGCGCTCCTACCGGCGCGCCGAAGTCGGCGCGACGCTCTACATCGCCGGCGGCCTGCTGCACCAGTACGACGGCGAGGGCATCGTCGAGTCGGGCTTCCATCTGTTCGTCGAGGGCCTGGTCGGCGCCAGCGAGACCAACGGCGCCGGCACAGGCCTGAACCCCGGGGCAACCGCCAACCAGAAGCACACCTACTCGGTCTATCCCGAGTGGACCAACGCCCGCGGCGAGCGCGAGCTGGGCACCCTGGCGGCGCTGCTCACCGTCACCGTGACCAACGCAGCCCACAACGCGATCCGGGTGACCATCCGAACGCTCTCGATCACCGCCAAGAAGAGCCCCCGGCCGGAGCTGGGCTTCGCGGTCTACCGGACCGAGAAGGACCCCGGCCCAGGCGCGCCCCGCTACCGGGTGAGCTCGGTGGATCCGGCGGCGGTCGATCCCAACGGCTGGGTGACGAACGACCCCACCGTCGACACCATCGACTTTATCGACAAGATGCCCGACTCCAGCATCCTGTCCAAGGAGCTCGACTACCAGAACAGCGGCGAGCTCGACCACGTCGCCCCGCCGGCGGCTCCGCTGGTCGCGTCCGGCAAGGACCGGGTGTTCGTGGCCGGCGCCGGGCAGGCACCCTGTCGGATCTACCCGTCCAAGCTGCGCTCGCCCGGGCAGGCCCTGGCCTTCTCCGACGCCCTGGCCTTCGACGTGGACGAGGCCGGCGGCGGGATCACCGGCCTGGCCGTCATGAACGAGCTGCTCATCGTCTTCAAGCGGCGGGGGATCTACGCCCTGTCGGGCGACGGGCCCAGCAACCTGGGCAGCGGCGCCTGGGCCCGGCCGCAGATGATCACCGCGGACACCGGCTGCGACAACCCGCGCTCCATCGTCATGGTGCCCGGCGGGCTGATGTTCCAGAGCGAGAAGGGCATCTACCTGCTCACGCAGGCGCTGGGCCTGGAGTACGTCGGCGCCGACGTCGAGGCCTACAACGCCGACCGCGTCACCGCCGCCCTGGTGGTCGCCGACCGGAACCAGGTCCTGTTCGTCACCGACGCCGGCCGGACGCTGTGCTTCGACTATCTGTTCCGGCAGTGGGCGGTGTGGACGTTCGGCGCCGCCGACGCCTGCGTCTGGAAGGGCCAGTACGCCTACGCGCTGGCCTCGGGCCAGGTGCGCGCCGAGACCGTCGGCTTCTTCAAGGACGGCGGCGCGCTGTACGCCATGAAGCTGGAGACGGCGTGGATCCGCCCCGACCAGCTGCAGCGGCGCATCCGGGTCCGGCGCGCCCACATCCTGGGCGACTACCACTCCGCCCACCGGCTGCAGGTCGACATCGCCTTCGACTACGGCCCGTTCGTGTACCGCCGCACCTGGGACCCGGCCACTGGCCTGTCGCAGGTGGTCTACGGCGGCGACGCCTACTACGGCGCCGAGCCGGTCTACGGCGGCCGGGGCGACGGCGTCTACCAGTTCCGCTTCCGACTGCCGCGGCAGAAGGTCTCCGCGGTCAAGTTCGCGTTCACGGACATCCCCTCGGCGGAGCCCGGTGAGAGCTACGAGCTCACCGAGCTGGCGCTCGAGGTCGGTCTCAAGGAAGGCCTGGCCAAGCTGCCGTCGGCCAAAACCCTCGGGTAAACGGAAGGAGCAGTGACATGGGCCTGTTCGACAGCGTAGCCGGATTCCTGAACCTGGGAGCGAACCGGAGCCAGAACGAGTTCCGCGACGTCAACCGGGGCAACTTCGAGGCGCCCGGCTTCCAGGACCGCGGCAACCGGCTGCTGGGCCTGGCCGGCCAGGCCGATGCCAGGCAGGGGCCGCAGATCAACATGCAGCCGCAGGGACAGTTCCGCTCCGGCCAGCAGGCGCTGATCAGCCAGCTGCAGGCGCAGGCCGCCGGCACCGGGCCGTCCGTCGCCGAGGCCCAGCTGCGCCGCGCGACGGATCGCTCGGTGGCCCAGCAGCAAGGCCTGGCCGCCTCGGCCGCTCCGGGCAACCAGGCGCTGGCCCAGCGCATGGCGGCGCAGCAGGGCAGCGCGCAGCAGTCGGGGCTGGCCGGGCAGGCGGCCGACGCCCGCATCCAGGAGCAGCTCGGCGCCATGGGCCAGCTCGGCGGCGTCCTGTCGGGCGCTCGCGGCCAGGACATCGGGCTGGCCCAGAGCCAGGCCCAGCTCGCCCAGCAGCAGACCGGCATGAACGACCAGCGCCTGCTCGAGCTCCTGCGCCAGGAGCAGGCCAACGCCGGCATGCAGCAGCAGGGCCTGATGGGCTACGAGCAGCAGCGCGGCCAGCGCTTCGGCCAGCTGCTGCAGACCCCATCCCCGGGCGAGCAACTCCTGGGCGGCCTGTCCTCACTCGGCGGTTTCGCCTTCGGGTTGGGCGGCGGGTTGGGGGGCTAAGGAGATGCCTTCCGTCACCGGACAGGACGAGTTCTTCGTCTACGTCCAGCAGGACGATGGCAGCTCCATGCGCATCCCGCGCGGGCTGGCCGCCGGCATGGGCCTGTCCGGGCCCGCGGCGCCGGCCCCCACCCCGGCGCCGATCACCGATCCGCAGCTCGCCGGCGACCTGGCCGGCTCGCTGCCGCCGGCGCCGGGCTCAGCCCCGATGCCGGGCTGGCCGCCGGCTCCCCAGCAGCAGTCGCCCGGGTCCGCGCCGCCGCCGATCCCGCTGCAGGGCGCACCGCGCAACGCGCTCGCGGCGCCGCCGGCGATCGCGCCGACGTCCACCCCGCTTGCGGCCGGTGACGTGCCGCGGCTGGGACCGGGCACGATCGCCCCGCCGTCCATGGGCGGGGCCTCCCCGGGCGCTGTCGCGCGCGCCGCCGACCCCACCTACGAGCAGCGGATCGCCGCGCTGCCCCGCGGTGTCGGCGGCCTGGTCGGCGCCGCCGAGCTCGGCGGTGAGCTCGCGATCGAGCAGGGCGAGAAGGAAGCCCAGCAGCTGGGCCTGGTCAACGCCGAGCGGGTGCGCATGGCGCGCGAGGCCGAGCAACAGCTGCGCGAAGACGAGGCGCAGCGGGTCGAGCGCGAGAAGAAGGCCGACGAGCTGGTCGAGGACGTGCGCACTCGATCCGACGAGCTGGCCAACTCCGGCATCGATCCCAACCGCCTGTACAAGAACGCCTCGGTCCCGCAGCGGATCGTCGGCGCGCTGAGCCTGTTCATCGGCGGCTTCCTGGAAGCGTACACCGGCAAGAACTCGGCGCTCGCGATCATCAACCAGCAGATCGACCGAGACATCGAGGCGCAGAAGGTCGCGATCGAGCAGAAGCGCTCCGCGATCGAGACCCGGCGCGGGCTGCTGGGCACCATGCTCGACCGGTACAAGGACATGGGCACCGCCGAGGCCGCCGCTCGCGTGTCCTACCTGAACATCGCCGCTGCCAAGCTGGAAGCGCTCGCGGCGCCCATGCCCGAGCAGGCGCGGCTGCGCGCCGCCCAGGGCGCGCTCGGCTTCCGCCAGCAGGCCGACGGACTGCTCGAACAGATCCGCGCTCAGAACGTCGCCGCCGCCCAGGCGGCCGCCCAGTCGCGCGCGGCCGCCACCGCTGCTCGCGCGAAGGAGGAGCGACGGCGCTTCGAGTCCGATCGCGAGTTCGAGCTCAAGGTCGCCAAGACCGGCGCCGACATCGAGGACCAGCAGGCGACCCGCGAGCAGAAGCGCACCGAAGAGGCGCAGAAGGGCGCGCCGCTGGGCGTATTCGATCAGGCGGGCAAGCTGCTCTCCAACGCCACGAGCAAGGAGGCGGCCACGCAGGTCAACGGCCAGCTGGTCGGCTACCGGCAGTTCCGCCGCGAGCTGGCGCAGCTGCAGGACCTGGTTGATCGCGCCGGCCGCAAGTACGACGGCATCGGCTCCAAAGGCTTCCTCGCCTCCGACGAGAAGATCGAGCTCGATACCCGCTACAACAAGCTCGCGTGGGCCTTCGCGCGCATGCTCAACGGCCCCGGTGTGCTCACCAAGAACGACGTCGACGCGGCTCGCGATGTGATGCCGGCGCCGCCGAGTTTCACCGGCCGCGACCCGACCCAGGCGTACAAGGTGATCCAGGGACTGGCCGACCAGCAGATCACCGAGGTAGTCCGCGGCGCCGGGATCACCGGCTACAACCCCGCCGAGGAGCCGATCCTGGTGCCGAAGCCGGCGAGCGAGCCGGGCAAGGCGCCGATCGCCGACCTGGTCGTCCAGGTGGAGACCGGCAAGCCCGAGCGCCGGGATGCCGGCCTCAAGGAGCTGCGGTCGCGCGTCGGCGAGCTCGGCCCCGAGGACTCCGGACGGATCGTCGAGTGGCGCACCCGGCTGCGGCCGCAAGTCGAGGCCGGCGACAAGACGGCGATCGCTGCCGATGCCGCGCTCATCAAGCGGTACGCCGAGGTCACCGGCGCGCCCAAGCCGCTCACCCCCGGCGAGGAGCGCGCCCGCCAGGCCCAGCAGAACGCGACCACCCGGCGGCTCGCGCCGGCCCTGGACACGGGCGCCATCCCCGAGGGCTACTTCACGGGGGTCCCGTAGGTGCCCGTCCTTCTCGACAAGGAGACCGGGCGCGAGCAGGACTTCGGCCAGGAGGACCTGGACGCCGCGCTGCGGTCCGGACGCTACAGCCCGCGCCCTGGCGACTCGTTCAACCTGGTCGGCCGGCAGGGCAACCTCATCACGATCACCGCCGACAACGTCGACCAGGCGCTGCAGGTCGGCGCGCAGCCGGAGTCGGCCGAGTCGCTCGAGGGGCGCCAGCGCGAGGCCGAGCTCGACGACCGCTACGGCGGCGCGCTGGGCGGCGGCATCGCAGGTCTGGCCGGCGCGCTCCGTGGCGTGACCCTGGGCGGCTCCGACGCCCTGATGACCAACAAGTATGGCCGCGCCTTCCTGGGGCAGGCGCCGTCGCGGGACGAGGCGCTGGCCTACCTGCTGGAGGAGCGGCCGGAGCTGGCCAAGGACCCCGAGTTCAGGAGCCGGATCCGCCACGAGCTCGGGATCGACATCGAGAAGCTCGGCGACCGGGACGCCCAGGTGCGCGAGGCGCTCGGCGAGAGCCGGGCCCGGCACGAGGGGATCTCGACCGTGGCCGAGATCGGCGGCGCCGTGCTGCCGTCGCTTCTGCCGGGCGGCGCCGGCGTCGCCCTGGCGCGCACCCCGGCAGGAGCTGCCGCGGCCGCCGGCGGCGCGGTCGGGCGCGGGGTCGCCGGGCGAACCGCCGGCCTGGCCTCCGGAGGCCTGCTGGCGCGCGCGGTGGCCCGGACCGCCCCGGTGGTTGCCCAGACCGCCACCGAGGGCGCCTTCTTCGGCGCCGGGATGGGCCTGTCGCAGCTGGTCCTGGAGGACGAACCGCTCACCGCCGAGAGCGTCGTGGCCGCCCTGGGCCACGGTGCGCTGCACGGCGCTGCCCTGGGCGGCGTCCTCGGCGCCGGCGGGGTGGCCGCTGGCGCGGCGCTGCGCGGGGCCGGTCGTCTGGCTGGCCGCGGCGCCGAGCTGCTCAAGAAGGCCGAGGCGGTCAAGGCGGGCAAGGCGACGGCGGCCGCGCAGAAGAAGGCCGGCCAGGACATGCTCACCGAGCAGCTCGACGTGCTCAACACCGTCGCCCGCGAGACCCGGGCCCAGGCCGAGGTGCTGCTGCAGTCCGGCCAGGTCGCCGACGACGCCGCCGCGGCGATCCGCCAGGCGCTCGAGCGCACCACCAAGGCCGAGGCCGCGGTGGACGCGCTGGCCGGCGGGCAGGTGGCCCGCAAGACCTGGACCGAGTTCCAGAAGGAGCGGATGGGCCCGCTCATGAAGAAGCACGCCGGCGCCGGGCACAAGGGCGCGCACACCGCCGCCGTCCGCGAGATGGCCGCCGAGTGGAAGGTCTACAAGGCGACCGCTGGCACCAAGGCCGTCGACAGCGTATTCGGTCGACAGCCCGCGGACCTCAAGGGCGCGCTGGGGGCGATCGACGAGTTCGAGGCGGCGACCGCGGACCTGCAGGCCCGGATGCCCGTCGGCCAGGCGGCGCTGCCCGAGGCGGGCCAGTACCTGCAGGACGTCGCCCACGCCGGCGAGCGGGCGGTCAAGGTCAAGGCCGCCGGCGAGGCGGCGCTGGGCATGGACCCCGGCCAGGCCGCCCCTCCGCCGACCGCGACCGAGAAGGTCAAGGACCTGCTGTTCCGGGTCGCCGGCGGCAAGAGCGACCAGGTCGCCAAGATCCGCGGCATGGACATCCTGGCCGCCGCCGAGCTGGCCGGCATCGGTCCCGACCTGAAGGCGCTGCCGGGCGGCCAGGTCGCCCAGACCCTGCTGCGCGTCTACGCCGCCAGCCGCGGGCTGCAGCTGGCCAGCCGCGGCTCGGCCTCCGACGTCATCTCCGGCCTGATGGGCAAGGGACGTGGCATCCCCGGGCTGCCCGGCGGGCTGGTGTCCGGCTTCGCCGCCCGCGCTGCCAAGGCGACCGGCGGCGTGCTGGCCAAGACCGAGAAGGGTCTGGAGGCGTTCGTCTCCGGCGTCGGCCGGCCGGCCACCCGCTTCGCCGGACCGGCGGCCGCCCAGGTCCTGGAGCGCGTCCGGTTCGCGCCGGTGCCCGAGGACTCGACCGAGAAGCCAGCCCGGGCCCGCGGCGAGGACAAGACCGGGGCGCTCTACCGGGCCCGGTCCGCCGAGGTCCTGCGCGCCGCCCAGCAGCTGCCGGACTTCCACGCCGGCCTGGCCGCGCACTTCGAGGGCGTCGGCGCGTCGCCCGAGATGGCCGGGCAGATCGCCGACGCCACCAGCCGGGGCGTGCAGTTCCTGGCCAGCAAGGTGCCGCCGCAGCTGCAGCTCGGGCAGATCGGCGCGGCGGGCCGACCCTACCGGCCGGCCGACAGCGAGATCAGCCGGTGGGCCCGCTACGTCCGCGCGGTCGACGACCCGCACGCCCTGGTCGAGGACCTGCAGCGCGGCACGCTCACCCTGGAGACGGTCGAGGCGGTCAAGACCGTCTACCCGGAGTACTTCGCCCGGGTGCAGCGCTCGCTGGTCGAGCGCGTCTCCGAGACGCGCAAGGAGCTGCCCTACGGCAAGCGCCTGCAGCTGTCGATCCTGTTCGGCGCCCCCTTCGACGGCTCGATGCGCCCGGAGTTCATCGCGGCCATGCAGGCCACCTTCGAGAGCGAAGCGGCGCAGCAGCCGCAGCAGCAGCCCGGACCTGGCGGCGGCGCCGGGCCTGCGGCGCCCGTGCAGCCCAGCGCTGCCGCCCTCAACCGGATCGACACCCGCAACCTGGAGACGCCGGCCCAGCGCCTGGCCAACCGGTAGGAGACCCCATGCCGAACGTGTCCCCGTCCAAGCCCCTGCTCGACAACGTGGCCGTCGCCAACGCCACCGTGAAGCGCTACCGGCTCACCTCGATGCAGGAGATCGTCTCCAGCTTCCAGCTCTGCTGGCACGATGCCACCAGCGCATTCACCTACAAGGTCTTCGTCTCCAACGACGAGAATCCGCCCGTCAACGAGGGCGGCGCGCTCGACCTCACCCTGTGGGCGGAGGAGACCGCCCTGGCCGGCACCGTCGCCGCCGCGGCCGCCGGCTCCAAGCTGGTGCACCTGGGCAACAACGGCGCCCGCGACGTGATGGTCGAGATCACCACCACCGCGAACAGCAAGCTCTCGATCAAGACCAACGGGAAGCTGTCCGCCTCATGAGCCTGATCGTCGGCCTCAAGAGCGGGCTCGACGTCGGGCTCCGGCCGAACCTGAACGGCGACAGCCGGCTCCTGCCGTCGCCGGAGAACCTTGCGGCCAACGGCGCCGGCACGTCCACGGCCGACGCAGCGGCGTTCGCCACCGGTGCCATCACGCCACCGGCGAACCGGCCTGTCATCCTGTGGGTGAGCCACCAGGGCGCGGTCGCGCCGCAGCCGACCGTGACCTCGAACGCCGGGCTCAATCTGGCGTGGACGGCCAAGCAGAGCGTGATCATCGGCTCGCGCCGGGTGACCGCCTTCGAGGCGCCGGGTCTGGCCGTCCCGGGCTCGGGCACGGTGCAGATCGACTTCGCCGGCAACGTGCAGAGCGCCATCATCTGGCGCTTCGCCTCGATGAAGGATGCGCCGGCGTCGGGTAGCTGCGTCGTGCAGGCGCCGGCGGGCACGACCAACGGCTCGTCCCTCAGCCTGGCCGCTCCGACGCTCGCCCCGCTGGAGCACCCGAACAACTTGAACCTGGCGGTCTTCATCGGTGCAGTGAACCAGGACATCGTGCCCGACGCCGACTTCGCCGAGATCGACGATCAGAACGTCTTGACCTCGGTGATCCGGATGGAGACCGAGTGGGCGCGCAACCAGCGCGACTGCACGGCCACCTGGGCGGCGCTACAGCAGTGCGCGGCGCTGGCGATCGAGGTCAAGGCCGCGTGATGCGCGCGCTCGCCCTCGCCCTGGTCGTGCTGGCCGGCTGCGCGCCGGCCGAGGAGCCTTGCATGGGACAGCCGCTCGCGATCTGGATGTGGGGCCAGTCCAACCAGGTGGGCGGCGCCAGCACCGACGACCTGTCCGCCGGCAACGCCGCCTACAAGGACGCCTATCCCAGCGTGCAGCTCGCACAGACCCTGTGCAGCCAGGCGGTCGGACCGACGATCGACGTCTACCCGTTCGAGGCGCTGCAGCCGCACCGGGTCATCGGCAGCAACCCGGCGTCGGCTCGCAAGTCGTTCGGCGCCGAGCTGTCCATGGGCCGGAGGCTGCGCGAGTTCTACGGCGACGGCGCCATCTACCTGATCAAGTGGGCGCGCAACGGCACCAGCCTCAACGTCCACTGGAAACCGACCGCGGCTCCGCCTGCGGGCGAGTCGGAGAACCTGTACACCCAGGCCTTCAACTTCTGCCGGCAGAAGACCCTGGAGATCGGCGCCAAGGTGCTGGCCCTGGACTGGTGCCAGGGCAACGGCGACGCCAACGGCGCAGGTCCCGCCGGACTGTACGCCGAGAACATGACCGCCCTGAGCGACCGCTGGCTCGCCGACCTGGGCTACTTCGCCTGGCTGATCTTCGACCAGCTGCCCAGCGGTGTGGTCGCTCCGCACGTGGCCACCGTCCGCGCCGAGCAGGCCTACTTCGCCAGCACGACCCCGGGCGTCATCATGATCCCGACCGAGGGCCTGGCGCTCCGGGACGACGATCACTACGAGGCCAACGCCTTCATCGATCTGGGCACGCTGAAGGGCAACGGCCTGTGCTTCGGCGACGTCGCCGCCGAGCTGGCGGCCGCCGACGAGCTGGCGGCCGACATGGTCGCGACCGACGAGCTCGGCGCCGAGCTGGCTGCCGACGACCCGGTCGGCGAGCTCGCCGACGTCGACGCGGTCGCCGCCGACCTGGCCGAGGACCTTTGGCAGGCCGGCCTCGAGGAGCCCGACGTTCTGGTCTGCAGCCTGGAGGAGGTCTGATGTCCAGTCCCGCCCAGCTTCCCCGGCCGGTGCCGATCGTCGGCTTCCGCGGAGCCGACCGCGTCTTCCGGGTCACCGTCACCAAGGCCGACGACAGCGGCCGCCAGGACCTCACCGGCGCGACCATGGAGTTTCAGGTCAAGACCGCGCCGGGCGTCGCCGACCCGGCGCTGATCTCCAAGTCGGTGGGCGCTGGCATCACGCTGCTGGCTCAGGCCGGCGCCACGCTGGGGCAGGCCGAGCTCGCTCTGGCTTCGGCCGACACCAGCGGCGCCACCACCCCTGCCGGCAAGTACAGCTACGACCTGGTCGCCACCATCGGCGGCAAGCGACGGGTGATCATCCCCCCGTCCGACTTCACCCTGAAGGACGTGGTGAACCCGGCGTGAGCGCCCCCGACGACGACCGCCGCGGCCGCTACCGGACCCCACCCCGCGGCGTGCCCAACGTCCCGTCGGCTCCGGTCGACGACGACTACACGCCGCTGCCCTACGACGTCGCCGAGCTGCACCGCCAGTCCCAGCAGCCCCACCGCGCCGACCTGGCGCCGCTGTGGGCAGCGATCGCTCGCGTGGCCGAGGTCGCCGGCGAGGCCAAGGTCAAGGCGTCGCGGGCCGAGAAGCGCCTGGTCTTCGTCGCCGGCGACGAAGGCGAGGACGGCGCGGTGCAGATGCTGCGCAAGACCGCGGCCAAGCACGAGGACCGTATCGCCGAGATCGAGCGCACCTTCGGGTCGCTCACCCAGCTGATCACCCGGCTGGAGATGCTCACCAGGAGGCTCGAAGACATGGACGAGAAGATTGGCGAGCTCACTACCCAGCTGCAACAGCAGAAGACCGCCCACGCCGTCACCGGCGTCTGGGTGAAGATCGCCATCGGCGTGCTGATCTTCGTCGGCAGCGCCGCCGGCCAGGTCGTCATCAAGCAGCTCGCGCACGCGGGCCCGTAACAGAAAGGACCGTCATGTCACCCGTCGAGATCATCCTGCTCGCCGTCACCGTCTACGGCCTGGCCACGTCCGGCTACGCCGCCGTCCAGCGCTTCCGCGCCGCGCGCACCTGGCGCGACCGGCTCAACGCCGCCGTCGACATGGCGTACGTGGCCGTCGAGGGCATGAAGCAGAGCAAGAAGTTCGGCCCGATGGACGCCGAGCGCGAGGCCCTCGACATGGTGCACGACCTGCTCGGCGCCAAGCAGTTGGCGCCGGCCGACGTGCTGCAGGCGCGCACCCGGCTGAAGGCGCGCGCCAAGGGTGACAAGGCGCCGGCCGCCGTCCGCGACCTGCTGCAGCTGCGCGAGCAGCGCTACAGCGGCCGATGACACCGGTCCCCCGCCTACCGACCACCCGCGAGCGCGCCCTCTGGCGCGCCGTCGAGTCCCGCGGCCTGGGCACCTACGGCCTGGGCCGGGGCCACGGCAATGACCCCCGCGCGAAGTCCGTGCTGGGGCCGCTGGGCCTGATCGACTGCAGCAACGCGGTGCACTACTGGATCGGCAGTGTGCTCGACCAGGAGCCATTCGGCGGGCTCTACCTGAACACCGACGGCCTGGTGCGCGATGCGTTCGGCATCCTGATCGGCGACAGCGCCGAGGCGCCCAGGCGCGAGCCGCCGCGCCGGACCAGCGTCCGCCCGCTCGAGGACGGCGAGCCGGTGCTGCCCTGCGACCTGGTCGTGCGCCGCGGGGTGTACGAGTGGGTCACGCGGCGCTGGGTGCGCAAGGCTCCGGGCCACGTCGAGCTCGTCTCCCAGGTGCTGCCCGGCTACGACCGCGAGCGCCACATCGCGACGGCCGACAAGCTGCTGGCGATCGGCGCCGCCCTGCGCGGCGGCGAGCCGCCATCGATCCGCGAGACCGACTGCTGGGACCTGCGGCACGCCTACCTGGTGCGCTACCTGCACTTCGTCGGCGAGTGACGAAAGGGGATCGGGAATGTCCAAGGGCAACACGTTCGAGAACGACCTGCTGAAGCTGATCTTCAACGCGACGCCGATCGCCAACCTCGCCGACAACGCGGCGACCGCCCCGTTGACCGACCTGCGGGTAGGCCTGGCGACGGCCGACGTCGGCGAGGCCGGGGACGAGACGACCAACGAGGCGACCTATACCCCCTACGCGCGCAAGCTGGTCGCGCGGACGTCTGGCGGCTGGACGGTGACCGGCAACGCGGTGGAGAATGCCGCGGTGATCGCCTTCGACCAGTGCACCAGCGGCAGCAACGCCATCTCGCACTTCCACATCGGCACCGCGACCAGCGGCACCGGCAAGGTGCTGTACAAGGGCGCGCTCGGTGCCACGCTGGCCGTGAGCGCCGGCATCACCCCCGAGTTCGCCATCGGCGCTCTCGACGTCACCGAGGACTAGGAGGTCTCCCATGCTCGAGCTCAAGTTCGGAACCCGCGATGGCAACCACGAGGCGTTCACCCGGGTCCTGGCGATCCGCGAGGACGAGGGAGAGGAACGGGTCTTCGTCCTGGCAATGACGACCGACCCGGCGACCAAGAAGCGCCACGGCATGATCGCCAAGCCGGACCGCACCGTGGTCTGGACGGGCGAGCTGCCGGGCGACACCGTCGCGGGGCCGCCGCCGACCAGGGCCTTCGCCATCGCCGCTGGCCTCTGCGACAACGACGGCGGGACCGATCTGCCGCTGCCGGCCTGGGCCGAGTAGGGCCAGGGCTACCCGATGGCGGTAGCCTTCGACGCCGCCGTCGAGTCGGAGCGGACCGGCACGACGGACCCGCACACCTGGACGCATACGCCGGTCGGGGTGCCGCGGGCGGTCTTGGTCTCGGCCGTGCACGGGGTCTCGACCACCGACCACGTGGTCGGGGTGACCTACGGCGGCGTGGCCATGGCCCGGGTGATCCGCCGGACCGACACCGCCACCGAGCTCGGCGCCGCCGAGTGGTGGTTCCTCGGCGCCAGCATCCCGACCGGCGCCCAGACGGTCTCGGCCGACCTGGCCTCGGGTACCACCGACGACATCCACTTCACCTCGATCTCGTACACTGCCAGCCGCGACTGCGAGGTCGTGGACAGCGACGGGATCGCCGAGAACGCGGCCAACCCGTCGGTCACCTTGCAGTATGCCGGCCGGACCTGTGCCGCGGTGGCGGCGCTCTACGGCGGCGGCGCCTCGCCGGCGGCCTTCACGCCCAACGCCAACTGCCAGACGGTCGCCGACTTCGACCTGGGCGCGTTCTACTCGGAGGTCATCCGCCAGACCACGCCGGGGTCGGCCGACTTCGCGATCGGCGGGACCGCCGCGGTGGACGACGTCGCCTACGTCGCGCTCGCGCTGTCCGAGACCCTGGGCCCGATCGCCGGCACGTCGGACGGGGTCGCGACCGCGTCGGGCACGATGCGCGCCAAGGGCGCCCTGGTCGGCAGTTCGGCAGGGTCCGGGGCCGCGGCCGCAACGCTCAGCGGCGTTGGCGCGCTGGCAGGAGCGGCCGCCGGCGCGGCAACTGCGACCGGGACGCTCACCGAAGGTGGTCCGCCTTCAGGCGCTATCACCGGCTCGTCGGCCGGCACCGCGACCGCGACCGGGACGCTGGCCGGCCGCGGGCTGCTGGCCGCAAGCGTGGCAGGTGTGGCGACGGCGGCGGCCACCCTCGCTGGGGATGGCGCCTTGTCCGGTAGCGCTGCGGGGGTCGCGACGGCGACCGGGACGCTCACCCCGCCGCCGCCCACGTACACGGTCACCCCCGTGCGCCGCCGTCCGGTGCGGCGCTACAACTGATGACCGAGGACGAGCACAGCGCCCGCCGCGAGCTGTGCTGCTGCTGGCCCTCGTGCGACGCCTGCGACTGGCAGACCGACCGAGACGCGGACGACGAGCCGGCCGTGGTCACCTACCTACCCTGTGGATACAGCCACCAGTCGACCGGAGAGCGCGGGCAGCCTTCCGCGCCGAGCGCCGCAGGGGTAATCCGGATCGAGGCTCCTGGGGCATTCTGCGGCGCCGCTGGCCGGGCAACGACTCAAGTGCGCGAACGTGCTGCACGCTCCGCCGCGCCGGGCAACCCCTGAACGGGTTAACTACGTGTCACTACAGGTGCTTCCACAGACTCTGGAAGCTTGTTTCGTGGGATTGGGCTGAAAAACAGCTCGTAGGATCCGGCGGTTAGGACAGGCCCGGGCGCCTGCCAACGAATCGACTCGTTCCGCCAACGATTCACGTCCGGTCCCGGCCGCCGTCCAGCACCCGCAGTGCGCGCTGCTGGGTGACCAGCTGGGCGATCCCGGGGGCGACGTAGTGAGCGTCCTGGACCCCGGTCCCGGCGTGGCCGAGCTGCCCGGCGACCACCTCGGCGGTGGCGCCGGCGGCGCGCGCCAGGCTGCTGTGCGTCCCGCGCAGGCCATGGGG
>Ga0209322_10000372_pt1 | contig 25895 bp, 11 predicted proteins | sample Rifsed19ft1_FD_184013 | JGI IMG/M metagenome (GOLD analysis project Ga0209322, IMG submission 184013) | Soil microbial communities from Rifle, Colorado, USA - sediment 19ft 1 (version 2) | ecosystem: Environmental > Terrestrial > Deep subsurface > Rock core/Sediment | place: Rifle, Colorado... | reverse complement strand
CCGTGGCTCGATCGGCTGGCGGTCTACCCCGACTGGCCCGACGCCTCGTTCGCGCCGTTCGACGCCATCGCCGTGTCGTTGAAGGCTCCCTCCTGGTTGATCGCGCCGCTGCGCGAGCGCGACATTTTGCACGGCGCGATCGTGTTAGCCAGCCGGGCCGCCGGGCGTTTCGGCAAAGACGAAGTGGTTCTGATCGGAACCGTCGCCGACCAGATCGGCGTAGCCGTCGCCAATGCGCGCCTGTACGAAGAGACGCGCCACCGCGTCGACGAACTGGCCCTGCTCAACGAAGTGGGCCGCGCGCTGACCTCGACGCTCAACCTCGACGAAGTGCTGCGTGTGATCATGGAAGAGGCGGTGGGCATGTTGCAGGGCGAAGCCGGATCGGTGCTGCTGCTCGACGAGCAGCGCGGCGAGCTGGTGTTTGGCTCGTCGGTCGGCCCGGCCGCCGATCGTCTGGCCGGCGTGCGGCTGCCGAGCGAGGCGGGCCTGGCCGGGCAGGCCCTGGCCGGTGGACATCCCCTGCTCGTGGCCGACGCGCAGAACGATCCGCGCTTCTACAATCGCATCGACGCCCTGACGGGCATGATCACCCGCTCGCTGATGGCCGCTCCGCTGCGCGCGCGCGGGCGGATGATCGGCGTCATGGAGGTGCTCAACCGGCGCAGCGGCCAGTTCACCCTCAACGATTTGCGCCTGCTCGATTCGCTGGCGCAGACCGCCGCGACGGCGATCGACAACGCGCAGTTGTTCGAGCGCGAATTGCGCCGCGTGCAGCAACTGGCTGCACTGAACACGATTGGCCGGGAAGTGACCGCCTCGCTGGATGCCAGCGCCCTGCTGCCGGAAGTGGCACGCCTGATCGCGGAGCAGTTGGGTTATCCGCTCACGGCGATCGGCCTGGTTGACTCCAATGGATCCGACCTGGTGCTGCGCGGTGTGACACGCGCCTTCACCGAAACGGTCCCATCTTTTCAGCCGAGTGCGCGTCTGCCCCTGCGCACCGGCCTGATTGGCCGCTCCATCGATCAGGGACGTAGCGTGGTCGTGAACGATGCCTCGGCGCGCGCCGATAGTTGGTCAGTGGATGGGTTGATAGCGCCCGGCAGTCGGGCCGCCGTGCCGATTGTGCTGGAAGGTATCGTCATCGGCTTGATCATGGCCGAATCGCCGAGCCGCTTCGCCTTCGGCCCGATTGATCTCTCGATGTTGGAGGCCGTCGCCAGCCAGGTCGGGTCGGCCATCACCAACTCGCGCCTGTACGAACAGGTGCGTCGCCGCAACCGCGAGCTGACGGCCATGCACGCCATCTCGGCGGCCGTCAGCCAGTCGCTCGAGCTGCGAAGCGTGCTCGACGCCGCACTGCTTCTGGCGCAGCCGCTGTTTGAGGCGGACGGCTGCCGCATTCACCTGATCGAAGGGATGCAGCTGGTGCTGCAGACCGGCTACGGCAAATTGAGCGAGGAGCTTCCGGCCCCGTCGCACGTGCCGATCGGCGCGTCGTTCGCGGGCATGGCTGTGCGGCGCGGATCGGTGGAGATGCTGGCCGACGTGGCGCAGGCCGACCCGGATTGGCGCGACGCATGGCGCGGCGGGTCGCTCGGCGCGATCGTCGCGCTGCCGCTGTGGGGACACGATCACGTGCAGGGCGTGATGACGCTGATGTGGCGCAGCCCGCGCGAGTTCGGCGAAGGCGCGCGGCAGTTGCTCGCCGCGATCGGCCAGCAGATCGGCGTGGCGATCGATCGAGCGCAGCTGTACGAAAACACGCTCCATCGCGAACGCGAGCTGGGCGCGCTCAACGACATCATCCGTTCCGTCACCTCGACCCTCGATCTGGAAGAAGTGTTGAGTGCGGCGATGCAGGGCGTGCGCAACGTGATGCAGGTGGAGATCGGCGCACTGCTGTTGGTCGACGAGCGGGATGGGCGGCTGCATTTTCGCAAGGCGCTCGGCCCGGCGGGCGAATGGTTGATCGATCAGAGCCTGGGGCCGGACGAGGGCATCGCCGGATGGGTCGTCGCCCAGGGCCGATCGCTGCGCGTCAACGACGCGCATTCGGATCCCCGTTACGCGCACCGCTTTGAGCAAGGCACCGGTATTGTCACCCAGAGTGTGATGGCCGCGCCGTTGATCGTGAAGGAGCGCATCATCGGCGCGATCGAAGTCGTCAACAAGCTGGGCGGCATGAGCGAAAGCGATGAGGCGCTGCTCAACAGCCTGGCCGCGTCGATCGCCGTCGCGGTGGACAACGCGCGGCTGTACGAGGAACTGGCGCGCTCGGCGCGCGAGCTGGAGCGCTCGCACGCTCAACTGGTGCAGTCGGAGAAACTTGCGGCGACGGGCCGCCTGATGCTCAGCCTGGCGCACGAGATCAACAACCCGCTTCAGGCCATCGCCAATTGCCTGCACCTGTCGCTCGAACCCGACCTGAGCGAAGAGCGCCGCAACGACTTCCTGTCGATGGCGCGCGAGGAAGTCGAGCGGCTGACGATCTTAATCCAACGCATGTTGGAGTTCTACCGGCCGTCGCCGAGCGACCAGACCTGGAGCGACGTGAACGGATCGATCCGCCGCGTGCTGGCGCTGGCCGAAGGGAAATTGCGCCGCAGCCACGTGGAGGTCGTGTCGAATCTCGCGCCCGATCTGCCGTACGCGCGCATCGCCGCCGATCAGGCCACGCAGGTCTTTCTCAATCTGGCGGTGAACGCCGCCGAGGCACTGGACGGCTCGCAAGGCGGGCGGTTGATCGTGCGCAGCCGGCTCGACGAGTCGGGCGAGTGGGTCGAGGTGGACTTCGTCGATAACGGCCCTGGCATCCCGCCCGACGTGGTGCCGCACATCTTCGAACCCTTCTTCACCACGAAGACAACCGGCAGCGGCCTGGGGTTGGCCGTCAGTTACGGGATTATCGAGCGCAGCGGCGGCCGGCTCAGCGTCGATAGCCAAGCCGGCCAGGGCGCGCGCTTCAACGTGCGACTGCCGGCGGTGGGGAATGGATCGCCGGATAATGCTGACACGAGGTAGCCCATGAACCCTCCGACCGACAGCACCCTCTTGCACGGCGCACGCTTGATGATCGTGGACGACGAGCGCACGACGCGCCTGTCGTTGTCCGAGATCTTCCATTTGCGCGGCGCGAACGTGATTACGTGTGCGGATGGGCCGGAAGCCTTGAACCGCCTGCGCGAGTCACCGGTCGACCTGATCCTGCTCGACCTGAAGATGCCGGGCCTGAGCGGCCTGCAAGTCGCGGAAGAAGCGCAGCGCATCTCACCCGGCACGGTGATCGTCTTGCTCACCGCACATGCCTCGGTCGATTCGGCCATCGGCGCGTTGCGCCAGGGTGTGTTCGACTATCTGCTCAAGCCGGCCCAGCCGCGCGCGATTGTCGAAGTGGTGGAGCGCGCGCTGGTGAAGCGCCAGGAATACCTGCGCCGCCAGCAGTTGGTCGGCCTGATGGAGCAGACGGTGAGCGCGCTCAAGAGCAACGAGCCGCCGACTGCCACGGAGCCGCCGCAGCAGGCGACGCCTTCCGGCGTGGTGCAGGTCGGGCCGATTCGCGTCGATCTTCAGCGGCGGGAGGCCAGCCTGGGAGACCGGATGCTGGTGCTCACGCCCACCGAGTTCGACACACTGGCCTATCTGGTGCGGCATCCCGATCGGGTCGTGTCGTGCCGCGAGCTGGTGCGCGCGGTGCACGGCTACGACACGACCGAGCACGAAGCGCGCCCGATCATGCGTGTCCACATCCACCGCCTGCGCCAGAAGATCGAGGCCGACGCCGACCGGCCTATGCGGTTGTTGACGGTGCGCGCTGCCGGCTACATGTTGGTAGCCGAGCCGCGTCCCTCCCGGCCCAAATAGGTGGCACTCGGAGAAACCAGGTTATAGCCAAAAACCTGGTTTCTTTTTTCGCCCCTCAAATTACGTATTCGCAAGCCTGTCGCAACGTTCCCGCAAGTCAAATGCAGGTATAGACATGGTATCCTGACCCTGGGCTTGGTGGCCCATTTATGACATCTTGTGTCTCTGTCAGGGAGCGAGCAATGCCAGGTAGGCGCATTCTCTACATCGAAGACAACCCTGAAAACCGGATGCTCGTTCGGCGCGTGCTGATGGCCGAGGGTTACACAGTGCTCGAGGCGGCCGATGGGCCGGGCGGCGTGCGTGTGGCCGAAGAAACCCATCCCGATTTGATCCTGATGGACATCAACCTGCCCGAGATGGATGGCTACGAAGTCACTTCGCGCCTCAAACGCAACCCGGCCCTGGCGCGTATTCCCGTCATTGCGATGACGGCCAACGTCATGCACGGCGATCGCGAGAAGAGTCTGGCTGCCGGATGTGATGGCTACATCCAAAAGCCGATCGATATCGATCTGCTGCCGCAGCAGATCGCCAAATTTCTGTCGAGGGCCCAATTATGAAGACCGATGGTGCTGCGATACGAACCCCGCTCAAACCCTCGGACGCTCACATCCTGATCGTCGAGGACAACATTCAGAACTTCGTGCTGGTGGCTCGTCTGATGGCTTTCCTGGGCGTGAAGCAGTGCCAGTGGAAGGCGTCGGGCTGGCAGGTGCTCGAATTTGCCGACAGCATGCCACAGGTCGATCTGATCCTGATGGACATCCATCTCCCCTACGAAGATGGCTTCGAGGCGATGGCACGTCTGCGGGGTGAGCCGCGCTTCAAGGACACGTTGATCGTCGCGGTGACCGCCGATGCGAACGAATCGACGCTCCATCGCGCCCAGAAAGCGGGCTTCGATGGCTTCATCGGCAAGCCGCTGGACCCCGACAAGTTCCCTGAGCAGATCAAGAATATCCTTGCGGGTGAAGAGGTTTGGACGCTGGGCTAGCGTGCCGCGCGAGGGTCGCCCTGCGACTTGAAGCGCGCTGCCTGGACCACGGAGCCAGTCTATGGACAAGGATCGCCTGAAGCACCGGCTGGAAGAACTGTTCTCCACGCCTGCCCCGACGCCGCCGGCCGAGCCGCCTGCGCCGCCTCCGCCTGCTGCGCCTCCCGGCCCGAAGCCAGAGGCTCCGCCGGTCGAGCCGCCTGCGCCGCCTCCACCTGCCCCGCCTCCAGCCTCAAAACCGGCCGCCATGCCGGCTGCCCCTGTACCTGCTCCGCAGCCACCGGCACAGGCCGCGCGGGTGCAGGACGATCTGTTCAAGATCGCCTTTGAGCAGACCCTCGTCGGGACGGCCTTCGTGGCGACCGATGGCCGGCTCATGCGTGTGAATCGCGCCTTGTGTGAACTCCTCGGTTACTCGGAAGCCGAATTACGGGCGAAGCGCTTTCGCGACATCACCCATCCCGACGATGTCGAAAGCAGCGCCATCGGCCTGCGCAGAATCCTGACCGGAGAGACCAACGCGTTCCAGGCCGAGAAGCGTTACCTGCGCAAGAACGGCCAGATGATTTGGGTGCGCTTGTCTTCCACGCTGGTTCGGGACGGCCGGGGGCAGCCGCTATATTTCGTTCTGCAAATGCTGGACATTAGCGACTACAAGCGGCTCGAAGAGCAGATCCGCCAGCGCGACCGGACGCTGGCGGCACTGAATGAAGCGAACCAGGACATCACCGAGGGCAAGCGTGTCGAGGAAGCGCTGCGCACCCGCGAAGCCCAGTTGTCCAATGCGATGAAGATCGCCCACATGGGCTACTGGGAGTACGATGTCGCCAGCGACACGTTCGCCTTCAACGACCAGTTCTACTCGCTCTTTCGCACGACAGCGGAGCGGGAGGGCGGCTACACGATGCCGTCGGCTCGCTACGCCCAGCGTTTCGTCCATCCCGATGATGCGGCGGTGGTCGGCGTTGAGGTTCAGAAAGCGATCGAGACCACCGACCCCAACTATAGCCGCCAGCTGGAGCATCGCATGATCTACGCCGACGGTGAGGTGGGCTATATCAGTGTTCGCTTCTTCATCGTCAAAGATGCTCAAGGTCACACGGTCAAGACGTACGGTGCGAACCAGGACATCACCGAGCGCAAGCGCGTCGAGCTCGAGCGGGAACGGTTGCTGGTCGACGTACGGCGTCGTGCGATCCAGCTTCAGACTGCTTCCGAGGTCTCCCACGCGGCCTCGTCCATTCTGAGCCTGGACGAACTTCTGCGGAAGACGGTGGAGCTGATCCGCGAGCGGTTCGATCTCTACTACGTGGGCCTGTTCCTGGTGGGCAAAGCGCGGGAGTACGCCGTGCTGCACGCCGGCACCGGCGAGGCGGGGCGGCTGATGCTCGAGCGCGCGCACCGCCTGGCGATCGACGAGCACTCGATGATTGGTTGGTGTGTGGCGAATAAGAAGGCGCGCATTGCGCTGGACGTGGGCCAGGAGGCAGTGCGTTTTGAGAACCCGCTGTTGCCGGAGACGCACTCGGAGCTGGCCTTGCCCCTGGTCACGCGCGGCGAAATAGTCGGGGCCATGACGGTTCAAAGCCGCGAGGTGGCCGCGTTCAGCGAGCAGGACATTGCCGTGTTGCAGACGATGGCCGATCAGATCGCGAACGCCATCGCGAACACCCAATTGTATCAGCAGGTGCAGGCGGCGCTGACTGAAACTCGCCACCTGGCCCAGCGCGAGCGGCTGGCCGGCGTGATCAGCAACAAGATTCGTGCCGCGGTCGGCGTCGAGGACGTGTTGCGCATCGCTGTGGAAGAACTGCGCCAGGCCATGGGCAGCACGCGCGCCGTGGCTCGCCTCGGTGCGCCGGCCAAGGTGGCCGGTAATGGTCGAGACGACGCTAGCCGCGACGACACAACCGCAAGGTAAACAAGAAACTGGGGATTGGTAAATGGCGGCCAAAGTTGAATCCTCAAATCCGACTCCTCCGGCGATTCAAATCGGCAGGAGCCGGCCTCCGCTGGAGGTTGAAGACCTGCCGACACCTGAGGAGGTGTTCAAGGTCAGGCGCATCGGGTTGGCGGAATTGATCGTCTTCGTGATCGGGCCAAGTCTGATCGCGCTGGGCATCTCGATCGGTAGCGGCGAATGGCTCTTCGGGCCGCTCAACATCGGGCAGTTCGGCTTCACCGGTCTCGGCTGGGTGATTCTGGTCTCGGCGGTCCTCCAGGTGTTCTTCAACGTGGAGCTGGCGCGCTTCACCGTCGCCACGGGTGAAGTGCCGATCGTCGCTTTTGGCCGCACGCCGCCGGGCTATCTGGTGTGGCTGCCGGTCGCGTTGTTGTTTCTCTTCTTGGCCTTCATCCTCGGCGGCTGGGCGCAGAGCGCCGGCTCCAGCCTCTTCGTGCTGCTCACCGGGCGTGCCAACACGCCGGACGAACTGGAGATTGTGCGCCTGTTGAGCATCGGCCTGTTGTTGACGATATTCCCCTTCGTCCTGGTAGGCCGCCGCATCGAGCGGACACTGGAATTGGTGCAGGGTGCGCTCTTGATTTTTGTCCTGATCAGCCTGGTGCTGGTCACGCTGACGATTGTGCCGCTGGACTTTTTCGGGGAGGCGCTGGTGTCACTCGTGACGCCCGCCGCGCCACCCAGGGGGACCAACCCGTCGCTGCTCGGCGCGCTGGCCGGCTTCACGGCGATGGCCGCCGGCCTCAACTTCATGTTCATCAGCTACTATCGCGATAAAGGGTACGGCATGGGCCACAAAGTGGGCTACCTCTCCGGGTGGCTGGGTGGCAAGCCGGGCAGTGTGTCGCCAGTGGGCAAAGTGTTCCCTGAAAATGAAAAGAACGCGGCGCGCTGGAAGCGCTGGTTCCGCCTGTTGTTAATCGACCAGTGGGGCGTGTACTTCATCGGCGTGATGATCGGCATGTTGATGCCGAGCATCTTGGTCCGATATTTAGCCAGCCCGGTCGCAGCGCCCAAGCCGGATGCGTCTTCGATCCTCGTGTACACCGCGACGCAACTAGGCGAGAAGTATGGCCCGATCCTGTTCAGCTGGGCGCTGCTGATAGGCTTCGTCATCATGTACACGACGCAGATGATCGTGTTGGAACTGCTGACGCGCAACGCGACGGATGGGTTGTATTCAGCCAGCGGTCGCTTCCGCCGGTGGATGCGCGGAGACCCGCGCCGGTTCTACTACCCGCTGATGCTGGCGCTGATTGTGGTGATCGGCGTCGTCATCCACGTCGCGCCGCCAATCGATCAGCTGGTGGTTTCGGGGAACATATCCAACTTTGCGGCGCTGATCTTCCCCTTCGTCGTGATGTATCTCAATCGCCGGCTGCCCAGACCGGCCAGGAGCGCGTGGTGGTCGTACCTGGTGCTGCTGGCGAATGTGGTGTTCTTCGGATTCTTTTTTGTGAACTTCCTGGTGACGCTACTGACGGGCCAACCTTTGGTCACGTTTTGAGGGACGAAGCGCCGACGCTCCCGGAGTGTCTCCCCGCTGCACCGGAGATTGCCATACGCTTCGGGAGTCGGACGGAGGCGGTGATGCCTGACTCATCCAGCCTAAGACCATCTCGATCGGGATCGATCCGGGCGCGTTTGCTCACGACGTTTTTGTTGACGGTGCTGTTGCCGTTAGTCGCGATCAGCGCCGTGCAGACCGTGTCCGGCTTGCAGGGCGAGCGCCTGAAATTGGAGGAGCAGCTCAGAATCGTGGCCGAGTCGAAAGGGGCGCAGATCCGGGACTGGCTGAGAACGCTGATGTCCGATCTGAACGTGGTCCTGGACCAGAGCGAGCTGAGCACGATCGAGATGCTGCTCCAGGCCGATCCGGCCTCCGGCGATTATCAGGCGAGCGCCGAGACGGTGCGCGATGCGCTGGTGCGGTGGGTCGAGCAGGCCCGGCGCTTTGACACATTGTTCTTGATCGATCCGGAGGGCCGGGTGCTGGTCTCCACCGACGAGTCGCAAGTTGGCCGGCTCTATAGTGGCGCGCCCTTTTTCCAGCGCGGGTTGATTGGTCCGGCCCTGGAGCCACCGCGCTATTGGGCGCAGCAGAATCGCCCCTACATCATCGCGGCCCAACCTATCCGCGATCAGCACCGGCGTGTCATTGTCGTCCTCGCCGGCCGGATCAGCCTGGATGCCCTGCAACCGATCCTGTCGGACACCCGAAACCTCGGCGAAACCGGCGAAGCCTACCTGGTCGATCGCGACCGCAGCCAGCTGCTGGAATCCCGCTTCGGGGAAGCCGGGACTTTCGTTTTCACCGAGGGCGCCAACACCGCCCTCAGACACAACGCGGTTGGTTCCGGCGCTTACTACAATCAACGCGGCCAATCGGTCATTGGCGTCTATTACCCGTTGCCGGAACTGGACGCAGCCTTGCTGGTCGAGCAGAATCGATCCGAGCTGCTTCAGGTGTCCAGCGCCGTGCTGGCCGTCTACATGAGCGTGGTGCTGGCCGGCGTCGCCATCGCCGCGTATATCTCACTGCTCATCACGCGCAGCATCGCCCAGCCGCTGGCGGACGTGGCCGATACCGTTTCCCAGATCGCGGCGGGCCGCCTGGACTTGAGCGTGGAAGTCGAGCGTGAAGACGAAGTGGCTGTCGTGGCGCGCGCGATCAACACCATGACCGGCCAGTTGCAGTCGTTGATCGGCTCGCTGGAAGAGCAGGTCGAGGCGCGCACTCAGCAGTTGCGCGTGAGCGCCGACGTGGGCCGCGCGGCCGCGTCGATTCTGGACCCCAACCGGCTGATGCGCGAAGTCGTCGATCTGATCAGCGATCGATTCGGGTTCTACTACGCGGCGCTGTTCACCATCGACCTGGCCGGCCAGTACGCCGTGTTGCGCGAAGCGACGGGCGAGGCCGGGCGCGTTTTGAAAGAGCGCGGCCACCGGTTGGAAGTCGGCGGCAAATCGATGGTGGGGATGGTGACCGCCACGCGCAAGCCGCGCATCGCGCTGGATGTGGGCGCGGAGGCCGTGCGCTTCGCCAACCCCCTGTTGCCCGACACGCGCTCCGAGATCGCGCTGCCCCTGGCCATCGGCGAACGCGTGCTCGGCGCACTAGACGTGCAGTCTACGCAGGAGGCGGCGTTCGATGAAGCGAGCGTGGCCGTACTGCAAGGTATGGCCGACCAGGTGGCGATCGCGCTGGCGAATGCGCAGTTGTTCGACACGGTTCAGGTCACGCTGCAGACGACCATGCGCCAGTACGAATTTCACCGCCAGTTATTCGCCGCCACGTCGCCGCGCGAAGTCTACGACGTGTTCGCCAACCATGCGGGCGCGCTACTCGACCTGGATCACGTCAGCCTGATGATGATCACCTCGTCGGACGTGGACGGCCAGCCCACCCAATACGAATTGGTCGCGGAATGGGATGCGGTGCAGGGAGCCAGGGTGCTGCCGGGCCTGCATTACACGCCCGAGCAATTGCCGCTGGCCGGCCTGGTGGACCGCGAATCCGTCGTCTATTTTCGCACGCTCGATGATCTGCGCCTGCCCAGGCCGGTGCGCCTGGCGCTGGAACAGGCCGGCGCCAGGGCGGCGGTGCTGGTGCCGATATTGATTCGCGCACAGTTCGAAGGGTTCCTGATGGCCGTTGCCGACCAACCGCTGCTCTTGTCGGACGCGGCCCTGCGCGCGGTGCAGACGATAGTCGAGCAGGTGGCGGTGACGCTGGGCAGTCTGCACGCCAGCGAGGAAACCCGCAACGCGATGGAGCGCATCGCCCTGCTGAATCAGCGCTTGAGCGGCCAGGCCTGGCGTCAGTATCTGGCCTCGTCTCGCGGCCTGCTCGTCGAAAGCGGGTCCGGGGACGACGACGCGGTATTGAACCGGTTGGCGGCGCCGATCGTCGTGCGCGGCGAGACGTTGGGGATGCTGGACCTGGAAGATGTCGATCCCGATCGACAGTGGAGCGACGAGGACTGGGAGCTGTTGAACATGGTGGCCGGTGAAGTGGCGCTGGCTATCGAGAGCGCGCGCCTGATCGAGCAAACTCAGTTCCAGGCGGCGCGCGAAGCCGAGCTCAACCGGATCGGCCAGCGGCTCCGCCGTGCGACCGACATCCAGTCGATTCTGCGGGTGGCTGCCGAAGAACTTGGCACGGCGCTCGACACGTCTCATGCCAACGTGCGGCTGGGGCCGCCGAGCAACATCGCCGGTCACCCCAACGGGCACTGAGTGAAGGGTTGTCTCATGGCGATCAGTCATCACCTCTCATCTCTTGAAACGCCGAAGCGGGCGCACAACACCTTTCGGGCGGCAGTAGTGCTGCTCCTGGCGGCCGCTGCAGCGGCCCTGTACGGGGTCTACCTGGGCGGACTATACCCGACCTGGCAGTTGCCTGTCGTCGTCGGCGCGCTGTCCCTGTTCAGCGTGGTGTTGGTCGTCGTCATCCGCCGGAGCCGCGACCCGCTTTGGGCGGACCGCGCCGGCCTGCTGATGATCAGCATGATGCAGATCACCGCTGTAGTGATTTCAGCCATGCTCACGGGCCTGGGTGTGGCGCTGGGTCTGGCTACACTCCTGGCGACCGTTGCGATCGCCACGCAGATACTGCCTCCCCGCTGGATCGACCGGTCTTTGCTGGGCGGGGTGGTGAGCGGTGTGACAGCGGGTGCTCTGGACTTGCTCCAGCCCTCGTTCCAGTTGTTCATACCGCAGGCGCAGGCGTTCACGCCGGTCATCGTTGCCGGGACCCTGCTGGCCTTTGGCCTTGTGCTCGTGCGGCAGTATCGAATATACAGCCTGAGCAGCAAATTGATCGTCGCCTTTCTCGGCGTCGCAATGCTCGCCATCGGCCTGGTGACCTTCTTCGCTGATCGCTCGACGCGCGAAGCGCTGATCCAGGATGTGGGCGCCGACTTGAAGAGCCTGGCCGATGCCAAGGCGTTCATCGTCGGCGAATCGCTATCCAAGCAGGCCGAACTACTGGAATCCCTCGGCTTGAGCAAGCTCATCCAGGATGCAGTGGAGCAGGTCAACTCAGCTTACCCGGCTGACGAGGCGGCGGTCCGGGCCGAAATGCTACGGCTCGATCAACGCTGGCAGGTAGTCAGCGACGATGACGTACTGATTCGATCGCGCCTGGATAACCCGACGGCCAGCGAACTTGTGGAGTACGCCGGTCGCTTTGAAAACAATGTGGAAGTGTTCGTCACCGATCGCTTCGGCGGCCTGGTGGCTGCCACCAACCGCACATCCGACTATTATCAGGCCGACGAGGCGTGGTGGCAGGCAGCCTACAACAACGGGGAAGGCGGGATTTTCATCGGTCAACCGGAGTACGATGAGAGCAGCCGCACGTTCGCCAGCATCATCGCCGTGCCGTTGTACGGGCATGGCACGGCAACCGTGATCGGGGTGCTGCGCACGACCTATGACGTGCGCGCCCTGCTGGAATTGCTCCAGCCGTTGACGATGTCTGACCCCCGCGAAACCGACGTGTTGATACCGCCGGGCAGTGGCCGCGAGCTCAGCGGTTTCTTAGGCGGGAGTTCGATTGAGCCGCTGTCTGAGAACATGTTGGTTGCCCTGCGAGCGGGCGCAGCCGCGAGATACTCAGAGATCATGTACGAGGGCAGCGTTCGCCTGGCCGGCCAATCGGCGGTAAAGTCGCCCGACCCGGATAAATCCCAGGTGATCTCGGAGTTGGGCTGGATCGTCGTCGTACACGAGGATCGACAGGTGGGCATGGCGCATGTTGAAGGCCAGGCTCGCGGCATTCTGCTGATCGCGGTGGTCATCGCCGGTCTGGTCACGGTCGGGGCTATGGGGTTGTCGCATCAGCTCGCGACCCCCATTCGCCGCCTGACCGATGCCGCAGCGAGAGTGTCTGCCGGCGACTTGACAATCCACGCGCAGGTCGAGACCGGTGACGAGGTGGGCGTGCTGGCGACTACCTTCAATGGAATGACCGAACGGCTGCACGCTCTGGTCGATACGCTGGAATCGCAGGTGGAAGCGCGCACGGCGCAATTGCGCGCGAGCGCCGAAGTGGGTCGCGCCGCCGCTTCCATCCTCGACACCGGCCAGTTGATGCGCGAGGTCGTCAGCCTGATCGCGGCTCGCTTCAACTTCTACTACGCCGCCATCTTCATGGTCGACGAGGCTGGCAAGTATGCCGTGTTGCGCGAGGCCACCGGCGAAGCCGGCCAGGCGCTCAAAGCGCGCGGCCACAAGTTGGAGGTCGGCGGAAAGTCGATGGTCGGCGCTGCCATCTCCACCCGCCGCCCGCGCATCGCGCTGGACGTCGGCGAAGAGGCCGTGCGCTTCGCCAATCCGCTGCTTCCCGAGACGCGCTCCGAGATCGCGCTGCCGCTCATCGTCGGCGATCGCGTGTTGGGCGCGCTCGACGCGCAATCGACGCAGGAGGCTGCATTCGACGAGAGCAGCGCGGCGACGTTGCAGACTATGGCCGATCAGATCGCGGTCGCGCTCGCCAATGCCGAGCAGTTCCGGCGCGGCGACGCGCAGGCCCGCATCCAATCCAGCCTGCTGGCGGTCGCGCTCGAACTGAGCGGTGAGTTGACTCGGGACGAGTTGTTCGATCGGATCGTCCGGCGTGCCACGGAATTGTTTGACGCGGAAGGCGCGGCGATATGGCTGACCGTCGGCGAGGAAGAAATCGAGCTGGTCGCTTCGCTGAACATCAGCCTGGCGCCGACAGCCAGCCGGCGTCTGGCAAAGGGCGAGGGGTTGTCCGGCCGGGTGCTTGCGAATAAACGCGCGATGCGCGCGAGTGATTTTGCAGCCCAGGTGGGCGAGGCCGAGTCGTTCGTCGGTGTGCCCGTCCAGGCGGCGCTGGCTGTGCCCATGCTGTGGCAAGGGCGCATTTCCGGAGTGCTTCTCATCACGCGCGCACAGCCCGAGTATCCCTTCGGCGTGGGCGAGGAGCACATCGCGCAACTGCTGGCGGCGCAGGCAGCGGCGGCGCTGGCCGGCACTGAACTGCGTGACCAGCAGCGCCGCACCCTGGAAGAGCTCGACGCCGCCAATCGCCGTCTGACCGGCGAGGCGTGGGCAGAGGTGTTCCGCCGAAGGCCGGAGCACGTGCGCCAGGCCGGCTATACGCGAAGCGGTTATCAACCCGTTGACCCATCGTGGTTGCCGGAAGTGGAGCTGGCTATCGCGGCGAAGAAGTCGGTCGCCTGGTCGCGGCGCGCCGAGCAGACAGTCTCGTCGCCATTCCAGGCGACCCTGGCCGCACCCGTTGTGCTGCGCGGTGAGATCATCGGCGCGGTGCAGGTGGGCGAGACCGAGCAGGCTCGATCGTGGGACGCGGAAGACCTATCGTTCATTCAGGCCGTCGCCGATCAGGTGGCGCAGGCCGTGGAGAATGCGCGCCTGATCGAGGAGACCCAGAGCACGGCTCGCCGCGAGAAGACGCTGGCCGAGGCTACGGACAAGATTCGCCGCAAGTCTGATATGGAAAGCATCCTGCAGACGGCGGCGGAGGAACTGGCGCGCCAACTGAATGCCTCGCGGGTGGCGGTGCACCTGAGAGTGGATGATGATCCATCTGACGATAGCGGTCGCAGTGACAACGGTCATGCCGGATGACCGGCAGAGGATAGCATGAAGATGGAGCGCAAATATTCTGTTGTAACAACCGTGGTGGTGGTTTTGTCGCTAGGGTTGGCAGCCTGCCAACCGGCTACCCCAGCAACTGAAACGCCAACAGGGGATGCAGACCCTATCGTCATCGGCGTGTCCCTGCCGCTCAGCGGCCGCTTCAGCGAACCCGGCATGGCGGCCCAACGGGGCTACGAAGTTTGGGTGGCCATGGTCAATGCGGCGGGCGGTTTGCTGGAGCGCCCGGTCGCGCTGAGCGTTCTTGACAACGCCAGCGATCAGGAAAAGGCTGTTGCCGACTATGAAAAATTGATCGCGGTTGATAAGGTCGATCTGGTGGTCGGCCCCTTTTCTAGCTTCCTGGTTATCCCGACGTCTAAGGTGGCCGCGCAGTATGGGTATGCCTTCATCGAGCCGGCCGGCGGCGCGCCCGAGGTCTTCAACCGGGGCCTGACTAACCTCTTTTTCGCCCAGCCGGCCGAATCTGCCCGGCAGGCCGACCCATTTGCCTTGTATATCCTGGGGCTGCCGGCCAATCAACGACCGCAGACCTTCGCCGTCGTCAGTCTGGACGATCCCTTCACGCTGGGAGTGATGGAACGCCTCAAGGGGCTTCTTAGCAATGGCGGCCTGAAGTTGATCTTTGAGACGACCTATGCCGAAGGGACAACGAATTTTTTCAGCATTGCCAGCCAGATCGCCGATCTTGACCCTGACTTGATCCTCGGCGGCACGCAAACAGAAGACTCCATCGGCCAGATCCGCGCCTATCAGGCAGTTGATTACCAACCGCGCTTCGCCTATTTTACGAACGGTCCGACTCTGCCCGGGCCATTTACGGAAGCACTGGGCCCGGCCACAGAAGGTATCTTTTCGTCTATCTCCTGGTTTCCGGAGGCCAATGAGTATCAGAACACTCAATTTGTGACCAAGTACATTGAGATGTTCAAGGGGTCTCTTGGCGACATCCCCGAGGATGCGGCCAACGCCTTCACCGTGGGCCAAGTCCTGCAGCAGGCGGTCGAGGCGCTCGGATCCATCGACAACGCGGCTCTGATCGAAGAGTTACACCGTGGCAGTTACGCCACCATTGTTGGACCGCTCAGCTTCGACGAGACTGGTGCGCCACAGGGGAACTACATGCTCCTGCAATGGCAGGGCGACAATTTCGTCATCGTCGGGCCTGGTGACCGGGCTGAGACAGATCCCGAAGCACCGCCCAAGCCGGAATGGTAGATGGGTCAACTGCTCTTCACGGTACTGGCAGATGGACACCATCTGTCGGATTAGGAAATGCGTGACATGTGGAACAGTCTTCGATTTCGGTTGACGACAAACTTCGTGGGTATTGCCATCGGACCGCTGTTGCTGGTCGGCGTGATCCTGGCCCAGCTGGCCTTCACCGTTGAGCGAGAGCAGGCGCTTGCGTTGCAGAGCCAGGTGGCTCAAAGTGTTTCCACAGAAGTCGAGGCTTTCCTTCAAGATGTGGGGAGCGACTTACGCTTGCTGGGCGGTGAGATCCGAGGTTTGAAACAGCCCGACCGAGCGCAGCAGATGAGCCTCCTGTTGGGTGCGTTCAGCACCGGAACGTATCGGGATGTTTATGAAGAACTGACCTTGCTCGACGGCCAGGGGCAGGAGCAACTTCGCGTCTCGCGCCTCGAAATCTTTGCCAGCGATCAGCTCCATAACCGGTCTGGGGCGAATGAGTTCGAGCGCCCGAAATCTAGCCGCGAGACGTACTTCAGCCCGGTGAGGTTCGATGAAAAGTCGGGAGAAGCGTTCATCACCATCGCCATCCCTCTCTTTGAGCCACGCAGTGTACAGTTGAGTGGTGTGCTGGTTGCCGATGTGCGTTTCGCCACGGTCGGGAACCTGCTCGCACGCGTGCGGGCAGGCCCAGACCAAACTGTCTATGTCGCCGATGCCGACGGAAGAGTCGTCGCTCACCAAGACCATTCCGTAAAGCTGCAGGGCATACACATTGAGTTGCCAGACCAAGCGAGCACGCAACCAGGCCTGGATGGCACGCCTGTGGTCCTGGCAGTTGATAGAATCCAGTTGGGCGCACAAACTTTCAACATTGTAGCAGAGAGACCTGAGTCCACGGCATTGAGGTTGGCTACCGCCACCGTCAACACGATCGCTATCGTGATCGCGGTCACTCTGGTAGCAGCCAGTGCCTCAGGTTTTGTGGTTGTGCGCCGGATTGTGCGACCCATTGAAGGGTTGGCTGTTTCCGCCCAGCGCATCGCGTCCGGTGATTTGTCCCACAGTGCGACAGTGACGAGCCGAGACGAAATTGGCACACTGGCGATCACCTTCAACAGCATGACGGCCCAACTGCGCGACTTGATCGGATCGCTCGAAGCACGGGTCGAGGCACGCACGGCTCAGTTGCAGGCCGGCATCGAGGTGGGCCGGGCAGTCACCTCGATCCTGAAGCTCGATCAGTTGATCCGCACGGTCGTCGACCTGCTCGCGCGCCGATTTGACTTCTACTTTGTGGCCGTATTCACACTGGACGCCAGCGGCACATTCGCCGTGCTGCGCGCGGCGACCGGCCTCGCCGGCCGCACCCTGGGGGAGGGCGACCTCCGCCTGGAAGTGGGCGGGCCGTCGCTGGTGAGCTACGCCATCGCGCAGCGGAAATCGCGCATTATGCTGGACATCGACGAAGACCCGCTCCCCTTCACCGACTGGCTGCTCCCCAACACGCGCTCCGAAATCGCGCTGCCGTTGATCGTCGGCGACCGCGTGCTGGGTGCGCTCGACGTGCAATCGACGCGGCAGGCCGCGTTCGACGAGTCCACCGCGGCCGTGTTGCAGAACATGGCCGATCAGGTTGCCATCGCCTTGAACAACGCGGCCTTGTTTGACGAGACGCAGCGGAGTGTGAAGGCCCTCAACGACCTGCTGGTTGTGTCTACCGACATCGCGCTCAGCCGCACGCTGAGTGACCTGACGAGCCGCGCCTTGCGCCACATCGAGACGTTGATGGGCACGCGCACTTACTACCTGGCGCTGGTCGACGAGCAGGAGAAAGAGGTGCGCTTTGTCATGCGCAGCCGCGAAGACAGCGGGACGAGCGACACACTCGTGACACGCGCCTTCGGTAACGGTCGCACCGAGCACGTGATTCGGACGCGCCAGCCCTTGCGCATGAGCACCTACGAAGCGCCTGTGCGTCTGGAGCGGCTTGGGTTGAATTCCAGCGCCGAGCGGCCGGCGGCTTTCCTGGGTGTGCCGATTATTCTGGGCGAGCGGGTCGTCGGGATGCTCGGCTTTGAAGATTTCTCCGCCGGGGCTGCATTCAGCGAATTCCAGGAACGCATTGCCCAGGCGCTGGCTGACCAGCTGGCGGTGACGCTCGAAAACCTGCGGCTGACGCAGCAAGCGCAGCGCACACTGGCCGATCTGGACGCGGCCAACCGCCTCCTGACCGGGCGCGCCTGGGGACACTACACGCGCATGGCGCGCATCGTCGCCGGCGAGTGGTATGGCGGCCGGTGGGTGACGCAGCCCGCCGGGGCGGAGAACGCGGCGGCCTTTGAAGCATCTTCTCCGGGCGCGCTCACGATCCCGGTGACCGTGCGCGGCCAGACCATTGGCGAGTTCAGCTTGCTGCCGCTGGATGAGTCGATGGAATGGCTGCCCGAGGACGTCACGTTTGCCCAATCGCTGATCGACCAGGTGGGGCAGGTGCTGGAGACGGCCCGCCTGCTGGAAGAAACCGAACGGCTGGCCGGACGCGAGCGCACCATCAACGAGATCAACAGCCGAGTGCGGCAGACGGTGAGCATCGACACCATTCTGCAGACGGCCGTCAACGAGTTGGGACGCTCGCTGAGGGCGGCGCGGATCATGGCGCGCATCGGCCAGCCGGTAGCGCCCACTCCCGACGGCGACTCGTCGCTCACCGGGGACCTTCCGGGGAGGTCGCAACAATGATGACTCCCATCTCCCTCAGGCATGCCCGGCCCAAGCCGGATAAGCGTGCTAAGCGCAGCATCTGGCAGCGACTAGTTGAACCACCGCCCTTCATCCAGGAGCCTGATACTCGACGCCAGGCGCAGTTGCTTGCGTCGTTGCTCGTGATTCTTCTGCCGTTTCTGTCTGCCGGTGCATTTGTGACGATAGCCGCTTCGCTAATGTTGTCGCTTACCATTGCCGGTTCGGCTGGCGTGCTTCTGGTGGCCTACGGCTTGAACCGCTCCCGGCGCTACAAGTTGGCCGCTCCACTGGCCATGGTTGTCCAGTCTATCTTGCCCTTCGCGGCCTTTCTCGCAAGCGGCGACTATGCCACTCCTGGCGCACTTATTTCGCTTATCTGGATCATTCTGAGCTTAATGATCGGCAGTGTGTTCCTGAAGCTGCGCGCTGCACTTGTCCAGACTTTGGCTGTACTGACGGGTCTGGCACTGACCTTGATCTTGACCATGCCGGACCCCGCGCTTGCTATTGAGATGTTCGGCTTCATCGCAGTCATCTCTGGAGCGATCCTGGTGGTTGCCCGTCACCGTGACCGGACAGAGCGTGACCGGTTACTGATGTTGTCTGAAAGTCATCGCGAACTCCAGGCAATTCGTGCCACACTAGAGCAGCGCGTGACTGATGTGGCCGAGCGTACCGCCCAGCTGAATGTCAGCGCCGAGGTGAGCCGCGCGATTACGTCTCTGCTTGATCCCGACGAGTTGATCCGGCAGGTGGCGCAACTGGTCACGGATCGCTTCAGCTTCTATTACACGGCCATCTTTCTGATCGATGAGGTTGGCAAATTCGCCGTGTTGCGCGAGGCGACCGGTGAAGCTGGCCGGGTGCTGAAGGAGAGCGGCCACCGCCTGGCGATCGGTAGCCAGAGCATGGTCGGCGCCGCCATCACCCGGCGTGAGCCGCGGGTGGCCGAGCGCGCGGTTGACGAATCGATGCGCTATGCAAACCCCTTGCTCCCCGATACGCGGTCCGAGGTCGCCTTACCGCTGCTCGTTGGCGATCAGGTGCTGGGCGCGCTCGACGTGCAGAGCACACAGGAAGACGCCTTCGACGAGAGCGCGCTGGCGGTGTTGCAAAGCCTGGCCGATCAGATCGCCATCGCGCTCAACAATGCCCGCCTGTATCAGCACGCCCAGGCCGACGCGCGGCAGGCCAGGGTGCTGTTCGAATCCAGCCGGCTGGCGAGCTTCATCGGCGAAGACCTGCAGCACGCCGCCGATGATTTCTTGCGTGCCGTCGTCAGCCAGGCCGGCTACGATAGCTGGCTGGCCGCCGCTTACGATTCGAGCGACGACATGTGCCTCATCTTGAGCGGATATGGCGCCGCCTCCGGCGGCCTGGCTTCGCTGGTCGGCCAGGCTGTGCCGATCGCCACGGTCAGCGATATGCCGTTCGCGCAGGCGATTCGCATCCGGCAGGTGATCGTGATCGAGAATACTACGGACGATCCCCGGCTGGCGGCCTGGCCGCCGGAGGTGCGCAAGAGCCTGTCGGGCCTGGTGGCCGCGCCGGTTCTCGTCGGCGATCAGGTTGTCGGCGCCATCAGTCTGGGTCGCGCCACAGCGCAGTCGCCGGTGATGCCTCGGGATATGCAATTGTCCCAGGCTATCGCCAACCAGTTGGCGCTGATGATCCAAAACCATCGCCTGTTCGAGTCGGCGCGCAAGGCTGCCGCCGATCTCCAAGATGTGATGCGCCGCTACACGCGTGAAGGCTGGTCGGCATTCATGCAGGCGCAGCCCGGCGTGGTCGAGCAGGAATTCAGCCGGCCCGACTCACCGCCGCTCGACCCGGCGGTGCTGCCCGCCTTGGAGCAGTCGGCGCGCTCGAACGAGCCGAAACCGGTGCCCTTTGACGGCCAAGCGGCGATCGCCGTCCCGATCACGCTGCGCGGCGAGGTGATCGGCACCCTGGCGGCGCAAGATGAAAAGGATCGGCGCTGGACGGAAGACGAACTGGCGACGCTCAAAGCCGTCGCCGACCAGGTGGCCCAGTCGATCGAAGTGGCTCGCCTGCTGGATGAAACGGAATCCAGCCTGCAAGAAACAACCGAGTTGTACCAGGCGACCCGCGCGATGACGACCGCAGCCACACCGGCGGAAGTGATGCAGATCGCGGTGGATACCATTCAGCGCCGGCTGCAAGTCGATCAGGTTCGCCTGGTGCTCTTCAACGAAACCGAGGGCCACGGCCGGATCGAGGCCGAGGCGGTGCACACGCCCGGCGTCGAAGCTGTGCGCATCCCGATGCGGGGTAATCCTGCGTACGAACGGCTGGCCGAAACCCGGCGGCCCCTGGCCGTGTTCGACGCGGCGAGCGATCTGGAAGCGGCGACGGTAGCGCCGGCGCCACAAGGGATTCAGTCGGTCTTGTCGCTGCCGCTGCTCATCGGCCAGCGGCTGATCGGAGTGATCAGCGCCGATACGGCGCGCGCGAAGCGCAGGTTCACCGACAAAGAAGTCGCGTTCTGCGAGACGCTGGCGCGGCAGGCGGCAGTCGTTCTGGAAAATCGCCGCCTGTTTGAGGAGACGCAGCGGCGCGCCGAGTTGGAAATGGCGCTGAACCACATCAGCCAGACGATCAAAGCCTCGCTCGACCCGCAGGCGGTGCTCGACCTGCAAACGGCGATGAACGAGATGGGCGTCGTCATGCGGTGTAGCCGCGCCTTCTATCTGGCGAATGACGAGGATCAGCGCTTCATCGTCGCCTACGAGTGGTGCGCGCCCGGCGTGGTCCCGGTGCGAGGAACCAGCTCGGCGTGGACCGAGGTGCCGCGCTTGTTCCGGCAATTGAAAAGCGGGCAGGGGCTGGTGGTGGAGAGCGTCGAGCGCGAGGACTCGGCGGAATTGCGCCCGTTGATGCGCGCCTATGGAATCAAAGCGCACGTGCACATCCCGGTAGTGACCGGCAATCGCCTGATCGGCGTGTTGGGCTTCGATCAGGTCGATCGCGAGCGGCGCTGGACGCCGGAAGAGATCAATATGGTGCAGCGCGTGGCCGACCAACTGGCCGCCGCGCTGGAAAACGCCCGCCTGTATCAAAATGTGCGCTCGCGCGTGAACGAGCTGACGGCGCTGACCCGCATCGGGCGTCGCCTGACCGCCACGCTGGAACTCGAACCCGTGCTCAACACCATCGTCGAGGAGGCGCTCAACGTCACGCCGGCCGATCGCGGCTCGATCGCGCTGTACGATCCGAACCAGGACGCGCTCGAGCTGCGCGTGATGATCGGCTACCCCGAACCGACGCGCCGCAACATCTCCGAACATCACTACCAGTTACTGCGCCGGGGCGATGGCCTGCATGGACGCCTGCTGGTCACCGGCCAGGCGGTATTGTCCAACGAGGTCTTGAACGATCCCACGTACCTTCCCGTCGACAGTGAGACGCGCTCCGAGTTGATCGTGCCGATCACGCAGGGCGAGACACTGCTCGGCGCACTAAACCTGGAAAGCCCGCGCCCGTACGCCTTCAGCGAGTCCGACCAGCGCCTGATCGAAGCGCTGGCCGATCAGGCGGCGGTGGCTATCGTCAACGCCCGCGCGTACGAGGCCGAGCGCACGGCGCTGGAGCGGATGCGCGAAGTCGATCGCCTGAAGACGCAGTTCCTGGCGAACATGAGCCACGAGCTGCGCACGCCGCTCAACTCGATCATCGGCTTCAGCCGCGTCATCCTGCGCGGCATCGACGGCCCGCTGACCGAGCTCCAGCAGGCCGACCTGACCGCAATCCACAACTCCGGCCAGCACTTGCTCGGCCTGATCAACGACATCCTCGATCTGTCCAAGATCGAAGCCGGAAAGATGGAACTGTCGATTGAAGAAGTGGACCTGGCCGACATCATCCGGGGCGTCATGTCCACGGCGGTGGCGCTGGTCAAGGACAAGAAGATCGAGCTGCGGCAGGAGGTGCCGCCGAACCTGCCGCCCGTGCGCGCCGATGCGCGGCGCATCCGGCAGGCGATCCTCAACCTGGTGTCGAACGCGGCCAAGTTTACCGAGACCGGCTCCATCCTCACGCGCGTGGTCGCCCTGGCCGACGAGGTGCAGGTGGCCGTGATCGATACCGGCATCGGCATCCCGCCCGACAAGCAGGAGCACATCTTCGAAGAGTTCACGCAGGTGGACGCCAGCACCACGCGCAAGGCGGGCGGCACCGGCCTGGGCCTGGCGATCACGCGCAAGTTCGTCGAGATGCACGGTGGACGTATCTGGGTCGAGTCCCAGCTTGGCTCCGGCTCCACCTTCGCCTTCACACTGCCGCTGCAGCATTCCCGCGACCTGCCCGATGACCTCTCGACGATGGAGCTGCCGGTGCCGGCTCCGGGTCAGAAAGTGATCCTCAGCATCGACGACGACGCGGGCGTGATCACGCTGTACCAGCGTTACCTGGAGAAGCAGGGTTATCGGGTCATCGGCCTGAGCGACACGAGCAAGGCTGTCGAGGAGACGAAGCGGCTGCAACCGTTCGCCATCACGCTCGACGTGCTGATGCCGAATCGCGACGGTTGGTCGGTGCTCGCCGATTTGAAGAGCAATCCCGACACCAGCGGCATCCCGATCATCGTGTGCAGCATCGTCGAAGATGAGAGCAAGGGCTTCGCGCTGGGCGCGGCGGATTACCTGGTGAAGCCGATCAGCGAGACCGATCTGGTGCGCGCGCTGGAGCGGGTGAACGGCAACAAGCCGGTGCAGACCGTGCTGGTGATCGACGACGAGCCGGAGGCCATCCGCCTGATCCGGCGCATGTTGGACAACCGGCCCGGTTACAAGGTGATCGAGGCGCAGGGCGGCGCGCTGGGCATCGCCACGACGCAGGCCGCGCAGCCTGACGTCGTGCTGCTCGACTTGATGATGCCGGACATTGACGGCTTTGCCGTGCTGGAGACGTTGAAGACCAATCGTTTGAGCCGCGACATCCCGGTGGTCATCGTCACGGCGAAGGAACTGACCGAAGACGATCGCACGCGCCTGCGCGGCAAGGCGGCCGCGCTGTTGAACAAAGGCGCGTTCGACGCACAGCGACTCTTGTCCGAGATCGCCAGCGCTTTGGAGCACATCGAGGCCACTCAGAAGCCGCCTTCGACCAGCGTGACCACCCCACAAGCCGAAAAGGCCGAGCGTGTCCCCCCGCCATAAGTCACCGAGCCGCAGAGGGCGCAGACGCGAAGCGCGCCGAGAACAAGAAAGAGGCTCCGCGCGCTCTGCACCCTCTGCGGTGAAAACAATCCTCTCAGGATAGTGCTAAACAATGCCTCTCGAACGCCGGTTGCAATCGGAACCGATCTTGGAGTGTCTGCGCTGCGGCACGCGCCTGCCGTTCGATCGGCCGCCTGCCGCGTGCCCAGATTGCCATCACGTACTGCTGGACGTGCGCTACGACTACGCCGCGATCCGCGAGCATTTGCCGGAGTGGCTGCGCGAGCGGCCCTTCAACATGTGGCGCTATCTGGAAGTGTTGCCACTGCGCGATCCGGCTAACATCGTCACGATGGGCGAGGGCGGCACGCCGCTGGTGCCGATCGGCAACCTGGGCATGATGTTGGGTCGCAGCCGCATCTACGTCAAAGACGAGCGGCAAGGGCCGACCGGCTCGTTCAAGGATCGACAGGCCTCGCTGGCCGTGTCGGCGATGAAGGAAGCCGGCGTCACGGAATGCGTCGTCGCCTCGACGGGCAATGTCGCCATTTCGTATTCGGCCTACTGCGCACGGGCGGGCATCAAGTTGTGGGCGTTCCTCACCAGCATGGTTCCCGCCGACAAGATGCGTGAAGTGGCGCTGTACGGGTCGGAAGTGGTGAAGGTCACCAGCACGTATGACCAGGCGAAAGAAGTGGCGGCAACCTTCGCCGAGCACCGCAGCCTGTTCCTCGATCGCGGCATCCGGTCGATCGCCGCGCGGGAGAGCATGAAGACGCTGGCCTACGAAGTGGCGGAGCAGCTCGCGCAGATCGACGGCGGGCCGGCGAAGGGACGGCCGATGTTCCGCGCGCCCGACTGGTACATCCAGGCCGTCAGCGGTGGACTGGGACCGCTGGGGGCGTGGAAGGGTTTCTCCGAACTCAAGCAGATGGGCTTCATCGATCGTATTCCGAAGTTAGGGGTGATTCAAGTCGAAGGGTGCGCGCCGATGTCGCGCTCCTTCCAGGCAGGCAAAGAAACCGCCGACATCATCCGCGATCCGCAGACGCACATCGCCACGCTGTCCACCGGCAACCCGGGCGCGGCCTACCCGTTGCTGCGCTCGGTGATCCTGGAGCACGGTGGAACGATGGAAGCCGTGAGCGACGAAGAGTCGTTTCGGGCGATGCACGCCCTGGCGAAAATGGAAGGTATCTCGGTCGAGCCGGCGGCGGCGGTCGCGTTCGCCGGGCTGTTCAAGATGATCGGGCTGGGGATGATCCGGCCCGACGAGGATGTGATCGTCAACTGCTCCGGCCATACGTTCCCCGTCACACAGGAATTGCTCGGCGAGGAGTGGGCCCAGGTCTTCGATCTGCCGCAGGCGGCGACGGCCGCGCCGGTCGCCGTGCCGGCGCCACTGCCACAGGAGGGCCTGCTGTCGGCGCTGGAGCGCCTGGACAAGCGCGTCAGCCACATCCTGATCGCCGACGACAACGCCGACGCGCGTCGCCTGCTGCGCCGTATCTTGCAGGCGCGCGGGAACTACACGCTGTTCGAGGCGTCCAATGGCCGCGAGGCCCTGGAGGTCGCGCGTGCCGAGCGCCCGGACCTGATCCTGCTCGATCTGATGATGCCGGAGATGGACGGCTTCGCCGTGCTGCAGGCGTTGAAGCAGAACGACGCCTTGCGCGAGATTCCGGTCATTGTCGTGACGGCCAAAGAATTGACGATGCAGGAACGCCAGCGGCTGGCCGGGCACGCCCAGTCGTTGTTGCAGAAAGGTTCGTTCACCGATCTCGATTTGTTGGATGAGCTGGTGGATGTGTTGACTTAGAGCCTGTCTGAAAAGCAGAAGGATTGCAGCCGGATCGCCGACTCACTTGCCCCCGCAGCGAAGCGGAGCGGGGTTAGTCGGCATTTTGACCGGCTGAAGCCGGTGATCCCGACTTTTCAGACAGTCGCTTAGAGTGTACTGTTATGGATCATGCAGAGGCAGCCTCGACGCGAATTCTATACATCGAAGACGATCCGGGTAGCCGCTTGCTGGTGAAGCGCGTACTGGAGAACGAAGGGTATCGAGTATTGGAGGCGGCCGACGGGCTGAGCGGTATCTCGATGGCCCAGGCCGACCTGCCGGATTTGATCCTGGTCGACGTCAACCTGGGCGAGATATCCGGCCACGAAGTCGCGACTAAACTCAAAGGCCTGCCGGTCACGGCCCACATCCCGATCGTCGCGCTGACGGCGGCCACGGTGTCGGGCGATCGTGAGCGCGCGCTCGTCGCCGGCTGCGATGGCTATATCCCGAAGCCGATCGACA
>Ga0209322_10000367_pt1 | contig 26064 bp, 23 predicted proteins | sample Rifsed19ft1_FD_184013 | JGI IMG/M metagenome (GOLD analysis project Ga0209322, IMG submission 184013) | Soil microbial communities from Rifle, Colorado, USA - sediment 19ft 1 (version 2) | ecosystem: Environmental > Terrestrial > Deep subsurface > Rock core/Sediment | place: Rifle, Colorado... | reverse complement strand
GCGAAGCTGGGGCGCCATTCCTCGACCGCCCTCAGGATGTCCGCGTGACTCATGAAGGCCCCGTTGAGGAACTTGACCTCGTGGCCGGCCTCCAGGAGACACGAGGCGACGTACAGGGTCCCCAGGGGCTGCCAGTAGTTGATCTGCGAGCCGGCAGTCCGGGTCGGGAAGATCTCTTCCGGAACCCAGGCGGGGATGATCAGCGCGCACCTCATGCGTTCATCCCCGCGAGCACCGGCTCGTTCAGGTCCTCCCTGCGCCCACGGCCGCTTCGCCTGATGAGCCGCTCCGCCGCCTCGATGCCGGCCGCGATCGCGTGGTCCATGTTGAGGTACTTGAACGTCCCGCCCCGGCCCACGATGTCCAGGTTCCGGAACCGGCCCAGGTACTCGCAGACCCGGTCGTAGTGCTCCCGATACCCCACCTCGAATACCGGATAGGCCTTGGCCACTCTCACCACCGCGCTGTCGATGACCTCCCGCCGGTCGACGAATCCCATCCTCCCCAGATGGTCGATCGTCATCCGGGCCAGGTCTTCGTCGCGCGCCCGCCAGGTGCCGTCCCCGCTGAAGCAGAAGTGCTCCGTCACCAGCAGCGTTTTCCCCCGGGGCGCCATCGCCGCGCTCCAGTTCGTCGGCTCGTGGATCCGGCTGAAGGGAATGTCGGACCCCGGAACGTACGTCCAGGTCTGGTCGGTGACCCGCTCGCGGTCCAGCATGACGGCGACGATGACGAGGTCCCGGTATCTCAGCCGCGAGGCGGCCTCGAGGACGCGGGCCGGCGCCGCCGGATGCAGCATCCGGACGAGCGCGGTGAGCGGGATGGTGGAGATGAACTCCTCCCCCGCCACCACGCGGGATCGCCCACCCTGGACGACGGCCAGGCCTTCCACCAACCCCCCGTCGTGCTCCAGCCGCTCCACGCGGGCCTCCGTCACCACGCGGCCGTCCGGCTCGATCTCCTCCCGCATCCGCTCGGCGATCCGGCCGATCCCCAGCGCCGGGTAGAGGAACGCCTCGGCGAGCGTGGGCAGGTCGGCGGCGGATCCCAAGAGCGCCCGCCGGATCGCCACGCCGAGGGACAGCCCCTGGATCCGCTGCTCCACCCACTCCGTGCAGACCCGCTCGCACGGGATGCCCCAGATCTTCTCGCTGTACCCCTTGAAGTAGATCTCGAACATGGTGCGGCCGAACCGGCTCACCACCCAGTCCTCCAGGGAGACGCTGGCGGGAGGCCGGAGCCGGTGGCGGGCGTGCTCGACGGCGTAGTCGAGGAGCATCCTCACCGTCGTCCAGGGGCCCAGGCCCGAGAGCGCGTTCAGCGGCCTGAGCGGATAGTCGAAGTACCGGCCCCGGAGGAGGATCTGGCTCTTCCGTGGGACCGACAGCAGCTCCCCGCCCATCAGTTCGCGGAGGAAGGCCTCGATCCCCTTGTCCCGCGTGAAGAAGCGGTGGCCGCCCAGGTCGAACCGGAAGGCGCCGCGGACGATGGTCCGGGCGAGCCCCCCCAGCGCGGGCTCGCGCTCCAAGACGAGAACCCGCCGCCCGGCCCGCGTCAAGACGAGCCCCGCCGAGAGCCCCGCGAGGCCGCCGCCCAGGATGGTAGTGGAGTTCACTACCGGTCCTTCAGCGAGTTACACCGAATAATCACGCGTAGGTCAAGGTGCCGGGCCAAATAACGAGCCAGACAAGGCCCGAGGGAGGAGCCGGCCGGAGGCGTACGCGGTTGTACGTTGAGGACCGGCGACGACCGAGAACGCCGTATGGCGAAGTTAGTTGGCACGGCACTAGTCCTTGCTGCCGTAGCCGCCCGCCCCGGCCTTCGGACGCGCACCGCCGGTCTTCGGGCGTTCGGCGCCGCCGCTGTAGCCGCCGGCCCCAGCCTTGGACTTTTCCTCGGCCGCGCCGTAGCCGCCGGCCCCAGCCTTCGGACGTCCCGCTCCGTACCCGCCGGCCCCGGCTTCGGATTCTTCCGCAGCCCCGGCGTAGCCGCCGGCTCCCTTCACCTCGGCGGCGGGAGGCTTCACGCCGGTGAGGGCGGAGACGCTGTAGCCGATGAGGAAGCTCGTCCAGGCCACGACAATCAGGAGCACGATCCACAGGCGTGTTTTCATCGTTCGTCCCTACCCCGCCTCCGCCTTCTTGATCTTCCAGCGGTACGTGCCCTTCTCCATGACCCGCTCGATGATCTCATTGCCCGCCGTATCGCACATCGCAGCGATCGATTCCGCGGAGGAGGGATTGTCGAACAGGATCTCCAGGGTGTCCCCCTCCTGCATCTTCTCGAGCGCTTTCTTCGTGTAGAGCTGAGGGTGCGGGCAGACGTATCCGGTGACGTCCAGCAAGAAACTGCCCTCAGCCTTCTTTTCGAACTTCATGGCCATCGCAGATCCTTCCCTTACCGTTGTGTTTGGGGGACCGCCTCGAACGCCGCTTCCTTGGCCATCTTCCGCTCGGTCCACCAGCTGAGGAGTTTCACCCCCAGGTAGGCGCCACCAATCATCCCGATCCCGAACAGCCAGCCGGACACATCCCCCTCGGAGACCCGAACGAAGAACGCCCCGATGTTGCAGCCGAGACCGAGCCGGGAGCCGATTCCCATCAAGGCGCCGCCGAGGATCGCCCACATGGCGAGCTCCCTGGTGGGAGCCTTCCACTTGAATTCGTTGTGGAGGAGCGCCATCACGGCGGCGCCGCCGATCAGCGCGAGGGACATCCAGTCCGCCGGGTTGATGAGGGGGTTGGGGATGCCGTTGTTGAGCCCGAAGAAGATGTTATCCATGTTGTCCCAGCCCAGCCTGTTGAAGACCCAGCCCACCCACTGGGCTTCCTGAGTCGTCACGTACCAGTAACCCGGATCGAACACCGTTCCCTGCGCGGAGAGTCCGAACGTGAAGCCCATCCGGGTCATCAGCTCGCCGAAGTTCTGCACCCCGAACTTGACCTGCAGCCCCTTCATCACGAGCATGTGCAGCCCGGCGGCGATCCCCAGGAACAATCCCGCCACCGCCGTCCGCTTCGACGCCCGGATCATGTTCCAGTAGCCGGCGAACTCGGTGGCGATCCCCTTGGCGGCCCGCCCCTCCTTCGTCCGCTTCTTCAGGAACGCTTTTCTCGCCCAGACGACGTAGATCCACGCCAGGATCAACGCCGCCGGCAGCGCGATCCCGACCAGCACGTTCCCGACGTACGCGGCCAGGAAGGGGTTGGAGATCTTCGACAACTCGCCGAACGTCGTCACGGGCTGGTCCCACACGTACCCGGCCAGATACTGGTCCATCCATCCGTCCGCGACGTTGATCTTCGCCGGAAGGCCCTTGGCCATGGCCGAGTCGTACCAGGAGCGCGGCACCAGCTTGTTGAACCACCCCCCGATATCCACGAAGATGGCCTGCGTCACGCTGATGGACAGCACCACCAGCATGGCGGAGCCGTTGCCTTCGCCGGTCTTGTAGAGCGACCCCGACGCGCAGCCGCCGGCGAAGACCATGCCCACCCCGAAGATCAGCCCGGCAATGACCGCATGAGACCCGTACGGGGCGGCATGGAAGGTGCTCATCCCCGTCGCCGTCACGAAGGCGGAGACGAAGCCGAACAGCACCATGGCGATCATGATCCCCACGGCCATCCGCGGCACCCCGACGGCGAACAGATCCCTGAACGCCGAGGAAAAGCAGAACCGCCCGTACTGGAGGCACATCCCGTAGATGAAGCCGAACCACAGATACGCGGAGAGATAGATGTAGTACTCGTTCCACAGGTACGTCGCGACGCTGATCAGGCTGAGGAACCCGACGATGACGAAGACCCCCGCCTGATTCCTTCTCTCTATCGCGTCCATGTCACTGCCGCCTCCCCGTCGGCGCCCGCTCCAGCGGCTGGTAGATCCTCACCACCGTCTGGTACTGAAACCACTCATCCGACACCTGAAACGTCCTCGCCAGGTGGTAGCCCGCGATCTTTCGCTCGATCTCCTCCGGCAGGGATTGGCCGACACGCTCCGAGATGACGATCACGGCCGCCTCCCCCTTCGAGCCCCCGGCCGGGGCAGTGTAGTACGCCGGATCCCGGTGCTCCCAGGTGAACCGTAACGGGGACGTTTCGACTTTTTCGCGCGGCGGGGACCCCGGGGAGCCGTTCTGATGGGTGATCCTCTTGCCGGTGAACAGATCGAGCAGCGCCACGGAGACGGCCGGATTGATCCCGGCCTGCCCCTGGGGGAGCGCCACCACTTCCACCGTCCCGCCCTCGATGGAGTCCGCATAGTTCCCCGCATCCCTCAGGTTCACGGCGCTCATCCGCATCAGATGGGGCAGGTACGCGAAGCCCGCCACCAGCAGGGAGGAGAGCACGATACAGCACGCGGCGAACCGCCTGACCTCCCGGCTCCCGATCTCCCGCAGCCCGTACGACGCCATGAGCGCGAGCATCGGCAGCACCGGGACGAGATACCTGATCCGCTCCGCCCGCATCAGGACGGCGAGGAGCCACGCCCACGCGATGATGGAGTACCTCCAGTCCCGCTTCCTGACCGCGGCGACACCGGAGTACAGCGCCGCGGCGGTGATGAACGGATGGATCTGGAAGAAGAACGTCGAAACGAAGCTCTCCCGCCAGCGCCTCAGCCCCGGCAGTTGATAGCCCTGCAGCAGCCCGAGCTGCTGCGCGACGACGTCGTGCTTCAGGACCAGGACGGCCCCGGCGAGGACCATCGGAGCCAGCGCGATCAGAGCGCCGCGCCGCAGGACGAGCCGCGGCGCCCGCCGCACGTGCACCGCCAAGACGAGGGGCAGGACCGTGAGCCACAGCCAGCTCGAGTATTTCGACAGGAACGCGAGCGCCACCGCGGCCGACGACAGCGCGATCCACCCCGCTCCCCCTTCCCGAAGCGCCTTCGTCACGCTGAACACCGCGAGGGTGAGGAAAAACATCGTCGGGACGTCCACCAGCATGAGCGGCACCTGCGTGAGGAGGTAGGGCATCCCGAGGAGCAATCCCCCGGCGTACAGACCGACGGTCTCGTCCCACAGGGTTTTCCCCAGGAGGTAGGTGAGCACGACGGTCCCGGAAAAGAGGAGCGTCGTGAAGAGCTGGATTAGAACCCTTCTCTCCCCCCCCAATCCGAAAATCGTCCCGTACAGGAAGGGCACGAGGGGCAGATCCGTCCATGCCGAGACCTCCCGGCCCCACTCCGCGATGAAATACCCGATCCCGTAGGTCTCGAGGTGCTTGGCCTGCGTGAAATACCGCGCCGCGTCCACGATCACCTCCGGCTCCCTCCAGAACACGGCCGCGGCGAGAAAGGCGGAGAGGGCCAGGACGCCAGCCGCGCGGCGCTCCGGCAGAGACACCCTCGAGAGGAAGTACGCGGCCACGATGCCGGCGACGAGGAGGCCGGACATCCCGGCCAGATCCGTCTCGGCAAACACCCATTGCCAGCTCGTCAGCCGGTTGTCATCCAGCGCACGGAAGACGAACTGCGTGAGAAATGCCGAGAGGGTCAGCAGGGAAATGAAGCCGATGACGAGCGTGTCCGCGGGTTCCTCCCGCGCGGATGTCACCACGAGATGACCTGATCGTGGGCGCAGATCTCATCGATGATCCGGTCGTACGGGACGTCCCGCTTGGACAGGTCGATGACCGTCACCTCATGCTCCCGGGACTGTAGCGCGATGAGCCGGTCGCAGAGCGGTTCCGGCCCGTCCGTCAAGAGGTAGAGGAGCTTCATCGCCCCATCCGGCTACACGACGATCACGCGGTCGGCGCCGTGGACCATGACGGCGTTGTGGTACTGGCTGCCGAAGACGATCTCCTTGGGCAACCCCGCGGTCTGCGCATCGTGCCCCTTCGCGCTGTGCTCGCACACGCTCATGGCGACGCCGGCCAGCTTGCACAGGTCGGTATACGCGGGGTTCCCGAGCAACCGCGTCCCCGCGTCCATGGTGAAGAGGCTCACCTCGTGCCCCTTCGAGACGGCGGCCCTCGTCAGGCCGATGATGTGCTGCAGGTGCCTGTCCGTGTTGACCAGGATTCCCAGCTTCATGGGGCGCGCTCAGTAGGGCAGGACGTGGTCGTACCCGAGCAGCCGCTGCGCGATTTCACCGGTCGGCAGATCCTCCATGCCCTCGGCCGGCCCGCTGTTCGTCCAGATCTTCACCTCGAACTCTTTCAGCGTCTCCAGATGCGAGAGATTCTCTTCGGTCTCGTCCAGCTTCCCGTCCAGCACGTACACATCGACCGCATCGTCCAGGAGCAGCAACCCGAGCGACATCCTCAACGCCTCGGCCTGGCGGTCTCTCACGAGCACGGCAATCCGCTTTTTTGCCATGACCCTTCCGGCGCTCCGCTCAGAAGTACATCACGCGGTCAGCCCCCAGACAGCGATCGAGCGCCCCGGCGACTCCCACGATCCGGACGCCCTCCATCAGGTCCGCTTCCGTCATCTTCTCCACGCCCATGGCATGGGCGCACGCCAGGAGCTCCACACCCGCCTCGCGGGCCTGGTCGAGCCACGTCTTGAGCGTCACCCCGCTCCCGGGCTCCAGCTCCACCTGCTCGGCCGCGCCCTTGCGGAGCTGGGTGACGCCCTCCATGCTGAACCAGATGGCGGCCTGCATGTCCATGGCGGCGGCCGTCAGCGCGAAGAAGAGGGGCGCGTACGTCCGGCGCGGCTCACCGACCCCGTGCGTCTGGAAGATGAGGAGCCGCTGCCCCGCCATCCCGGCTTCACCGCTTCCGGGTCAGCTCGTCGACCTGCCGCTCCAGATCGTCGATCCTTCTCAGCGCCGCGTTCACCTTGACGAAGTCGTAGTAGCTCGCGTTCTCGACCGGGAGATCCAGGCGGCTCCCCCAGACGATCCAGGAGTCGTCGTAGTTCCTGACCTTCTCGAAGCCCAGCGCCCTCAGGGCCACATAGGTGATCGCGGAACGGGTCCCGGTCTGGCAGTACGCGATGACCTCCTTCTTGGGGTCCAGAGCCTTGTAGACCTCGCGCAGGGCCTTGGCATCCTTGACGGCCATACCGTCCCGCCCCGTCGCCTTTCCCTCGGCCAGCTTCTTGGCCGCCTCGGGGTCCGCCCAGTTCTGCTCGAAGGGGATCGGAACGGCCCCGGGGATGTGCCCGCCCCTGAGGGCGCGGATGTCGTCCCCCGAGAATTCCTTGGGCGTCCGAGCGTCCACGATCTGGACGTTCGCATTTTTCAGGTTCGCCTTGACATAGTCCGTCGTGGCCAAGCGATCTGGCCTCACCTTGGCCGCGAAGGTCGCCGCCGGGAGCTTCCGCTCCTCCGCCGTCACGGGCTGCTTGGCGGCCTTCCAGTCGTCGATCCCTCCCCAGTACACCCGAGCCTTCTCCGCCCCTAGGTACTCTAGGATCCAGAACGGCACCGTCATGGCCGGGTCGCCCTTGGACCCGTAGACGATGATCTCCTGGTCACGGGTGATCCCCGCCTCGCCCAGGATCTTTTCCATCGTCTTCACGGGCAGGATCCGAGCGTCCACGTCCCTCAGGACCACGGCCGCGCCCCTCCCGCCCATGTTGATCGCCCCGGGGATGTGCCCCTCCTTGTACGCCCGCTCCGGGCGGGTATCCAGGAGGACCACCCCGGCCCTGTCCTTCTCCTTCGCCACGTAGGCCGTGTCCACGATCACCTCGGCCCCGAAGGCCAAGCCTGCCAGGGAAAGGACCAGCACCAGACCGATCCAGATTCCTGCCGTCGTGCGGCGATTCATCATGCCTTCCTCCTTCTCCACCTCTGGGCCGAGGGTGTCAGCAAGTTAAAAGCGCTCCCTCGCGGGAGCTTGATCCCCGCCTGAAGGACCCGGCGGACCTGTCGAGTCTATTGACTCAAGAGGAAATCTCCGGCCCCCGGCTAGTCAATAGAACAGTCGGCTCGTTTTCCCGGGTCATTTGCCTTATGGCGGGAGGTCGGGCGAAGGGGCGCTCTAGGGGTTGACGAAACAGCCCTTGGCCGTGGCCAGCTGCTCCTGGCGGCGGGCGGCCTCGACGGCCAGCCCCACCACCCCGGCCACGGCTTCGGTGGGCACTCCGGGGAGGAACAGCCCCTCCCGCTCCCGGAGCCCCTCCAGCGTCCTGGCAACCTGCTCGGGGGCGGCCGAATGCCACCGGAGGGCTCGCTCGATTCCCGTGATCACCTGCTCGTCGCAGAAAAAGTCCCCGGTCAGGTACACGGCCTTGATGATCTCGCCGGCCAGCGTGAGATGGGCCGAGAGAAGGCCCCCCTCGGTCTTGAGGGTGGCCGAGCCCATGGCATCGGGCGTGGCAGGCTCGCGCTCGAGCCACTCCGGGGTGGCGTAGCGCTGGCGCTCGAGGACGGCGATCTCCGCCAGCTCCTCTTCCGAGAAACTCCCGGGCTCCAGCAAGATTCCCAGGTTCCTGGCGTACGCCTCGCGCAGCAGCTCCCGGACCTCCGCCACGGGGAGGGGCCGGCCGCACTCGCGCCTGAGGGTGGTGACGCGCTCGGCCACCGTGGCGATTTCTTTGTCAGAGATTTTTGCGAAGGGAGTCCGAAGGACCCTGAGCATGAGCGGGACGTCGAGATCCACGAGGAGGCTGGCGTGGAAGAGGAGGCCGCCGGCCGGGTCGAAGTAAATGCCGAGCCCCGCCACCTTCCGGCCGCGAACCTCCACGTCGTTCTTCCGACGGTACTCCGCCGCGACGCCGAGGTCGGCCAGCGCCGCCACGATCCCCCCCGAAAAACGCTGGAAGAGCTCCCGCGTCCGGTCGTAGGAGCGCGCCTCGGACCGCTCGGGGAGCATGACCGCCACTCCCAGCTGATCGGCCCCCATGATGATGGCGCCGCCGCCGGTCGGGCGGCGGTTCACGGCGAGGCCGTTGGCCCGGCAGAACTCCAGGTGGACCTCCGAGCCGAGCCGCTGGAAGCGCCCAACCAGCGCCGAGTGGGACCGGTAGGTGTAGAGGCGCAGCGTCGGCGGGCTTGCCGCCGTCCCCTGACGCCTCGTGATCACCTCGTCGGCGGCGAGCCCGAACGAGGCCGTCACGCCGTCATCTGCAATGTATCGCCAGTTCATGTCTCGCTCGCCGCGTGGAGCATGGCCGCGGTCCGGTAGACGACGTGCGCGAACTTTGAATATGGAATGTAGACGAGGAGGAAGAAGACGAAGTCCAGGTGGATGAAGTAGATGGGATAGGCCAGCCCCGGCAGGTCGGCGAGCCGGAAGAGCTCGGACAGGAACCCGGTGAGGGTCGTGAGCAGCAGGATGTCCAGGAAGAGCCAGTCCGAGTACGTGCTCTTGCCGGCCTGCTCCTTGTCGGCGATCCGGCGGTAGCCGAAGACGACGAGGGCCCCGATGACGGCGAGCCCGCTCACGTTGCCGAGGATCTTCACCGGATGCCAGAGCGGCCACGGCGTCAGATAGCCGAAGGCGTAGATCCCGATTCCCACCGACGTGGTCGTGACCACCAGCCCGAGGAACCCGTAGAAGACGGCGAGGTGGGTCGTGTGGAGGTGCCGCTTGTAGGTCTCGCGGATTCCGACCGGGTGAGCCTCGCACTCCCTGAATTTCCGGTGCCTGAGGATCGCCAGGAGCGTCGGGACGAGCGCCTGCCCGGGGCCGTGGCCATTGCGACCCATCTGACGGCTCATGGCCTGCCAGTAGCGGACGCCTCCGCCCAGCGCGGCGAGCCCCGACAGGGTCATGGCTGCCACGAAGATCGCTTCGATGTACAGGATCGGCAGGAACCTGGAGTAGACGATCCGCCCCTCGGGCAGCGCGGTGAGGTGGCCGAGCCACGCGAGGACCGCCAGGAAGATCAGCGTCGGGAGCGCGAAGAGGAGCGGCAGGTACTTCGGGTCGCCGAGCGCCTGACCCAGGAAACCCGGAACGGCGTAGTGGGAAATGCTGTAATCCCGGAGCGCCGCCATGAGGCTCGCCGGCTTGGCGTCGCGCGGGCAGTAGGCCGTGCAGGTCGCGCACTGGTGGCAGAGCCAGATGGAGGAGTTGCCGAGCGCCCGCTCCTTCAGGCCCCACTGGACCCAGACCATCTCCTTGCGGGGGAAGGGGTTGTCCTCTGTGGAGATGGGGCAGACGACCGAGCACGTCCCGCACTGATAGCAGGCGGTCAGATCGTGCGCGCCGAGGCCGAGGATCTTCCGCTTGAACGCGAGGTCGGGCTGAAGGAGTGGGGCGACGGCCAGGGCCCGCTCCTAAAAACCTTTCATCGGATTGAGGCCCACCGCTTTAATCGAAGCGACGAACTCCGCGAGACGGTCGGGGAGGCGGTCGAAGCCCGAGATCTCCACGTCCATCACCGTGGCCCGCTCCGGCTCCAGCATGAGCCGGCCGAGGGTCTCTCGAACGTTCTCCATCCGGGTCGCGAGGAGCTCGCTCCCCTTGATGAAGTGGCACTGGTAGTCGTCGCCGGACTTGCAGCCCAGCAGCAGCACACCGTCGAAACCCCGCGAGAACGCGTCGGCAGCCATGATGGCGTTGACGGACCCGAGGCACCGCACCGGAATGACCCGGAGCGAGGCGGGCAGCTGGAGACGATTGATCCCGGCCATGTCCAGAGCCGGGTAGGCGTCGTTCTCGCAGGCCAGGACCAGGATCCTGGGCTTCTCCTCGTCCCCTTCGGGGATCTCCACCGCCTTGATCATGGAGGCGACCATGTCCACCGTGTAGTCGTCGAACGAGATGATCTGGACGGGGCATGCGCCCATGCATATCCCGCACCGCCGGCAGCGGTTGGTGACGACGAACGGCGTGTTCTTCTCGGGAACCAACTCGATGGCCCCGAAGGGACACTCCTGGCTGCACCGCCCGCACATCGTGCACTGCTGAAGGAAAAAGCTCGGGTAGGAGAGGTCCCCGACCCGGGGGTGCACCGCGGCCCCGGCCGAGGACTTCTCGACGGCCTGGATGGCTTTGAGGGCGGCGGCGGACCCGTCCAGGGCGGCGGCCGTCAGGTCCATGGGCTTGCGGACGCATCCGGCCGAGTAGATCCCGGTCCGGCGGGTCTCGTACGGGAAGCAGAGGAAGTTGGAGTCGGCGAAGCCGTACTTCGAGACCGGGAGTCCCTTGCCCTGGAGGTACGCGAGGTTGAGCCCCTCGGACTCGGAGGCGACCGGCACCATCCCGGTCGCCAGGACCAGGAGATCCACCGCCAGCCGGACCCCGCCTCCGAGCGGCGAGCCTTCCACTTCCACCACAAGGCCTCCCGCCGCATCCGGGAGGACCTCCTTCACGGTTCCCCGCGTGAACAGGACGCCCGGATCCTCTTGGACCTTCTTGTAGAAGTACTCGTACATCCCGGGCGTCTGCATGTCGCGGTAGATGACGTACACGGAGGCGTCGGGGCACCGCTCCCGGATGTACGTGGCGTGCTTGAGGGAGACGAGGTAGGTCACGCTGGCGCTGTACTGCGCGTTCGCCTCGTCTCCCGATCCGTCGCACTGGAGGATGGCGACGGTCTTCACCTCTTTCCCGTCCGACGGGCGCGTCAGCTTCCCCGTCCGGGCCATTTCCTCCAGCGTCACGTTCGTCACCACGTTGGGGGATTTGCCGAACCCGTACCGCTCCAGCGCGGTGGCGTCGAAGGGCCGCCACCCGGTGGCCAGAACCACGGCGCCGGCGGTGACGCTCCGGACCTCCCCGTCGCGCCGGATGGAGACCTCGAACTTCCCCGGCTGGCCCGCGATGGTCTGGACCTCCGCCCCCGTGAGGACCTGGATGTCCGGGTGGGCTTCGGTCTCCCTGATGAGGGCATCCACCCCGGGCTCCTCCAGGTCCCGGTACGGGGGGTGCTTCGGCACCTGCTTCCACAGCCTCGCGGCGAATCCTCCGAGCCGCGGGGTCTTCTCGACGAGGATCGCCTTGACGCTGGACCGCGCCGCCCCCAGGGCCGCCGTCATGCCGGCCACCCCTCCGCCAATCACCAGCACCGTTCGCTCGTTCGCCTCGGTGAAGGGGGTCGGGGGGCGCGTCTTCTGGGCCCTGACGATCCCCATCCTCAGGGCGTCATTCGCCAGGCTCTGCGTCTCTTCGTGGCCCGGGGGATGGCTCCAGGCCACCTGCTCGCGGAGGTTGACCCGCTCGACGGTGGCGGAGGGAAACGCGAAGACGTCGGTGTTGACCCGCGGCGAGCAGGCCGCGATGACGACAGCGTTGACCCCTTCCTTCTCGATGTCTTCCTTGATGAGCCGGACGTCCTCGAGACAGAAGGCCGGGGAGGTCTTCACCACGAAGACCTGGTATTCCTCCGCGGCGATCCGAACAAGCCGCTCCTTGTCCACGCACTCCCCGATCCCGCACCCCCCGCAGACATACACCCCAAGCTTTTTTTCCATGAACGTCCTACCGGCGCGCCGCGATCTGGATCGTCTCGATCGCCCTGAGCGCCGCGGCGGTCCCTTCCTGGGTGGCGGTCGCGACGTCCACGGGGCTGCGCGCGCACCCGGCCGCAAAGATCCCCTCGCCGGAGGCGTCCGCGACGACAAAGGAGTCCTTGTCGAGGGTCACGCCCGCGCCCAGCTTCGACCCTTCGAGGCTCGAGGCCATCCCAGTGGCGAGGACCACCAGGTCCACCGTCAGGGTGGTCTTCTCCGCTCCCAGGATGTCCTCGGCCTCCACGGTCAGCTGCTTCGTCTGCGGGTCCTCGACGATCTTGGCCACCTTCCCCTTCATGATCGAGACGTTCTGATCGCTCAGGACCTTCTGAGAGAAATACTCGTAGGTTCCGGGGGTCCGGAGGTCGATGTAGAAGACGTAGGCCTTGGCGCTGGGATTCTGATCCCGGAGGTAGGTGGCTTCCTTCAAGGAGGCCAGGCAGCAGATGCTGGAGCAGTACCCGAGGTGGTTCACGTCCCGGGACCCGGCGCACTGGATGAAGACGGCGCTCTCCACGGGCTTGCCGTCGGAGGGGCGCAGGATCTTCCCCTTGGTCGGGCCGTTGGGCGCGGCGAGCCGCTCCATCATCACGTTGGTGATGACGTTGGGGTACTTGCCGAACCCCAGGTTGTCGATGCGGGCGGCGTCGTAGGGCTTCCAGCCGGTGGCCAGGACGACCGCGCCCACCTTGAGGCTGAAGGTCCGGGGCTGCATCGTGAGGTCGATGGCGTTGTACTGGCAGGCCTCGACGCACTTGGCGCACTCGGTGAGCCGGCAGGCCCGGTCGTCGATGACGTACTTCATGGGAAAGGCCATCTCGTGGGGGAGGTAGATGGCCTTGGTCGTCCCCATGCCGAAGTTGAACTCGTTGGGGCGATCCACCGGGCAGACGGCGACGCAGGCGTTGCAGGCCGTGCACCGGTCGTTCACATAGCGTGGGCGCTGGGTGATGGTGACGTCGAAGTTGCCGGGGCGGCCCTCGATCTTATCCACCTCCGCGAGGGTGAAGAACCGGACCCGCGGCTCCTTCTTGATCCGCTGGAAGTTGATCTCGAGCCCGCAGTAGGGCGGGCAGAGCTTGGGGAAGTACTTGTAGAGCTGGGCCACCCGGCCGCCGAGGTACGGGTTCTTCTCGACGATGTAGACCTCGTACCCGGCCTCGGCGGCCTCGACAGCGGTGGTGATCCCGGCGATCCCGCCGCCGACCACCAGGATGCCCCGGTGGCTCTCGACGCTCGATGGCATCATGCCCTCGCAGGTTTACCCCCTCACCCCGCCCTACTCAAATGCCCCTCACCTCTTCTCCTCTCCCCACTGGGGAGAGGTAGGGTGAGGGGGAGAGGAAAAAGGTGAGGGGGTCCGTGTCTCCCTCAGGACAGTTACGAGACGTTGGTGAGGAACGGGACCTTCTCCAGCTGCCACTCGCCCTTGGACGCGTCGTAGCGCGAGTTGACGAAGACCTTCCAGTTCTTGTCGTCCAGCGTCGGGTAATCGGCGCGGTAGTAGTAGCCGGGCCAGCGCGTCTCCGGCCTGAAGAGCATGTGCCGCATGTGGGCCTCGGCGCACCAGGTCCGGTCCCACACCTCCCAGCAGCGGAGCAGGTCGTGCAGGTCGCGGGCGGCCTGCTTCTGGAGGTCCTCCTTGAACACCTTGAGGCGGTCGAGCCCCTTCTGGAGCATGTGCTCGGTGGTGATGTACTGGGATCCTTGCCCGCCGGCGTACTCGTCCATGATCTTCTGGAGCCGGTGCAGGGCCATCTTGGGGAAGAGATAGTTCGGGTTGATGTCGTCCTTGGTGGACCCGGACTTCCCCTTCTCGTAGTTCTCGAACGGCTTCCACAGTTCGGCCTTGATGGCCTGGATCTGGCCCTCGTCGACGGTGGGAGTCGCGCCGTTGTCGAGGATATAGGCCACGGCCGCCTTCCCGGCCAGCCGCCCCTCGACGTGGGAGCCCGAGGAGAACTTGTGGGCCGAGCCGCCGACCCCGTCGCCCGCGGCGAAGAGGCCTTTGATCGTGGTCATCCGGTTGTACCCCCAGAAGTACTCCTTCGGGGCGATGTCCTCGGGCCCGCTGACCCAGGCGCCGGTGCCCGAGGCGTGGGAGCCCATGAGGTACGGCTCCGTCAGCACCACCTCCGTCGGGGCCTTGGCGGGGTCGATGTTGTCAGAGGCCCAGATCAGCGCCTGGGACATGGTCATGTCGAGGAAGTCCTCCCAGGCGTCGGCCTCGATCTCCCGGATCTTCTTGGGATCGTTCCCGGCCTCCTGGAACATCCGCTGCATCGCCTCGTCGGTCATGAGGTAGAAGGGCGCGCCGCCCGCCCTGAAGTCGGCCATCATCTGGTGGTTGCGCAGCGGCGTGGGGATCGGCTTGCCGCTCCCGTAGGGCTCCCACTCCTTCAGGAGGTCGGCCCACTTCTGCTCCACCAGCTCCCCCTTGGCGTTCTTCAGCACCGCCTTGAAGAGGAGGAACCACATCCCGACCGGCCCGTAGCCGTCCTTGAAGCGGGCCACGACAAGCCGGTGCTCCATCTGGGTCATCTTGGCCCCGGCCTGGATCATCATGCTGTAGGCCGAGCCCGTGTTCCACGGCGCGTACCAGATCCTGCCGAGTCCTTCGCCATGCGAGTGAGGCCGGAACACCCCCGTGGCGCCGCCGGCCGTCACGATCACCGCCTTCGCCTTGAAGACGTAGATCTTGTTCTCGCGCACGCTGAAGCCGACGGCGCCGGCGATCTTGCTCGGGTCCTTGGCGTCCAGCAGCAGGCGGGCGGCGAAGATCCGCTCGTACACGTTGCCGTCCCCCACGGCGGTCTTGGCGGCCTCGGCGACGATGGGCTTGTACGACTCCCCGTGGATCATGATCTGCCAGCGCCCCTCGCGCTTGTACGTGCCGTCGGCGTTCTTGAAGATCGGGAGCCCCCACTCCTCGAAGAGGTGGACCGAGGAGTCCACGTGGCGGGCGATGTCGTACACCAGGTCCTCGCGGGAGAGCCCCATCAGGTCCTGGCGGACGTAGTGGACGAAGTCCTCGGGCTTGTTCTGATTCCAGCGCATGCCGAGGTAGAGGTTGATGGCCGAGAGCCCCATGGCCACCGCCCCGCTCCGCTCGATGGCGGCCTTCTCGACGATGGCGACCTTGAGGCCTTTCGTCTTCGCCCAGTAGGCCGCCTCGTACGCGGCCCCGCACCCGGCCATCCCGCCGCCCAGGACCAGCACATCGGTTTCGACGGTTTCGATCTCTGGCTGAACCATGTCGGTCACCTCGTTGAAGAAGAATGGATGATTACTTTTTCAGGGTGGGAAGCTGGTCCACCATGAGCCATTTCGGCTCGCCGTAGAGCGTCTCCTTCTTCAGGTCGGCCGGCGACGGCTCGGGGAAATCCTTGAACGGGTTGATGGAGCCCCACGGCGTCGTCCGGATGGGGAACTTGAAGCGCTTCATCTGGCCGTCCCGGTACTTGGCGGTCCACATGATGGAGTCGGTGGCGCGCAGGGGGGTGAGGGTCGCCCCCAGGGGCACCACGTCCGCGTACCCCCGCATGACGATGGCGCCCGTCGGGCACGCCTTCACGCAGGAGAAGCACTCCCAGCAGAGGTCGGGCTCCTGGTTGAAGGCCATTCCGTGCTCCTTGCTGAACACCTTCCCCAGATCGGCGTCGTACTTCATCAGATCGTTGGGACAGATGTACATGCACGCGGTCCGGGCCAGCCCCCGGCAGCCGTCGCACTTGTCCGGATTCACATACGTCGGCATATTCGTTCCTCCCCCTTGAGTTGGATTACTTTTCCCCTCTGGCGTACTTGTGGAGCTTGATCTCGACCTTTTCCTCGAGCGTGGCGTAATACTCCTTCAGGATCGCCAGCACCTCGGGGCGGCTGAAGTGGTCCGGCACCTCCCCGCCTTCGGAGAGGGTTTTTCGCAGCATGGTCCCGCTGACCGCCACCCGGTCCTCTTTCCCGTGGGAGCACGTCCTCCCCGTCGCCATGCCATCGCACTTGAAACAATAAAACGTCATATCGATCTTGAGCGGCCGGAGCTCGAGCGCCCCCGCGGGGATCTCGTCGAAGATCTTCTGGGCGTCGAAGGGGCCGTAGTACTCCCCCACCCCGGCGTGATCCCGCCCGACGATGAGGTGGCTGCACCCGAAGTTCTGGCGGAAGACCGCGTGGAGCAAGGCTTCTCGAGGGCCCGCGTACCTCATCTCCAGGGGGACGCCGGCCTGGATGGAGGTATCTTTGACGAAGTAGTGCTGGACCAGGGCGTTGACCGCCTTGACCCTGACCTCTGCCGGAATGTCCCCGGGCTTCAGCTTGCCCAGGATCTGGTGGATCAGCACCCCGTCGCACACCTCGATTGCGATCTTCGCCAGGTACTCATGGGAGCGGTGCATCGGGTTGCGGAGCTGGAGCGCCGCAACGGTGCCCCACCCCTTCTCTTCGAAGATCTTCCGCGTCTGGGCTGGGCGCATAAAGAGCCCGGGGTAGTCGGCCGGATAGCGCCCCTCGCTGAAGACCTTCACGGGCCCGGCCACGTTGACCTCCCGCTGGCCCATGACGTTGGCCACCCCGGGATGGGCCGGGTCGGTGGTCCGGAACACCTGCTTGCACTCGTGGGTCCGGTCGATCGCGTATTTCTCCCGGAGGGTCAGGCTACCCATCAATTCGCCGGTCTCCTCATCGACCAGGGCGACCTCCCGCCCCACCTTGAGGCCGTCTGCCTGCTCCTTCGCGACCGACAGGGTGATCGGGATCGGCCAGAACACGCCGTCGGCCATCCGGTATCCGTCGCAGACGCCCTTCCAGTCGTCGTGCCCCATGAACCCCTCGAGCGGGGTGAAGGCCCCGATCCCAAGCATGATGAGGTCGGAGGTCTCCCGCGAGGTCATCGGAACGCGAGGCAACGTCTCAGCCTTCCGACGCTCCTCCCGGAGTGCGTCGCCAGTCAGCAAGAGGGGCTTCAGCCGCTTCTCTTTCCCGTGCGGATTCACCAGCGCCATGTCACTTCGCTCCGTCCCCCCTCACCCTACAGCCTCTGCCCCCTCACCTTTATCCTCTCCCCCGGCGGGGGAGAGGGTTGGGTGAGGGGGCTTCCAAGTGGGCCTTGATCGCGTCCAGCCACGCCTGCAGTTCGCCCGTGAGCCTCCGCGCCGCCCTGTCGAGCTGGTGGCGCCGGAGCTCCGCCCCCAGCTGTCTGACAGCCGGGAAGAGGGCCAGGAGGCTCACCACGTCCCCGAACGCCCGCTCCCCCGCCCCCACCGGGGCGAGGAAGTCGAGGAGCGCGGGCGTCACCTCCACCATTTCCTGCTGGGTGAGCCGGCACCCCTCCGGCGCCGGCTCCACGGTCACTCTGACCTCAAACGGCGGATCGGTCTGGCCGCGGCTCTCGAAGAGCCGCGGCGGAACGAACCGCACACACCGGCTCCGGTACTCGACGATCTGCCTTCCCTTCTGGAACCGGTGGTAAAACACCGACCCCTCTCGGATCGGCTCGTCGCTCTCCAGCTCCACCCGGATCACCTCGATGTTCGGATTCAGGGTGGCCTTCCGCCGGAGGTCGCTCACGAGCGCAAAGACCCGGTCCGGCTCCGCGCGGATCCACACGGCCGCCGCGAATGTCAGGCGGTCCATCACCTGCCACCCTCCAGGCCACCCTCACGGACCGCGCGGAGCCCGACCGGATCGCCAGCTACCCTACTTGATCACCGGCGCCGCGAACAGGATCCCTCCGAACAGCAGGAACGCCAGGATCAGCGTCCAGATCACGTTGATCGCCTGGGCGCCGAGGAACGCCGCCGCCGGCCGGCCCCCCTCCATCGACACCAGCTCCGTGAAGCGCGTCTCCAGGCCGATGCAGGTGAAGGCCAGCGCGAACCAGACCGTCCTGAGCCCCCCGAACATCCCCTTGGTGGCGCTGACTGTGGCCGAGTCGAGCAGGAACGAGAAAACGAAGGAGGCGATCAGGAAGCCCAGGACGAACTTCGGGAACCGCTCCCAGATCACCCGGGCGCTCGGCCGCTGGCCGGTCTTGGCACCCTCCTTGACGGTCCACCAGACCGACAGGAAGAACGCCGCCACGCCGATCAGGACGTTCTGGGAGAACTTCACGATGACTCCCGCCTTCATGGCCGGCTCGCTGATGAGGGCGCCCGCCGCGACGACCGAGCCGCTGGTGTCCAGCGTCCCGCCGAGCCAGGCCCCGCCGACGATGTCGGGGATCCCGAACGCCTTCACGATCCACGGCATGAGCACCATCATGGGGACGGCCACGATCAGGACCAGGGAGGTGACGTAGGAGAGCTTCTTCTTGTCCCCCTGGATCGCCCCGCACGCGGCGATGGCCGCGGAGACGCCGCAGATGGAGACCGCCGTTGAGAGTATGACGGCGAACTCGTCGTCCACCCTGAGCTTCCGCGACAACCAGAAGCACGCGTACCAGATCACGGTCACGACCAGGAGCGCCTGAACGATCCCCAGGGCCCCGGCCTGGACGATCTCGAAGAAGAGGATCCCCGCCCCCAGGATCACCAGCCCAGTCTTGATGTAGTACTCGGTGCGCACGGCTTCTCTGAGCCAATCGGGGATCCCAATGACGTTGCTGATGAAGAGACCGATGATGAGGGCGAAGATCACGTACTCCAGCCCCCAGTAGTTGAGGGTCGAGTTGCCCGCGATGAACTGGGACAGCCAGGCCAGCGCGTAGACGATCGGGAATCCGATGATGTACTTCCCGACGCTCGCCCCCATCAGGACGATCCCGATGGTCGAGAGGATCCAGAAGGCGATCCCGAGCTTGATCGAGTTCCAGATGTTTTCGCCCGAGAACACCTTGCCCACCAGGGCTCCGGCGTCACCGCTGAGCTTCCGGCCGACGTCCGCACTCGTCTTCTTGAGCCCGGCGTCCTTGGCCGCCTTGGCCGCGTCGCCGACCTTCTTGGCGGCGCCCCCGATCGCCGCCCTGTCGCCCTTGTCCATGGCGGCGCTGAGGGCCGTCGCCGCCGCAGCCAGGTCGGCCTCACCCTTGGCCGTGGCGTCCTTCGCGAGCTTCTGAACGGCAGGCCGGTTCTCGTCCACCGTGGCCGCGAACCCCGCGTCCGTCGCCCACCGGAACTTCGGCATCTCCGGCCTGAGGCCGGGGAAGACGAGGACAAGGATGATAATGAGGAACCCGAGCCAAACGGCCAGCCAGTCCTCGGTTTTCAACAGCGCCGATCCGCCCTTGTTTTGCGCCATCATTCAACCCTCCCCCGATATGAACGGTGAGAGCCTACGACCCTCGCTTCACTGAAACCGCCGCGGATCCCGGCCCTCCCTCACCCCCTCCCGTGCTTCGACATGGTCGTTACGTGGGAGCCTTGCTCCAGGTGCTCGGCCCCGTAAGACTTCGCGAACTCGCGGAACCGCTCGCCGACCGGCGAGAAGTACTTCTGGCTGCGGTAGACGAGGTTCATGGTTCTGCTGAGCCGGAAGCCGGTCACCGGCACGGCCCGCAGCACGCCGGTCTGGCACTCCGTCTCCACGGCGTACCGCGACACCATCCCGATGCCGAGCCCCGCCTCGACGGCCTTCTTGACCCCCTCGGTCCCCGGCAGCTGCATGGCGATCTTCAGGGGAACCCCCGCCTCGCGGAGCTTCCGCTCCACCAACTGGCGGGTCCTCGATCCGGCCTCCGGGAAGACGAACGGGACTCCGCCCAGCTCCTTGAGGGTGACCTTTCCCAGCGAGGCGATGGGGTGGGAGGGGGCGGCGATGAGCACCAGCTCGTCCGTGCAGACGGGCTCGACGACGAAGCGCCGATCCTCGATGGGCCCGCCCGCCATTCCCATGTCGAGGACGTTCTGGAGGAGCTTCTCCAGGAGCTGATCCGTGGTCCCGATGTGGAAGACGATCTCGGTCTCGGGCCACTGACGTTTGTACGCCTGGACGATCCGGGGGAGCACGTACATCCCCCCGGTAGTCCCCGCGCCCAGGATGAGCCGTCCCTTCGTCCCGTCGCGCAGCTCGGTGATCGCGCGCTCCGCCTCATCTTTGGCGTGGAGGATCGACACCGCGGACCGGTAGAGGACTTCGCCGGCCTGGGTCAGCCTGAGCTTCGGCCCCCCCCGCTCGAACAGGGAAACCCCGAGCTCCTTCTCGAGCGCCTTCAGCTGGAGGCTCACCGCGGGCTGGCTGAGGAGGAGGTCGCCCGCCGCGGCCGTAATGCTCCGGCGCTGCGCAACCGTGTAGAAGATGCGGAGGTGATGGAGGTTCATCTGCGGAAGTTTATGGCCATCCGCCGCTTCATTACTAACCGCTTGGGAGAATGGCATCGGGATGGGAAGATTGCAAATAAATAATGTCCACACAATCCATAGATAAACACTTATGATGACCCCTCCCCTGCGCCGGAGACAGATGAGTCATTTCCCCTTTTGTTGTCAAGCTGTTACCTACCTGACGGTCCCGCTCTCTGTCGGAAGGCGGCGTCCACGGATTGGTCGGTCATGTCTCGGTAGACGGAGTCGAGCGCCATGTCTTCCGTACGGAAAAAGTTCCGCTCGCCCATCTCGGCGTAGAGCCCCGTTCGTTCCAGCACCGTCACCACTTGGTGCTTCAGGCCGCTGAAAATCATCGTGACGCCCCGGTCCTCGAGCCGCCGGAACAGGAGCCGAATGACCTCTTCGCCCGAGGCGTCAACTTCGTTGATGCCGTCACCCACCACCAACAGGTATTTCGCCTTCGGCGCATGGGCGACCGCCTCGAGAATTGCGTCCTCGAAGTACGACACGTTCGCAAAATACAGCGATCCGTCAAAGCGCACGGCCGCCACGTGCTCGCCGGTGGGCAGATTGTGGAGCTTCGCGTCGCGCAGCGTGCCGTCCGGGTGACGCCCGAGAACGGCCACGCGCGGTTTCATCCTGCGATACAGATACAGAATCAGTCCCAGGCCGGCGCCGACCAGGATCCCGGTATCGAGATGGGGGGCGACGCCCAGCGTGGTGAAGAACGTGACGCCGGCCGTTACGCCGTCGTGCTTGTGCGCCAGCCAGGCGTGTTTCATCGCCTCGAAATTGACCAGCCCCACCACCGCCATGATGATCACCGCCGACAGCACGGCCTGGGGGAGGTGGTAGAGCAGCGCTGTCAGAAAGATCAGCGTGAGCAGCACAAGCAAACCGGTGAACACCGAAGCCATGCCGGTCCTGGCGCCGGCGCTCAGGTTCACCGCGGAGCGGGAAAACGAGCCGCTGACCGGATAAGACTGGCTGAGACTCCCCACGATGTTGGCGAGCCCCTGGCCGATCAATTCCTGATTTGGCTCCACACGCTCTCCGGTTCTCACGGCCATGGCCTTCCCGATCGAAATGGCCTCCATGAAGCCCACCATGGTGATCACGAACGTGGCAGACAAGAGGAGCCTCACCGTGTCCCAATCAACCTTCGGCACCGCAACGCTCGGCAGGCCCCTCGGAATATCGCCGACCACCTCGCCCCCACCGACGAGATTTACATGGCCGTTGCTGATCTTGCTGATGCGCCACTTCCGCCCATCGGTCTTGCTTTCCTTCGGGGCCCGCCCCGAGAGATAAAACCTGCTGTCTTCCGCGTTGGCACCCGGAACGCGAACGAGGATAAATTTGCGCAGGGCCCTCTGGCGAATTCGATTCTCCCTCTCCGCATCCTGCAGCTCGAGCGCGAGGAGCTCCATCTGGTACTTCAGCGCGAGGACATGCTGGCGATCGACCTGGCCCCTTTCCCGCCGGCGCAGTTCTGCCGATCGCGCGCTGATCTGTTTCTTCAGATCGGTGATGCGGAGTTCCTCGCGATCGAACTCGGCGGCCAGGATCCTGACATCCGCATCGACGAGTTGATGGATCCCACCGCTACTATTGTGCTCGAACCCGATGTTCCAGCTTACGAGGGTGGTGAGCGCTACGGCGATCAGCACTCCCGGTGCTTTCGGCGCGTATCTTTTCAACGCCCACATCAGGAGGATGGCCGATACTCCCATGACCAGTGTCGGCAGATGCATATCACGGACCTGCTCAAGGACGCCCCACACATCCAGAAAGAAGTATTCGCTGCGCGGCATCGACACCCCGAGCAGTTTGCTCAGCTGAGAGAGGACGATGATCAGCGCCGCCGCGTTGGTAAACCCGATGATCACCGGATGAGAGAGAAAATTGACGATGGCACCCAGGCGAAATATGCCCAGGGCGAGTTGGCAAATACCCACCAGCAGCGCCAGGAGGATTGCCAAGGCGACGAACTGCTCGGAGCCAACGGCTGCGAGCGACGCCAGAACCGAGCCGGTCAACAGAGAGACCATCGCGACCGGGCCGGTCGCGAGCTGGCTGGAAGAGCCCCAGAGGGCTCCCACCATCACGGGCAGGAACGCCGCATACAGGCCGTAGTACGGCGGCAGCCCGGCCAGTTGGGCGTACGCCATCGACTGGGGGATCAGCACCAGCGCGACCGTGATCCCGGCGATAAGATCAGCGCGTACGGTTTCCGATTTCAGCGGGAACCAGCGCGCGAACGGCGCCACAACGGTCCAAGGGCGCATCACCCGACTACCCGGCCTTCGAGATCCAGCGACGCAGCCTTGAGCCGTTCGCCGATCACCTCGAGGGCCATCTTATCGCTGAGGACCAAACGAAGGATATTCTCCGGGCCGATCTTCGTGACCAGTCCGGTCTTTTCCATGACATCCTGCACCTGCCGCTTCACGCCGCAGAACACCAGCGTGATGCCGTTTTCGGCCAGCCGGTCCACGAGATGGCCGAGCATCTCGACGCCCGAGGCATCCAGCCCGTTGATGCCGTCGGCCATCACCAGGATAAACCGAAGCCGTCGATTGTCGCTCACGAGTTTCAGGATGCAGTCCTCGAAATACGACACGTTGGCAAAGTACAGCTGCCCGTCAAATCGAATGGCCGCGACCTGCGGATGTATCGGGGGGAGGTTGAACCGGACTGCATCCCGCAACGTGCCGTCGTCCGACCGCCCCAGCACCACCACGCGAGGCGTCATGCTGCGGTAGAGAAAAAACACCAGGGACAGGACGATCCCCGTTATGACGCCGCTCTGAATGTACGGGGCAAACGCGAGCGTCGCGACGAAGGTCGCCACCGCCGCAATGCCGTCATCGGCCCGGGCGCGCCACGCCTCTCGCATGCCCCGGAACGTCACGAGGGGCAAGACTGCCAGCGTGATGATGGCCGCCAGAACTGACAGCGGCAGGTGGTAGAGGAGCGGCGTCAAGTGGAGCAGCACGAGCAGCACGCAGCCCGCGGTGAAGAGCGACGCCACTCCGGTCCTGGCCCCCATCGCCAGATTCAGGGCGGAGCGGGAAAAGGAGCCGCTGACCGGGAAGGACTGGCTGAACGCCCCCGCAATCTTGGCCAGGCCCTGGCCGATCAATTCCTGATTGATGTTGAGCGGGACGCGGGTTCGGGTGGCGATCACCTTCGCGCTGGCCATGGCCTCCATGAAGCTGATGAGGGCGATGACAAGGGCGGCGGGGAACAGCTGGACACTGACCCGCCAATCGAGCAGCGGCGCTCTCAGCCGCGGGAGCCCCGGGGGAATGCTTCCGACGACCTTACCCCCCAGGCCGGCAAACCCAATGAAGTAGCTGACTCCCGTGGTCAACGCGACCGCGATCAGGACGCCGGGAAGTCGGGGGGCAACCCGTTTCAATGCCCACATCAGAGCGAGCGCCGAAAGACCCATCGCCATCGTCAACCAGTGCAGGTCGGGGACGCGCGCGATCAGGTGCCACAGATCCTCAAGAAAATGCCCGGTTTTCCCCATGGGGATGGCTAGGAAGGCGCTCGCTTGCGACAGCGCGATGATGATGGCGGCAGCGCTCGTGAAGCCGACCAGCACGGGATGCGATAAGAAATTGACCAATACGCCCATCCCTATCCATCCCAGGATCAACTGCATCAGTCCTGACCACAGCGCGAGCAGGATCGCGTATTCGATGAACTGCGGGGTCCCCGGCGCAGCCAGCGGAGTGATGCTTGCGGCGATCAGCAGGGAAGTCATCGCGACGGGGCCGGTCGCCAGCTGCCGGGAAGACCCGAAGAGCGCGCCGACCGCCACCGGAATCAGGGAGGCGTACAGCCCGTGATGGACGGGAACTCCCGCCAGCTGCGCGTACGCCAGCGATTGCGGGATGAGCACCAGGGCCACCACGAGGCCGGCGAGGAGGTCGTCGCGCAGGCTCTGAAGGGTCACGAGACGGACCCATCCCAGAAAGGGGAAAATTCTTTCTATCGTCAATCACCCATTTCCCGGATGTAGACCCCTCTGGCGATCTTGAGCCCGCGCTCGCCCCGGCCGACGCCCTCAGGGGTCCAAGCCGGGTCGGCGAGCTCCGCTTCGGCCTGCGCGACGGCCTCTTCCTCTCCCCGGGTGAGAGGCCCGGGCACCAGAGGCCGGCCGAGCGTCTCCGCGTATTGCTGCACCAGACGCTCCTTCACGCCTTCGATGGAAGGAGGCCGGGATACCTCACCCTTCAGGGTTGTGACGTAGCGATGGAGGCTGTCGGACGCCAGGCGGCGGAACTCCTCTGACGGGACGCGCCAGGCGCGGGCCATGGCGTCGTAGTCGAAGTCGAAGAGAATGTTCCCGGTGACAACCACGGCGTCTTGGATCTGGCCGCCGCCGGTACCCGCGATTCGGCGCCCGCCCACCTCGATCTCGTTGACCCCCTCGAGCGCCGCCGCGAGCCCGAGCGCCTGGAGGACCCGCACCGGCGGCGTGAGAAACCGCCGGTAGATGGACGCCACGTCGAACGGGGCGCGAGAGCGGTGGAAGATGCACTGGTAGAAGAGCTGGTGGGGATCGAGGAACACCGTGCCGCCGCCGATGCGCCGCTGGAAGACGGGGTAGCCGTTCTCCCGGCACCAGGCGAGGTCGAGCTCGGCCCGGGGGGACTGGTGGTAGCCGACGCAGAAGTAGGGGGCAGACGGACGGCAGAGCACGATCGTGTCCGGAGACTCCTCCTCCATGCTCTGGGCCAGGCCGTGGTAGAGCGCCTGGGAACGGAGGGGCGATACCGCCCCCAGATCCAGCAGCCGGACCGGCCCGCTCATCGGGTGAGGTCCTCGACGGCTAGCTGCTGGCGGATGATCGGCTGATCTTCCTCCGCCGGCAGGAAGGGGTAGTCGCGGAACTCCTCCCCGGGGCGGTAGCTGCCGAAGGGGCGGTTGCACGCCAGCTTGCCGTTCCGATCCGGGCAGCCGTTCGTCATGAAGGCCGCGCCCGCGAGGACGCAGGCATCGATCAGGGCCCGCGGCGCCCGGACGCGCGCCAGCATCCCGGCCTCGTCGAACTCGATGGCGTCGCGCGGGAGGTTCCCCTGCTCGATCAGGTGCTTGGTCAGCTGGATGCGGCGCCAGCGCGTGATCGGCGCCCTGGGGACTTCCGCCATGGCGGTGCCCGGCTCGGGGTTAAAGGCAAAGAGATAGGCGGCGATCTCCTCCGCCTTGAGCCGGTAGAAGAGGTCCACGAGATCCCGGTCAGTCTCGCCGAGCCCGACGATGACGTGGCAGTTCACCTTCCAGGGCCCGAAGATCCGCCGCGCGGCGCGGGCGATCTGCCAGTGGTGGGTCCAGGAGTGGGGACCCCGCGCCCCCCGCCCGCGGGTGCGGAAGAAGACCTCCTCGCTCGCCGCGTCGAGCCCGATGCCGACGATGTCCGCCCCCGCG
>Ga0209322_10000357_pt1 | contig 26438 bp, 27 predicted proteins | sample Rifsed19ft1_FD_184013 | JGI IMG/M metagenome (GOLD analysis project Ga0209322, IMG submission 184013) | Soil microbial communities from Rifle, Colorado, USA - sediment 19ft 1 (version 2) | ecosystem: Environmental > Terrestrial > Deep subsurface > Rock core/Sediment | place: Rifle, Colorado... | reverse complement strand
CCGGAGTAGATGAAGTCCATGAACTGGATCTCGGGCACGGGACGCAGGCCGTAGAGCGCCATGCCGATCGCGGTCCCAATGATCCCGCCCTCCGCGAGGGGCGTGTCGAACACGCGGTCCGGGAACTCGTCGATGAGGCCCTCCGTGCAACGGAAGACGCCGCCGTTGCGCCCGATGTCCTCGCCGAGGAGGACGACGCGGTCGTCGCGGCGCATCTCCTCGCGGAGCGCGTTGTTCACCGCTTGGACGAGGTTCATCGGCGGCATCGCGGACCCCCGAACCCGGCACGGGCCAAAAGGCTTGTGAGCGTCATCGGCCGCCCCTCACCTCCCGGAGGTCGCGGAGCTGCTCGTCGAGGTGCCAAGGCACGCCCTCGTACACGTCCGTGAACATCGCATCCACCGCGGGTGGCGGTGCCGCCTCCACGGCGTGCACGGCCTCCGTGATCGCATCGTCGAGCTCCTGGTGCAGGCGCTTCTCCGCGTTCGAGTCCCAGATGCCCCTCGCAACGAGATGGTTCCGCATCACATCCACGGGGTCCCGTTTCCGCCACGGTTCGACCTCCTTCTCGTCGCGGTACCGCGTCGGGTCGTCCGACGAGGAGTGCGGGCCCAGGCGATACGTGACGGCCTCCACGAGGGTCGGCCCCCCGCCGCCCCGCGCCTTCCGCTGCGCCGCGCGAACGGCGGAGACCACCGCCAAGGCGTCCATCCCGTCCACGCGGATGCCCTCGAAGCCGTACGCGGCCGCCTTCTGCGCGATCGTCTCCGTGGCCGTCTGCTTCCGCACGGGGACGGAGATCGCCCACTGGTTGTTGTTGCAGAGGAACACGACGGGCGCGCGGAACACGCCCGCCATGTTCATCCCTGTGTGGAAGTCGGCGGTGCTCGTCCCCCCGTCGCCGAAGTAGACGAGGCACACGATCGGGTCGTTCCGGATCCGTGCGGCCCACGCGGCGCCCACGGCGAGCGGGATCTGCGAGCCAACGACGGAGGAGATCGACATGAAGTTCCCGGCGCGGTACACGTAGTGGCACGGCATCTGCCGGCCCTGGATCGGGTCCTGCGCGTTCCCGAAGAACTGCGCGATCATCTCCCTCAGGGGCATCCCCCGGACGAGCGCAGCGCCCGGCTCCCGGTACTGCGGGAAGATCCAGTCCCGCGGATCCATCGCGAACGCCGCGCCGACGATCGCGGCCTCCTGCCCGACGCTCGGTCCGTAGAAGCCGATGCGCCCCTGCCGCTGGAGGCTGAGCATGCGCTGGTCGAGCGTGCGCTCCAGGAGCATCCCTCGATACAGGGAGATCAACTCGTCCCGCGAGAGGTTCGGGTCCGTCGCGGGATCCGCGCGGCCGTCGTCCGTGATGACGCGCAGCAGGTCGCCCATGAACAACTCCCGCACGAACGCCGTTCGGATGGAGGGCCGCGACATAAGGGTTGCGCAGGCGAAGGGATTTGTGGCGGCGGCGGTTCCGCGCGCCGTGGGCGAGCGGCGGGGGTACGCGGCGATCCTGACCGCATCGTTCTTCTTCGGGGCATCCGCGTCCGTTGGGACGCTCCTGATGGCGGGGCCGGGGGCCGTGTCGCCGTTCGCTGCCGTCGTCGTCGCGTCCGGGGTCTCGGCGCTCGCGTTCGTGCCGTTCGCGTTCCGGGACGTCCCAAGGCGCAAGGACTGGCGATTCGTCTTGGTGTGGGGGATCAACGGCGGGGCATTCGCGCCCCTCCTCTGGTTCGTGGGCCTGACGCTGACGACGCCGACGGACGCCGCCCTCCTTGCGAACATGGAGGCCCTCTGGACCGTCGCGTTCGCGTACGTTTTCCTCCACGAGCGCATCCCCCGCCGCGGGTACGTGGGCATCGCGGCGCTCCTCGTGGGAGCCGTGGCAGTCACGACGAGCTTCGACTTCGTGAACCTGACGTTCCTCGAGAACCTCCTGGGGAACACGCTCCTCATCCTCTCGTCCCTGTGTTTCGGCATCGACAACAACATGTCCCGCGTCTTGGTGCAGAAGTACGACCGCCGCGCGATCCCGTTCTACAAGCTCGTGATCGGGCTCGCGGTCCTCGTCCCCGTGTCCCTCGCCCTCGGAGCGCCGTACGCCTTCTCCCCGTACCACGCGTCGCTCGCGGTGGTGCTCGGGATCATGGGGGTCACCCTCGTCATCTGGTTCTTCTACATCGCGTTCCAGGAGATCGGGGCGATGCGGGCCGGGGCGATCATCTCGACGAGCGCGTTGTTCGGCGTGGCGGTGGCGTTCGCGGTCTTCGGCACCCCGCCGACCGCAGTGCAGCTCGGCGGTGGACTCCTCATGGTGGCGGGTGCGTTCCTCACGTCCGAGTGGACGCCGAAATTCCGAGGGGCGAAGGGGTAACGTTCATCCCCGGACGCCCCATCGCTTTGGTCTCATGCCGATGGCGGAGACGCCTTTCTCCACAGTTGCGACGCTCGCAACCAAACTCGCGGCGAACTCGAAGCGTCTCGAGAAGCGCCGCCTGATCGCGGAATACCTCTCCTTCCTGCGGCCCGACGAGATCCCGCCCGCGGTCCTTCTCCTCGTGGGCAAGATCTTCCCGGAACGGGAACAGAAGGCGCTCAACGTCGGCTGGGCCACGCTCCGGAAGGCGCTCGGGGACACCCGCCAGAGCACGCTCGTCCCGAACCCCATGACGATCCTCGAGGTCCAGCGCGCGTTCGACGCGATCGCCGCCACGGCGGGGAAGGACAGCGTCGCAAAGAAACGTCGGATGCTGGAGGGCCTCTTCGGGCGCACGTCGCCGCCGGAGCGGGATTGGCTGCTGCGGAGCATGTTCGTGGACATGCGGATCGGCGTGAACGACGGGGTCATGCTCGAGGCGCTCGCAGACGCCGCCAACGTCGACGCCGACCTCGTGAGGCTCGCGCACATGTTCACCGGGGATCTGGGCCGCACCGCGGCGATCGCGGTCCTCAAGGGCGAGCCCGGGCTTCGGGCGCTGAGCCTGCGCCTCTTCACGCCCATGAAGCCGATGATGGCGGAGATGGCGGGCGACCTGCGGGAGGTGCTCGACGAGCATGGCGGCGAGACCGCGCTCGAGTTCAAGTTCGACGGCGCGCGCATCCAGATCCACAAGCGGGGCGACGACGTGCGCGTGTTCAGCCGCCGCCTGACCGACGTCACGGCGAGCGTGCCCGAGGTCCTCGAGATCGCGCAGGGCCTCCGCGCCGAGGAGGTCCTCGCGGAAGGCGAGGTCATCGCCCTCGACGCGCGAGGGAGGCCGCGTCCGTTCCAGGACCTCATGCGGCGCTTCCGCCGCGTGCACGAGATCGAAGAGCTGCGGCGCGAGATCCCGCTCCGCCTGTATCTGTTCGACCTCATGTACAAGGACGGCGAAGTGCTCATCGGAAGGCCCTACCGGGAGCGGTGGGACCTCCTCGCCTCCCTCGTCCCCGCGGACCTGCTCGCGCGGCGAACGCTTGCGCGGACCGTTCCCGAGATCGAATCTTTTCTGCACGAGGCGCTTGAGGCGGGCCACGAGGGGCTCATGGCGAAGGCGCTCGAATCCGACTACGCGCCCGGCAAACGGGGGAAGAAGTGGTTCAAGATCAAGCCCGTGGAGACTCTCGACTGCGCGATTGTGGCGGCGGAGTGGGGCCACGGGCGGCGGGTCGGGACGCTGAGCAACGTCCATCTGGCGGTGCGGGGCGGACCGACGGGCGAATGGGCGATGATCGGGAAGACGTTCAAGGGCCTCACGGACGCGGAACGGGTCGCGATGACGGAACGCCTGCAGGCGCTGCAGGTCTCCGAGGACCGGTGGATCGTGCACGTACGGCCCGAAATCGTCGTCGAGATCGGCTACAACGAGATCCAGCGGTCGCCCAACTACCCCTCGGGCTTTGCGCTCCGATTCGCGCGGATCACCCGCATCCGCGAGGACAAGGGCCCGGGGGACGTGGACTCGTACGAACGGCTCCAGGCGTTGTATCAGAGACAGTTCGAGCGCAAGGGGGCGGCGATCTCGGAACCCTGATCACTCCATGACCCGGAAGTTCCGGAGACCTCCGAGGAAGCCCAGGACCGTGCCGACGATGAACCCTCCGCCGCCCGCGAAGCCGACGACGCTGAACACGAGCGCGAGCAGGCTACCGTTCTTCCGGTTCTTCTGGGAGATCATCCACCCGCCCGCGGTCACGAGGAGGCCAGACGCGATCGAGATCACGCCGACGACCGTGTATCCTCCCAGCGCATTGATGAGATCGAGGATCGGCCCCGGGGGAACGAGGGGCACGAGGTTCGCGAGGTCGAGCACGCCCTGGATCAAGATCAGCAACCCGCCGAGCATGACGACAAGGGACATGGCGATTCCTGGTGCGCGCGAGAGGGCTACGCCTACAAAACCGTTCGGATTCCGTTTGTAGAATTTGTAAACAAGAATGTATATATATTCTCCCGGCGAATGTCCACGCTGGATGAAGTCGCGACGCGCGGCCGTGGAGCCCGTCCCGACCGCCGACGGCCCGGGCCCGATCCCCTCGTTTGCCTCCGCGAAGCGCGAGATCCTGCTCCACCTGAAGCGGGAGGGCGAGGCGGACCTCGAAGGACTCAGCCGCGCCTTGGGCATCTCGAGGATGGGGGTGTACCGGCACGTCAAGGACCTCGAGCACGGGGGCCTCGTGGAGCGGACCTCGAAGCGCACGGGAGTTGGCCGGCCGCGGCTGTCGCTCCATCTCGCCCCGGGTGCCTCGACGATCTTCCCGAAGGCGTATGCATCCCTCACCTGCTCGGTCCTCCAGTTCCTCGAGGACAAGATGGGTCGCAAGGCCGTCGAGGACGCGCTCCGTGGCCGCCAGAAAGCGGTCCTCCGCTCGTACACGCCGCAGGTCAGCGCGTCCGACCTGGCGGGCCGCGTCCATCAGCTCGCGAAGCTCCGAAGCGACGAGGGCTATATGGCGGAGGCCCGGGGCGCCCGCGGAGGTTCGTTCGAGCTGCTCGAGTACAACTGCCCGATCCTCGCGGTCGCCGAGCAGTATGGGGAGGCGTGCGAGGTGGAGAACGAACTGTTCCGTCGGATCCTGAGGGCAGAGGTGGACACGACGCACCGCGTCGTCGCCGGAGATCACGTGTGCCGGTTCCTGATCCGACCGAGACCGGGGGGCGCGCCGGAGTGAAGCCGCCGGAGGGGTTCACGACGGATTGGCGGCGGATGGTCCGCGGGAGCTACATCGCGGTCGACTGCGATCCCGCGACGGCCTCGCTCACGCTATCCCACCACCTCGATGGAAACGGGACGCCCCCGCCGTTCCGCCACGACCTCGCGTCGGGCGCCGCGCTGAACTGGGTGGCGAGCGAGCTGCGGGACGAGTACGGCCGTGGCGCGAGGCACGTGTACAACAACCACTTCGACGTCGACGGGTTTCTGGCGGCGTGGGTGGCGCTGAACCCGGACGAGGCGGTCCACCACCGCGACGCGATCCTGGCGGCGGCCGCCAGCGGGGACTTCGCGGAATGGACGAACGACCGCGCGGTGCAGTTCGCGATCCTCGGGGAGTGGATCGACGACCCGAAGTACTCCGCGGTCGCGCGGCGCGCGCTCGACCTGAAGGAACGGTCCTCAGACGAGGCGATGTACGACGCCGTGTTGGCGGAGCTCCCGGGCCTGCTGTACCATCCGGAGAACATGGAGGAGCTGTGGCGCCCGCTCTACGAGGACATCCGCCGCCAGGTCCATCTCTTCGAGACCGGGGAGGCGCAGGTGCGGGAACATGCGGACGCGCACCTCTCCGTGGTCGAGACGCCGCGCGTGCTCCGGCCTCGGGCAGTGATAGCGAAGGCGCGAGGCGACCGCCTTCTCCAGTCCGTCCACGCCGGAGGAGGCCACATGTACTTCTTCCGCTACCGCCCGTACCTCGGATACCGGATTGTCTCGCGGCCCGTCACGCAAACCGTCAGCGCCTCCGAACTCGCCCGCCGACTTAACCGCGCATGGCCGACGGAGGGGGAGCGGTGGGTCGCGCGCGGATGGTGGGACCGCGAGGTGATGCTTACCGCCAAGGACGGGAAGAAGACGGTGCCGCGGACCCCTCCGGAGGTCGCGGTCCCGATCTTCGAGGACGTGCTGCGCAGCCTCGATGGCAGCACGAGCGCGGAGGGCGCGCGACCCTCCATGGCGGCCCGATCCTGACCGGACCCGAGCCCTTTAAACCGCCACATCCCGTTCGCCCCGCCATGCGGAGGTTGGGTGTTTTCCTGGCGGTCTTGGCGCTGGCGCTGTTGTTCGTGCCGACGCAGGCGTCGGCGCATGTCAAGCCGAACGAACGCGTCCTGCTCGTGGACTCCTCGGGCGTGGTCGGTGGGTTCGCGAACGTGCAGATGAACGCGAACCACGGGCTCCGGCTCGTGATTGCCCTCAAGCACGTGCAGCCGACGACGACGTACACGGTGTGGCTCGTGAACTGCGCATTTCCCACGGGCGTTCATCCTTGCCTTCCGGGCCCGCTGACGTCCACGCACCCGTTCGGCGCGCGGTCGGCGCCCGGCTGCCCCTTCAGCAGCGGCGCGGGCCCCCTCACGACGATTCGCACGAACGTCGCGGGGAACGGGAACAGCGCCGCGATCCGTGTGAACCTCCAGAGCATCCCGGCGGGGACGTACTACAACCACATCGACGTCGCTCCCACGCCCTGCCACCCCGCGGGGGCACAGCTGCCAGGGGTGTTCACGACCGCCACAGGGTTCAGCTTCACCGTCTAGTCCCCTTTGCCGGCGGTAGTTCCGGACCCCTCACCCTCCCATTTATATCCCGCCCCCGCATGGCTTTCCTCCCATGGCGCGCGCGGTCTGGTCCGGGGCGATCACGTTCGGCCTCGTGAACATCCCCATCAAGGTGTACGGCGCCACGGAGGAGAAGGACCTCCGCTTCACGACGCTCCACGCGACCTGCAAGACGCCCCTCAAGCGCCCCTACATCTGCCCCGTCTGCAACACGCCCGTCGAGTCGAAGGACATGATCAAGGGCTACGAGTACGGGAAAGGAAACTACGTCCTTCTCTCGGACGAGGAGATGGACTCGGTCGAGGTCGAGACGAGCAAGGCGATCTCCGTCCTCGGCTTCGTGGACGTGGACGAGATCGGCCCGCTGTTCTACGAGAAGTCCTACTACCTCGGGCCCGAGGAGACGAGCGTGAAGCCGTTCGAACTCCTCCGCCAGGCGCTCGTGCGGACGGACAAGGTCGCGGTCGCACAGGCGACGCTGTGGAAGAAGGAGCACCTCGTCGCGCTCCGCCCGGTCGGGAGAGGCCTTGTGCTCACGGTCCTGTTCTACGAGAACGAGGTGAAAGGCGCGCCCGAGATCCCCATGACCCGTCCCCTCGTGATCGCGGACGAGGAACTCGACCTCGCGACGAAGCTCATTGGGGAGCTCACGATGGAGTTCGACGCCGCGAAGTACCGGGACCGGTACCGGGAGGCCCTCCTCAACATGATCGAGGCGAAGGTGGCGGGGAAGGAGGTGCAGGTCGCGCCTCGGGTCGAGGTCGCGCCGACGCAGGACCTGATGGCCGCGCTCCGCGCGAGCCTCCAGGCGGTCAAGAAGGCGTGAGGCAGGGCCGTGCCCTAGGGACCGATGTACCTCACCCCCGCTCTCCCCTTGAAGTCGGCGTCTCCCGTGACCACGGAGGCGTCGAGGGCCCGGCCCGTCGCCAGCACGATGCTGTCCGCGAGGGCCATCTTCTCCTCCAACTTGACCCGTGCCGCGGAAACGGCGATGTCCGCGTCGAGGGACACCACGAGGCAGCGATTCACCACCTCGGCCCTCTTCGCCTCGGCGGCGGTCCCGTCGTAGGCGCGGAGGACCCAATGGTACAGTTCCGCGAGGTTTACTGCCGAGACGATTGCCTCATCCTCTCCCTCGATGAACGCGGCGGCCGCTTTCGCATGACGGGCACCCCGCCAGTACTCGATCCAGACCCAGGAGTCAATCAAAACGGTCGCGTTTCTCCCTCCGGAAAGGTGGCAGCTCGGGCAAGGACCCCATCGTGCTCTTCGTCATGCGCTTCGTCTTTGCGATGAGGGACCGGATGACCTGATTGTAGCTTGAGGCCCGCTCGGAGCGCTTGAGGATTTCCAGGAGGCGCTGGGTCTCGCCGTCGATCTGAATCGTGGTCCGCTTCCCCGTTGCAGCCATGTCTATGCTATGGTCTTATAGATATATAATCTATGGTCCCCCAGTTCGTCTTCCCGAGGCCGCGAACCGGCGGACGTGGCGCCCAGAGGTTCCTGGAGGAAAATGGGGAGTCTCGACCTATGCAGGGAGGCCTCGTCCGCCAGGCGCAGCTATTATTCCCTTTGAAGCTTACGGCCGACTTGTAACCTCCCACGGCGGCAGCAGGACGCGCGGCCGGGGTAGTCCAGCAGGATCGACATGACGGAACTGTGGGGCCTCTCGATCCACCCGATGCTCACGCTGAAGGAGGAGACGCCGTTCACGGATCCGGCGTGGATCTTCGAGGTCAAGTGGGACGGGACGCGGGCTCTTTGCTTCTACGAGGATGGGAAGTTTAAGCTCCAGAACCGCCGGCTATACGACACGACGTACCGGTACCCGGACGTCCGGATTGCCGCCAAGGCGAAACGCGCGATCTTCGACGGGGAGGTCGTGATCATGTGGGAGGGGAGGCCGAGCTTCGAGATGCTCCAGAGGCGGGAGCACCTCGCATCCGCGGAGGACATCGCCCGCATCGCGAAGAAGCTCCCCGCCACGTACGTCGCGTTCGACATCCTGTACCTCGACGGCCAGGACCTCACCGCGAAGCCGCTCATGGAGCGAAAGGAGATCCTCGCGGACGTCTTTGAGAACACGGAGAGCGCCGTCATCACGGATTACGTGGAACAGGAGGGCGAGGCGTTCTACCGCGTGTGTCGGGAGCGCGGGCTCGAGGGGATCATCGCGAAGCGGAAGGACTCCCGGTACCTGATCGGGAGGCGGGCCAGCGTGTGGAAGAAGATCAAGGCGCTGAAAACCGTGGACTGTGTGATCGCGGGCGTCACTGTCGGCGAGGGGAACCGCGCAGATACGTTCGGAGCGCTGATCCTCGGTCTGTACGACGAAGGTGGCGTCCTCCATTGCGTGGGTCGCGTGGGGACCGGCTTTGACCGGGGCATGGTCGAGCTCTTGGACCGTCGGTTGGCGGCGATTCAGGGCGACTTGCCCTTCCCCGAGCGCCCAGACCTAGCGGGCGAGGTCAAGTTCTGGTGCCGCCCGGAGATTGTCGCGGAAGTGGAGTACCTGATGTTCACTCCGGATGTGGCCTTGCGCGCTCCCTCGTTCCAGCGCCTGAAGGAGGACAAGGAGGCGCGGGAGTGCGTGTTCCCCCCCGACGCCCGCAGGCCCTCTGCCTAGGCCGGTGCGTTCTCGCCCGTTGGCAGTTCAGGAAGGTTCTCGGAGGGGCTCCCTACGGCGAAAACCCATCCCGGGCGATGGACGGGTGGGCGGTCAGGTAGATGCCGAAGAGCGCGAGCGCACTCCCGAGGACGACGAGACCGGTCGCCGGGCATGCCCCGCCCACGCATCCCGGGACCTCCCCGAGGAGCAGGAACGCGAGGATCGAAGCGCCCACCGGCTCTCCGAGGAGGCTCGTGGACACGACCGTCGCGTTCACGTGCCTCAGCGCGAAGTTGTACAGGGTGTGCCCGCCGATCTGCGAGACCACCGCCATCAGGAGGAGGACTCCCATCAGGGGCGCGAAATTCTGCGTGACGACGACGGGCGTGGCGGCGAGGGCGGAGAAGAGGAGCAGGAAGAGGACACAGAACGCGTATACGGTCGTCGCGTACGGCACGAGGTCCACGCGCTGGCGAAGCCGTCGACCCGCCAGAATGTACGCGCCCGCCGCGATACCCCCTAGGAAGGCGAGGGCGCTTCCGAGCAGCGTGTTCGTACCCTGCCCGAACTGTGCGGCGGCGATCATCCCGACGCCGACAAGGCCCAGCCCGATCCCGACCGCCATCCCGCGCGTGACCCGTTCCCGGAAGAGGACGTGCGAGACGAGGGCGACGAGAAGCGGGTGGGAGGTGACGAGGACCACGGACGTGGCCACGTCCACGAGCTGGAGGGACAGGATCCATGTGGCGAAGTGGGCGGCGAGGGCGAACCCCACGACCGCCATCAGACCGTAGTCCCGTGCGGCCAGCGTCCGGATCTGCCGTCCCGCCGGGGTGAGAAGGAGGGGCGCGAGGAGCAAGGTCGCGAAGCCGAGGCGGTACACCGCGATCACGAGGGCGGAGGCGCCGAGGTCGAAGCTCCACCGGATGAACACGGACGCGAAGGAAACCCCGACGATCGCGGCGAGGATCGCGGCCTGTGGGGCTCGGCGCACGCCCGGGGAGCGTCACCGGGCTATGTATCCTGTGCGGCCGGCGGTGGCTCTCCCTCAAAGGGCATATAGCCGGCCGGCCATCCCCCGACCCCCCTTCGGAGGTCCGTCCATGCGCGTGGAAGACATCAAGAAAGTGTGCGTCCTCGGCGCGGGCGCGATGGGCGCCGGCATCGCCCAGGTGTGCTCGCATGCGGGCTACGCCGTCGCGATGCGGGACGTCGAGCAGAGGTTCGTGGAGTCGGGGTTCCGGCGAATCCGAGTGCCTCTCTCGAAACGAGTTGAGAAGGGCAAGATGACGCAGGACGAGGTCGAGGCGATCCTGTCGCGAATCGAGGGCACGACGGACTTGGCCGCCGCCGTTTCCGACGCGCAGCTCGTCATCGAGGCGGTGCCAGAGAAGATGGACCTCAAGAAGATGGTCTGGTCTGACGTCGACCGGTTGTGTCCCCCGAGCGTCGTCTTCGCGTCGAACACATCCTCCCTCAGCATCACGGAGATGGCGTCGGCGACGAAACGCGCTCCGCAGTTCGTCGGGATGCACTTCTTCAACCCCGCGCCCGTCATGAAGCTCGTTGAGGTAATCCGCGGGAGCGAGACGACGAAACCGACGGTGGAGTTCGCGAAGGCGTTCTGCGTGAAACTCGGCAAGGAACCCGTCGAGGTAAGGGAGTCCCCAGGATTCGTCGTGAACCGCCTCCTCGTCCCGATGATGAACGAGGCGTTCAACCTCCTCCAGGAGGGCGTCGCAAGCCCCGAAGACATCGACAAGGCGATGAAGTTGGGAACGAACATGCCCATGGGCCCGTTCGAGCTCGCGGACTTCACGGGGCTGGATATCGGCCTCGACACGATGGAAACGTTACACCGAGAGACGGGCGACTCGAAGTTTCGCCCCTCGCCCCTGCTCCGCCAGTACGTTCGTGCGGGAAGGCTTGGCCGGAAGGCGGGGAGAGGCGTATACGACTACAGCCAATCCCCGTGAGGCTTGGGAGCGGCCTGCTGGGGTCCGGCTTCCCGCACGGACTAGACGCCGAGCTCGGGGACCTCGAACTCCTCTTGAAGGTCGATGATCACCTGCTCCAGCACCTGCTCGAACGTCCCGCCGCGGTACTCCCGGATTCCACCGAGTTCGCTCTGGACCTTCGCTAGGTAGTTGTCCGCGTGTCGGACAATCTCGACGGCCGCAAGAGACTCTTCCATGGGGAAGCCCGCCTTGAGCGGACGCGTATCTGGATTCCCTATATAATCGTTATTCGGAGACTTCGCATCGTGAGAACATTCGCGACGGTCGCACCAATCTTTATAACCGGGCCCCAATTGGTCGAGGCTACCGCGGGAACCAGCAGGTGCACGATTGGGGAACATCCGGCCGACCTACATCAAGCGCGTCGCCGTCGAGCTTGTTCGGCAATTCCCTGACGCGTTCACGGCGGACTTCGACCACAATAAGGCGAAGGTGACGGAGCTGACGGACGTGTCCACTTCCAAGATGCGGAACCGGATCGCGGGCTATGTGACCCGGTATCGAGATCGGGCGCAGATGTGACCGCAGATTGCCTGGGCGCGGTCGCGCGGGCCCCGCGGCGGTAGGACACGCGATGGAACTGGCGGTTGAGACGCGGGCATTGACCAGGGTCTTCACGTCGAAGCGAAAGCTCCTGCGCCGCCGCCGTGCCTCCGAGGACGGGTCGGAGGGTCCGGTCACCGCCCTCGACGGCGTGGACACGGAGATCCGAGCCGGTGAGCTCTTTGGCCTCCTCGGCCCGAACGGGGCGGGAAAGACCACGCTCATCAAGATCCTCGCGACCCTTTTGCTTCCGACGTCGGGCATCGCGAAGGTCGCCGGGTTCGACGTGACGAAGGATGCGTTCCCAATCCGCACGCGCATCAACATGGTGAGCGGCGGGGAGACCAGCGGATACGGGCTGCTGACGACGCGCGAGAACATCTGGATGTTCTCCCAGTTCTACGGGGTGTCGAGCAAGGTCGCGAAGGCGAAGATCGACGAACTCCTCCACACATTCGGCCTGTGGGAGAAGCGGAATGCGAAGGTGCGCACCCTCTCGAGCGGCCAGCGCCAGAAGATGAACATGGTCCGGGGCTTTGTAACGAACCCGGAAATCCTGTTCCTGGACGAGCCCACGCTCGGGCTCGACGTGAACGCCTCCCGTGTGATCCGCGACTATGTAAGGAACTGGGTCAAGACGAACAAGGACAAGACGGTCCTCCTCACGACGCACTACATGATGGAGGCGGACGAGATGTGCGACCGCCTCGCGATTATCGACCACGGGCGCATTCTCGCGGTGGACACCCCGGAGAACCTCAAGCGGCGGCTGAAGAAGGACACGACCTTCCGGATCGAGGTGGACCCGCTCAAGGACACGACGACGCTGAAGGGGATTCCCGGCGTGAAGAACTTCAGCCTCACGAACGACGACGGTGCGAGCGTCTCGAAGCTCACGTTCATCCTGGAGGACGAGGCGGCGGTGAGCGACATCGTGAGCGAGGTCGTCCGCCAGGGCTCGAAGATCCACTACCTCCAGAAGTCGGAGCCGACGCTCGAGGACGTGTTCATCAGCATCGTGGGGAGGGCGCTCGAATGACGACGACGGTCAACCCTCTCTCCCTGAACCTGCGCGCGGCCTGGGGTCGGGCGTACGTGCGGATCGTCGGCGCGAACCGCGAGCCCTCGTGGATCTTCTTCGACGGGATCCTGCCCCTGCTGGGCATCGCCGCGTATGTGTTCATCTATGAAGGGTTTTTCCGCGGCATCACCGGGCCTGGCGTGAGCGAGGCCCTCAACGCCCTCGTCGGTTTCGTCGTCCTCGGCGGCGTCATGATCGCCTTCTGGATGAACGTCCTCTGGTCGATGGCCTCCCAGCTGTACTGGGAGAAGGAGATGGGGAACCTGCAGCTGTACATGATGGCCCCCATGTCGCGGATGGCGCTGCTCGGCGGCATGGCGATCGGCGGGATCTTCATGACCTCCGTCCGCGCGCTCGTCACGCTTCTCGCCGGCATCTACGTGTTCGGAGTCCATTTCCAACTTGCGAGCCCCTTCCTCTTGATTGCGGTGTTCTTCGTCACCCTGATCGCCTTGTACGGGATGGGGATGATGTTCGCCTCCCTGTACCTCCTGTGGGGCCGGGAGGCGTACCACATGTCCTCGCTCCTGGAAGAACCGATCTTCCTCGTCTCGGGCTTCTACTTCCCGATCGGCGCGTTCCAGCGGCCGGAGATCGGCACTTGGGGACGAGCCGTCGCGATAGGCGGCTCGGTCATCCCCGCCACGCTCGGTCTCGACGCGCTCCGGCAGCTGCTCTTCCCCGGTTCCACGCAGCAGTTCCAATTCCTGGACGTCCAGACGGAACTCATGATCCTGGTCGTCCTCGCGGTCGTCTTCCTGATTCTCGCCCGAAGGACCTTGCGCTACTTCGAAATGCTCGCGAAGCGGGAGGGGAGGCTGACCTCACGGCATCAGTGAGCGTGACCGTGGACCGCCACTGGCGGTCGTTCAAGTGGGCCGCGTGGCTCGGCTGGCAGATTGAGTCGAATTGGACGGAGCCGTGGCTGTTCTCGATCTACTCCGTGATTAAACCCGTGGCGGGGGCGTTCATCCTCGTCCTCATGTACGTCGTGTTCGCGGTCGTCGGTAAGATGGAGTTCACGTCCCCACAGGGCCTCGCGCGGTTCAACTTCATCTACGTTGGGAACGCGTTCTTCATTTTCGTAGGGAACACCCTGTTCGGCACGTTCCAAGTCATCCAGGCAGACCGGGAATGGTACCAGACGCTCCGGTACGTCTACATCTCCCCGATTTCCTACTACACCTACATCGTCGGGCGCGCCGCGACGAAGGTCGCGATCGCGACGTTCGCCGTGCTGATCACGCTCGGCTTCGGGGTCGCATTCCTCAATATCCAGCTCGACATGGGGCTGGAGGAGGTACCCGCCTTCTTGGCGGCGCTGGTCCTTGGCGCGCTGACGCTCGTCGGCATCGGGGTTTCCCTTGCCTCGTTGTCGTTCCTTACTGCCCGCCACGTTCGTGGCCTAGCGGAAGGGGTACCCGGAATCTTCTATCTGTTCTGCGGCGTCCTGTTCCCGCTCTCCGTCCTCCCGGACTGGGGACAGGCGCTCGGAAAGGCGATCCCTCTCACGTACTGGTTCGACATCATCCGACGCATCCTGATGCCGCAGTCGATGCTGGATCTGACCGCGAGTACGACCATGGAATCGTTCGGGCTGGGCGAGGTGCTGCTCCTGCTCCTCGTGTCCGCCACCCTGTTCTTCTTCCTCTCCGTCGGCCTATTCCGCCTCATGGAGTGGCTCGCCCGGCGATCTGGGAAGCTCGACATGACCACGGCCTACTGACGGCGCCGGGCCTGCTGCTCTCGCCGATACGGGAACCGCATCACGGTTCCGCACTTCAGGCACGTCGTGACGACCCGGGAACCGCCAACGCGGACGCGCGCCGTCTTCGGCGGCAGCATGAACGCGTGGCATGCCTTGCACACGCGCCGCTTGAACGCCGACGGGAGTCGAACGTTGTATCGCATCCCGATCTTCCGGCCAAGCTCCACGTACCGGTCCGCGCGGCCGAAGTTCCCCCTCAGGGCCTCCTTTTCCGCGAGCTGAAAGAGGATGTCGATCCGTTCCCGCGCGATTCGCCGCTCCTGCCCCTTCTTCCGCCGTACCACGGAGGGCGAACGTGCGAGCGTTCCATAAGGTTTCTCGCCGCCAGCCTTATAACGAATCCACGACTACAATCTCACAGAGGTTCCATGAGGGCCCGCGTCAAGCGAATCTTCTCCCATGTCGGGGACGGCGTCGACCTCGTCGTGTTCGCGAACTCGACGGATCCCCACATCGACCTATCATTCATGTACGCCGCCGGGCTCACCGACGGCTTGTTCGAGGGGTGCGCGGTCGTGTTGCACCCCGATGGCCACGCAGAGGTCGCGACTTCCGCGCTCGAGGAGGAGGCGGCCCTGGAGAGCAGGTTGCCCCTTCACGTGTTCCGGACCCGGGCGGAACGCGAGGGGGTGATGAAGGAACTCCTTCGAGGTGGCCGGAAGATCGGACTGAACTTCGCGGAGATCACGCACCGAGCCGCCGAGGAGCTGCGTACGTTCGCGCCGAAGGCGAAGTTCGTCGACGTCAGCCAGGCGGTGATGCGGGCGCGCTTGGTCAAGGAGCCCGACGAGATCGCGCACCTCCGGAAGGCCGCCTCGATTGCCTCTCGCGCGTTGGAGGACGTGATGACAGGCATCCGATCCGGCCGAAAGGAGAGCGAGGTCGCAGCAGACCTCGTCTATGCGATGCAGCGCAGGGGCGCTTCCGGCCCCTCGTTCCGCACGATCGTCGGGTCCGGCCCGAACAGCGCAGAACCCCACTACACCGCCGGACCCCGTCGGATCCGACCCGGCGATCTCATCGTCATCGACTTCGGCGCCCGCTACAACGCATACTGTTCCGACGTCACGCGGACGGTCGTGATGGGCAAGGCGACGAAGAAGCAGCAGGAGATCTACGACACGGTGCGTCGCGCCCAAGCGGAGTCCATCAAGCGGATGCGGGCCGGGACAGCGGCGAAGTCCGTGGACACCGTCGCGCGGGCGATCATCGACGGTTCCCCGTACAAAGACCGGTTCATCCACGGACTCGGTCATAGCGTCGGATTGGCGGTGCACGACGGTGGGGGGATGAACCAGGCGAGCGACATCGTGCTCCGCAAGAACATGGTGTTCACGAACGAGCCCGGCATCTACATCCCAGGGTTTGGCGGTGTACGGATCGAGGACGACATCCTCATCACGGCCGACGGTCCGAAACTCCTCTCAACCGCCACGAGAGACCTTCTCGAACTGTAGACTTCTCTGAGGTCGCAGCCCGGGTCGGACTCGGCCTAGTGCTTCAGGGCGGCGGCGAGAGCGAGGTGTGCTTCATCCGCCCTCGCCGTCGTCGTCATCGCCGCCGCCGTCCCCATCCCCCTCGTCCCCATCGTCGTCACCGTCGTCCCGGTCCCCCTCGTCTCTGTCGTCATCACCGTCGTCTTCGCGCTCGTCATCCTCGTCGTCGTCCCGCTCGTCTTCGTCATCCTCGTCATCGTTGCACCGAGTAGGCAACGGGAAGCTCCCGGAGACCACGACGGCCCCCCCGTCGTCGTCCACGACCTCAAGCGTCCAGAGGAACGTCGTCGTCCCTTCCTCGTCCCCGTCTTCCTCCTCATCATCGTCGTCATCATCGTCCTCATCATCGTCGTCATCGTCGCGGCCGTCGCTGCGACAGCCGACCGTTTGCGTGTCCGCCACGACCCGCGGGTGCATGTCGGGGCTGGGGAACGGATCGGGGAAAACCGCCGGGTCGTTCGGGTGAGTCACTGGGCTAACGAACCCGGCACAATTACCGGACCAGATGAGCGTGAGATCGTCGCTGCCGATGTCCGTCACGAGGGCGACAAGTACGAAAGTGAACCCTCGCTGCCTCTCGCACGAGTCACCTTCGTCATCGTCTTCATCATCCTCTTCTTCATCGTCGTCATCCTCATCATCCTCTTCGTCATCATCGTCGCCGCCCTCTTCATCGGGGTCGTCTTGGCACGGGAGCAGCGAGACGCTTACCGTCACCGAGGGCGCGAGGTTCGAGACCCCTACGCCGGCCTCCGCCGTGGTCGCGAATTCGCCATCGCTGACCTCGACACGGGCGATCCCGGAGACGTCGTCGCCGAACGACTTTGTGGCGGTAGGATCGGAAGACCATGGCGTGTCCCAAGTACCGTCCCCCGTGAAGTCCCACCGATACACGAGCGGGTCCAGGTTGGGGTCCGACCCAATCGCGACGAATGTGATCGTTCCGGCTTCGGTCGTCTCGTACGGACCGCCCGCATCGACGACCGGCGGCATGGGGACCCGGAGCACGTCGAGCAGCGGTATTGCGCTGTGGGCCTCCGCGATGAAGTCCGCCCCATCGCTCACTCGGGCGCGCGGAAGGCCGAGCCGGCCCGGCGTGAGGTGGGGCGTCGTCATCTGATACGAGAACGAGCGGGTGACGTACGGCGTGGGGACCCCGCCCGGGTCCATGCCCGTGACGTCCGCCGCCGGAAGGTCGGCGTTCCACGAGATCCGCGTCGCACCATCCGGGAGGGGCGCCGTAGTATATCCGGACGGCTGGACGCTCGCCTCGTCGAGCGTGAATCCCGCCGGGATCACGTCCCACACCCGGGCCGCGGGCGCGTCCGCGTCGGGTAGACCGTCCGTCGTGTCCTTGATCGCGAGATTCGTGGCCCGGAGGTCCACGGTGAGGACCTCGCCCTCGAACTCCGGGATCTCCTCCCAGAACTCGTCGTCCACGGTCTTCCCCACGACGACCGTCGGCGAGGTCCGCAGGTGCTCCCACAGTTGATCCTGCGTGCCGCCGAATCCGGGTTCCCGCGTCTGAACGAGAGCCTCGAGCTCGAAGGGGAGGATTTCGCCCCCGAGCCCGATGCTGATGTCCGGATTGACATACTGCATCGCTTCCGTGCACCACCAGGCGGGTTCGGGCAGGTAGCCTTGCGCGACATAGTCCCCATACATGTACGTGAGCGTGCCGCCCGCGTCCACGTTCCCGTGGAGGAGGACCCCGTCTTGGGTGGTCGCTCCGGACGAGAGCTCCCGCGGGTTCGGGCTCAACAGGACGACGAACTCATCGATCGCGATTCCCACGCTCGCGGTGCTCGCGACCTCGTAGCCAAGCGTTGCCGTGATCGGCCCGCCCCCGAAGTCGATCGTGACGTCGACCTGAGTGACTGTGACGAGGTTGCGGCTGTAAGCCTCCCAGATCCCCATCGGCCCGGAGGACTCGGGCCCGGGTTCCGTAATTCCCGCGGTTCCTGAGGGTCCCGCGGGTGCCGCCAGCAGAGCCCCAAGCGAACTGAGAACGAACAGCGCCGCAGCCGAAGCGAAAACCCTTCCCATCGTCCCCCGGCGCAGAACATATGCGCGGAACCCTGCCTAAAGGTTTCCCTCGCTCCCGACGCGTCTATCTGATAATGACGGCTGCGGCCCGACGTGCGGTTTATCTTCGATACACGAATGTCCGCATCGGTGTTGATCTATCACCCAGAGAGCCTGCGCCATGTTCTTGCCCCGGGCCATGTGGAGTCGCCCCTCCGACTCAAGGCAATCCTTGCGAAGTTCGAGTCTCTCGGCCTGTTGCATGAAGTCGAGACCCCGGCTGCAGCCTCGCGCGCGGATGTCCGCACGACTCATTCCTCCTCCTACGTAGACCTCGTGGAGACCTTCGGCGACGGATATCTGGACGCCGACACGCCGATCCACGAGGAGACCGCAAGCCTCGCTCTCCTGGCGGTGGGGGGTGCCCTCCACGCCGCCCTCGCATCCGCGAGGACGGGGCGTCCTACCCTCGCCCTCGTCCGGCCGCCCGGCCATCACGCGGGGCCGGACTACGGCGGCGGATTCTGTTTCTACAACAACGTGGCGGTCGCCGCGCATGCGCTCCGTGCGCGTTTCCCCCGCGTGGCGATTCTGGACTTCGACGCGCACCATGGGAATGGGACGTCGGATATCTTCGCCGCGCGCCGCGACGTCCTGTACGTGAGCACCCACCAGTTCGGGATCTATCCGGGCACGGGTCCCGCGGGGTACGCGGGCGACGGCCCCGGGGAGGGATATACGGTCAATATCCCCTTCTCCGCGGGGGCAGGGGACGCGTCGTTCGCTCTGGCGTTTCGCGAGGTCATCGAACCCGTCGTGCGGCAGTTCCGCCCGTCGGCGGTGCTTGTGAGCCTGGGCGCGGACGCGCACTACCGGGACCCCCTGACCCAACTGGGCCTCTCCTCGCGCGGGTTCGCGTCTGTTGTCGAGGCGACCCTGGCGATCGGCAGGGCGGTCGCCCACGGCCGCGTCTCTTTCGTCCTCGAGGGAGGTTACGACCTGCCCGCGCTCGCGGAGGTGTGCGCGGGGACGTACGCCCAGATCCGTGGGGAGTCCGTTCCCCTGCAGTACACCGAGGGCCGCGACGAGGAGGGTCGCGGACGCCAGGTCGTGGAGCGCGTGAAGAAGGTTCACGCGGCCTACTGGGACCTATGACCCGTGGTGGCGCTTGCGGGCGGAAACCCGGAGGTCCTTCTGTTCCTTGATCCGGGCCTCCAGCTGGTCGAGGAGCCCGTCGAGGGCCTTGAACAGATCCCAATCAAAGTGCTTCAGATGGTGCATTTCGTGGTCCGTGGCGAACCGCGCCCGCAAGGACCACTTGGACTTGTCCCCCTCCGCTTTGTACTGCACGACGTGGAGGTTCAGCACTCGGGGCGTGACTAGGCCCGACACCCGCCGCATCGCCTTCTGGATGATGTCGTACATCGCGTCGTACACGTCGGACTGTTCCTCGAGCCCGCTGATCTGGACCAGGAGCCCCTCCCGAGCCCGGAACCGTGCCGCGAGTTCGACGAGGTCAAGGCTCGTGATGATCCCGACCGGTTCCCGATCGGCCTCGACGATCATCGTGGAGATGTTGTGCTTCACCATCAGGTCGAGCGCCTTCGGGAGCGGCGAACCCGGCGGCACGGAGACGGGGGGACGCATGACGCTGCCGACCGTGACCTTCACCGCCTCTTTGTCCCCGCCCAGCTCCCTCGGGCGGCCCTTCGGCCGCAAGAACAGGTCCGCGATGTCCTTGATCCCGACGACGCCGACGAGCCGGCGGTGAGGATCCACCACGGGCACAGCTCGCTCGCCGAGGTCCGCCATGACCGTCCGGGCCTGCACGACCGTCTCCTCGGAACTGACGCACTGGGGCTGGGGCGTCATGACCTCGTCCACGGTCAATCCCGCGATCTCCTCGGATCCCGCAAGCGCCCGGATGATGTCCGTGCGGGAGAGGATCCCGACAAGCTTCCCCTTCTCTCCGATCGGGAGGGAACGGTGGCCGGACGACAGGAGGAGTTCGGCCGCCTCCGCGAGGCCGAGGTCCGGGGATGCCTCGGGCGCGGACTCTAGGAGGGTCTTCGCCTTCGTGTCCGGCGGCGCCTTGCGCCGAGAAATCGCACGCATCGCGACGAGACCGACGAGCTTCTTCCGGTCCAGGATGGGGATCTCGTGGATATCGTGGCTGTGCATCCGTGGTAGGAGTTCGGACACCGGCTCGTCGGCGGTGCCGGTGACGACCTCGCGGGACATGAAGTCCCGAACCTTAAAATCCCGCAGGCGGAGCTTCGGCATCGGCCGCCCATCCCATTCAGATGTGGAGGGCGTACGAAACGGCGGCAGCTATAAAGCGTTATCTTCGGCGGATGCGATGTCGCCGACGGATGCGTGCGAGGGCGTGCGTCGTCTTCCGCGGTCGCGTGCAAGGCGTCAACTTCCGCGCGCACTGCCGGGAGAATGCGCTCGACCTGGGTCTCACCGGCTGGGTCCGGAACCGTTCCGACGGGACCGTCGAGGCCATGTTCGAGGGAGAACGCGGCGTCGTGGAGCGGGCGATCGAGTGGAACTGCACGTCGCAGCCATCCGCGCTCGTGACGGACCGCCGGATGGAATGGTCCGAGGCGACGGGTGAATTCCGCTCGTTCGAAATCCGCCGATGAACTACTCGATCTCGATGGCGTACGTGTCCGCGGGGAGTTGGCGGTGGATCCGGTCCGCGTCCGCCTCCGTCATCACGCCGAGGTTCCGGAGCTTCGCGGTCTTCCGCGGCACCGTCGCGGGTCCCAAGACCGCTCCTGGACGTCGCGGGTCGTCGATGTAGTCCGTCTCCATGAGGAACGCGTTGCCCTTTCGCAGTCCCTCCCGCAGATGGTCCTCGCGCGCGAGGAGGCTCGGGACGATGCCGAGGGTCTCGTCGGGGAGGACGAGCGGGGGCGCATGGTGCTTCACGACCCTCGAGCGCGGCAGGCCCACCGAGTCCGCCATTCGCCCGAACTCCGCGAACGTGTCTGGGGTCGGGTCTTCCGTGTGCAGGACGACCGCACACTCCGCGTCCTTCGCAACCGCCATTCCGTGCTGCAGGATTTCATTGGAGGCCGCCCACAGGTCCGAGGCGACCCGGAAGTGCGGTCGACCGATCTCCCCAATCGCGGTGACGTCGCCCTTGCCCACCAAGCGGGCGGCCAAGTCCATGCCGCGCTTCATCGCCTCGACCGCCGCCGCCAGGCCAAGTCTCTCGTCAAGCCCCAGGAGGTCCACGGGATACGGTCCCACCGCCACCCACACGGTCAACTTCGTGCTCTCGCGTACCAACTTGGCGGTGTGGAGCGTCCGATTGAATGCGGTCGCATAGTCGTCCCCCCTCGCGATGGGGATATCGTCGTACGGCAGGTGCGTGAGCATCAGGTGTGTACCGCCCGCCCGCTCGAACATCTTGGCGGCGTCGAGGTACAGGCCGAGGGGGTCGAGGTGGAAGTGATTGTCGAAGACCGGCACCGGGTCTGCTCAAAGGCGAACGATGGTTAAGCCTTCGGGGTCTCGCGGGGGACGTCCGCCGTTTTCGACGCTGATTCCGGAGACGCCACGTTCATATGACAGGGGGCGGGGTGGGCCGCGATGGCGCAGCCACGGAAGGTGCTCGCGTTCGCGGTCCTTGGGATCGTCTCGCTCCCCCTCCTGGCGGTGGTCCCCTCGTATCGCGTCGGAGGCGCGGCGCCGGACGCGTCGCTGGCCGCGGACGTCGTCTACCGCTCGACCACGGGACCGAACGGCACGAGCGCCCCGAACCACCGCTCCGGGATCTCGTCGTGGACGGCCCCCTCCGTGGAGCCGGACTCGGGAAGCCCGATCTTGGCGGTGCAGATCGCCCAGTCGCCCCGCAGCACCAACGAGCGGATTTTTGTCACGCAGGGCGACGACGGATGGCTGGACGCGTACATCTGCGCGACCCCCTGCTCCGTAACGAGCGACGTCGGGCAGGTGTGGGGGACCGCTCCGGGCACGTTCCAGAGGCGGTTCGACGTCGCCTATGAACAGCACAGCGGAGACGCGCTTCTCGTCTACGGAGTACTCTCCACGAACGGCACGGAGGACCTTGCCTACCGCACGTACGGCGGGGGCGCATGGAGCGCCGAGCGGTTCCTCGACGACTCGGGTCACTCCTCGAACCTCCAGTATTCCCTCATCAGCCTTGCATCCCGGAAGGGGAGCGACCAGATCGGCCTGCTCGCGGGGGAGTCGACGAACAATCACGTGAATGCGTGGATCTGGGACGGGGCTTCGTTCGGATCGCATGCGGAGATCACGGCGAACGCGCAGAGCCCGAACCGGGAACGGGCTGCGATCGCATGGGAGTCCAGCTCGGGCCATCTCCTCGCGATGGCGGTGGACGCGGGGGCACAGGACGAGATCGTCTGGAGGGAGTACACGACGGGTTGGAGCCCCCCATCGAACCAGGCATGCGGCGGCGCCGGGAACACCCTTCGGTGGCTGTCCCTCCGGCCGAACCCGTCCCCGACGGCGAACGACATGGTCCTTGCCGCGGGCGACGATGGCTCCGACCTCGGCACCTGCTACTGGACGGGGAGCTCTTGGGGCGCGAGGACTCCGCAGGATCCGTCGATCGATGCGAGCGCGTCCCGCGCGTTCGACTTCGCATGGGGTGCCTCGGGGAACGCGGGGATTCTTGCCTACGGGACAACCGCGGGACAGATCACGTATCGGACGTTCATCGCACCCGGCTCGTGGGGGAACGCAACCGAAGTCGCGATGGGGGCGAACGCCCACGCCTGGGTCCAGCTCCGGACGAATCCATCGCCCTCGGCCGATGCCCCCAAGGTCCTGGGCGCGATTCTCGAGAGCAGCGCGAACGCGCTCGGCGCGGTCGCGTGGAACAATACGGGCCTCGCCGTCCTAGGCGCAGAAATTTTCACGTCGGACATGGGCTCGGCGGCGTACGAGAGCTTCGATCTCGAGTTCCGCGTTGCGGGCACATCCGGGGGCGGGCTGGGAGACATCCTCAAATTCCTGATGGATCCCATGGTGCTGGTAGTCCTCGGGTTCGTGGCCGTGGCAGCGATCCTTCTCGCTGCGGCGCGGTCCCGCCGGCGACGACGCCGAACCTCAACTCCGCCTCCCTCGTACCCCGCCCCGGATCCCGGCAGCGGGCCTCCGCCAGACCCGGTCGTGGACCCACCGCCTCCCGAGGATGAAACGCAGATATACTAGGGACCGCTAGGAACCGGGTCCGTCGTATCCGGGGGCTGCTCCCCGCGGAGCCTACCGGAGCAACCCGGCCGCCTTCAGCTCTTGGGTAATCCGTTCGACCGCCTTCTCGACGTCGGACGGCTTCCGGGCGCCCGTGCACACGAGCTTGCCGGAGCCGAACAGCAGGACGACGACCTTCGGCTCGTCGATCCGGTACACGAGGCCGGGGAACTGTTCCGGCTCGTACTCGACCTTCTCGAGCCCGAGAGAGATCGCGATCGCGTTCAGGTTGATTTCCGTACCGAGGTCCGAGGAGGCGACGATGTTCTGGACCTCAATCTCCGGGTTCTTCTTGATCGTGATGCCCGCGGCCTCGATCTGCTTCGCGACCGTGTCGATCGCGGTCTTCACGTGCTCGAGGGACTTGGCCCCCGTGCACACGACCTTCCCCGAGCGGAACAGGAGGGTCGCGGTCTTCGGCTCCTTGAGGCGGTAGATCAGCCCGGGGAACTGCTCCGGCTCGTACTCCGCGCCGCCGAGGGCGAGCGCAATCGCCTGTAGGTCGAGTTCGCCGCCGAGCGAGGTCGATGCGACCACGTTTTCGATCTTTATCTTCGCCATGTCCGCCGCCTCCGTCCGCGACGGGGTCCTCCGCCCCGGGGGGTCAAGGCCATTTAAGGCTCCATTTAAATACCTTTCCGCGGGCTGCGGCCCCATTCCTCCCTTAGACCGGCGGGGCGAGGCTCCTCTCCAGACCTCGGACGAGTGCGTCGAGCGCATGGGTGTAGGCTAGGAACATCCCGTGGGACGAGGCGACGCGGAGGAGGGCGCCTGTGATCGCGTCGATCTCCGTCCGGTGACCTCGCTCCACGTCCTGGAGCATGCTCGAACGGTTGTCGGCGGTCCGACTCGCGACGTCCGCAGCCCGTTCAGCCAGCACGTCCGCATCAAGATCAATCCCGGCGGCTCGGGCGGCGGCCACACCCTCGCGAGCCACACGACCCAGGAGGAACCGAAGGTCGACGCCCGCAACGAGAGCCCCGTTTGGACGGCGCATGACCGCCGTGAGCGGGTTAATCGCCGCGTTCATGACCGCCTTCGCCCACAGCTCGCGTCGCACGTCCTCGACGACGGTCGTTTGAATCCCGACGGCGGTGAGTGCGCCAGCGAACGACCGGACGTCCGCGGAGCCGAGCCCCTTCCACGGGCCGACGACCGTGTCGCCCACGCCGGCGTGAACGATCTCGCCGGGTGCGACGAACGTGACTCCGTGGGTCGTCGTGCCCGCGATGACGCGCTCCGCGTTCGCCGCGAGTCTCTCCGCATTCCCAAGACCGTTCTGTAGGGTCGCGAACATGCTCCGCCCGCGGAATGCGCGAAGGGATTCAACCGCGCGAGCCGTGTCGTACGCCTTCGTGCTCACGAGAATCACGTCCGGTGCGTGGGACGGGACCTCCGTTGCCGCCTCGGGCCACGCGATCCGCGTCGTGAGGCCCGTGATCCGCAGACCGCGACGATTGATCGCGTTCACGTGCGCTTCCCGTCCGACAAGGGTGACGTCGTTTTCTATGGAAAGAAGACCGCCGACGAGGCTTCCGATTGCACCTGCGCCGAAGACGAGGACACGCACGTGTAGCGAAGTGCTCTTCGCGGACTTAACGATTCGTTCCGGCTGCATTTCGGTGGAGACTTACATTCGAAGAGAATTATAATAATCGGCAGATGCGCTCTGATACTCGCGGAGAAACATTTAAGACGCGAATTGCGTATGTCCCGCGCGGAGGAAACCCTTGGCGAAAAAGAAGGGCAAGAAGAAGAAGCGGTAAGCGCGTCTTCTTCCCCTGCTCTAGGACGTTTCCGGGGATGGAGCCAGTTCAGAACCCTCTTCCGCCTTTTTCCTTTCTTCTTTTCCATTCTGCTGCGCGCGCGTCGGCGATCCTCAATGGCTCCGGAAGACGAGTGCGGCAGAGCCTTCGCACGATCCCGACGGCGGCTCGCGGTGCAACGCGGTGACCGGTGGAGACGAACAGGGGCCTGATGGAGGCGCTCGTTCGCAAGGCGTAGCCCAGCAATCGGGCCTTGTCGCGCACCCCGACCGCTTCTCCGACCTTCGGTCGGCGGTCCGGGACACCCACGAGCGGGCTCTTGGCGACGCCGATCGTCGGCAATCCGAGATTCACACCGACCATGCACGCAATGCCGCACCGCGCGGGATGCATCTCCCCGTGCCCGTCGACGAGGAGGACCGTCGGCGGCTCGCGCAACCTGCGGAATGCCGCTTCGATGAGAGGGTACTCGCGGTACCCGAGGTACGTCGGAATGTACGGGAAGTCGACGTCGCGCGATGCGAGCACCTCCTCGACCACCGTCAGGTCGCGGGCGCGAAGCACGACCAGGGCGGCGAAGCCGCGGTCGGCCGAATAGGCCACATCGACGCCGCCAACCGTGCGCAAGGCGCCGAACCCGTTCCTTCGGGACACCCGGGCAGCGATGCGGCTTTGGTCCTCACGGAGTTCCGTCAGGGGCGCGCTCCCTTGGAGGACGGTCTGGAAGTCCGCGCCTCGCGCGAAACCGCCCTCGCTCCGGATTTCTTGCAGGGCGAGCGCCGAAACGGCGCGACCATGCTTTGTGACCACGCGGTGTCCACCTGGAACGTCCGGGTGGTCTTTCAGATACCGGAACACGGCCGCGCTCGCCCGGACGTCGCCAAGCGCGCGGGCGATGTCTCCGCATCGCGCCACGCGCCCGCGGGGGATCTGAGCCAGAAGCGCGTCGAGCCCCGAACGGAAGTCCACGGCCACCAATACCGCCGCGTGGATAAGTCGTTCCGGGGGACGGGCCTCTGTCGTATCCCGTAATGACTTCCTTGGAGAAACGCCTCGTGCGGTACCAAGTGCCCCGACTCCTCATGTGCGATGCCTCCAGGCCTCCCGTTCCTTCGGACGCAGCTTCCGC
>Ga0209322_10000356_pt1 | contig 26464 bp, 26 predicted proteins | sample Rifsed19ft1_FD_184013 | JGI IMG/M metagenome (GOLD analysis project Ga0209322, IMG submission 184013) | Soil microbial communities from Rifle, Colorado, USA - sediment 19ft 1 (version 2) | ecosystem: Environmental > Terrestrial > Deep subsurface > Rock core/Sediment | place: Rifle, Colorado... | reverse complement strand
CCCACCTGCTGGACTGTTTGCGCTATTACAACTGGACCTTTCACCGGGATTTTTTAGATAATTCGTTGTACCAATACCTCGGCAACGATTAACTTCGGCCCATGCTATCACTGACAAAGAACGAAACCAGGACCATAAACGGGCAACCGACCCCCGTGCGCGTGTACGCGAATAACCTGACCGGCGGCACTTGTGAAACCTATCTGCTGCACACCGATCAGTTCGGGAACAAGTGGTGGGCGTTCCTGGATCTGTTCACCTTGCCGTTCATTCGACAGCTGGCGGCTAAGAAAGTGCTCGACCTATATGGCCACGGCCTGGCCCTGGATGACGTGAAAATGATCAGCGGCCAGCTGAAAACTATCCTGCGGTCGGCGAGCCCGGAAAAGTACGAACAGGCATACGCCAAAGCGATGGAACTGGAAAACCTGGCCGAAACGATGGCCGACCCGGTGAAGCAATGCATGGGCCTGTGCACGGTGTACCTGTTACTGAACGACGAAATGCCGGACGCCTGGACCCAGCAAGTGACCAGCCAAAAAATGACGGTGATGGCGGTGGATATATCGCTCCAGTCTTTTTTTTTGAACTGGTGGACCGGTATCATGAGGCACTCTGGGCTGGTCTTAAAGGGGCTTTCTCAAATTGTTTCGACGGCCAGCGAATTGTCGGCAAACCAGGCTACGGCGGAGCCATCCAGCTGATCGAACAAGTGGCCAAACACGAGCGGAAATTACAGCTACTGATCAGGGGCATGACGGAGGGCGTGATAAGTGAAAGGGACCGGCTCCTGCAGTATTCAGTGGGCGAATTTTACCAGGAACTAAGCCTCTTTATCGAGGAGGCCGACCAACGCAAAAAGGTCCTGGATAAGTTGAACAAATAAAAACCTCGTGAAATGGCACAACCTACGCAAGACCGCTCGCTGATCGCCAGCAGCGAATTTGACCCGAACGGGTTCATCAAAGGCATCGACGCAATGACCGCGGCGCTCCAAAAGCTGGACGCCCAGGAGGACCAGATCAATGCCGGACTTCAACAAACCAACGCGGCGCTCAAGACCAACCGGGCCGAACTGAAAGCCACCCAGGATCAGATCGCCGCCCTGGATAAGACCAGCAACACCTACGCGGCGGACCTGAAACGGCTCCAGGATCAACAGGCGCAACTCACCCAGGGAAACAAGGCCATGCGCGACACCCTGACCCAGCAAAAGGCAAACCTGGCGGACGTCAACGCGTCGGCCAATCAGTATAAAAGCGCCCTCACCGGGCTGAACGCTGTCAGCAAACAGGTCGCCAGTGAAAACAAAGGGCGGACCCTGTTCGACGTGGCCAGTATGAACCAGCAGGTCCAGCAGGTCACGGCCCTGGGCGGAAAGCTGAAGGACGTTTTCAAGGGTAAGATCGACACCAAAGCCCTGGACGAACTGGAGGACAAACTGGCCGCCACGGGTGACGACATGCAAAAGCTGGCCGAGGTCATCGAGTTCACGAAGGGCCAGATCGACAAGCTGGACCCGAACTCCCAGGAATTTGCGGACCTGAACAAGATCATTGAAATCGGCGAACAGGTGCTCGACGAATATGGTAAGGGTCTGGACAACACCGGTAAAAAATCTATTTCCCTGCGCGGTCAACTGAAAGCCATGCGCGAGGAGCTGGCCCGTTTAGAAGATGCTGGCCAGGACGGCACGCAGGAATTTCAGGACCTGCAAGTCGCCGCGGGTAAGCTCCAGGACCAGATCGGTGACACCCAGCAACGGATCAAGGTGCTGGCCAGTGATACGAAAAACCTGGACTTTGGGATCGGCGCCATCCGTGGTGTGGCCAGTGCCTTCGGTGTGGCTGAAGGTGCAGCGGCCCTGTTCGGCCTTAAAAACGAGGACGTACAAAAGTCAATCCAGCGCCTGAACTCGATCATGCTGATACTGAACGGGCTCCAGGAAATCCAAAACCTTTTACAAAAGCAGTCGGTGGTGTATATCGTGGGCCAGAACATCGCCACGAAAGCATACGCGGCCAGTCAGGCGATCCTGGCGGCAACCCTGGGAACAACAGCGGCGGCCAGCCGTGCGCTGAACCTGGCGCTCATTGGCACCGGTATCGGCGTGTTCCTGGTGGCCATTGGCCTGGTGGTGGCAGCCCTGAAAAGCTGGACCAGCGCAACCGAGGAACAAACCGAGGCCCAGCACTTGCTGAACGTGGGCCTGGAAACAGGCATCGACCTGACCAACCTGATGGTGGACGCCATCGGTGACGCTGGTAAGAACATCGTGGCCGACGCCCAGCTGCGCCAGGAACAGCAGAAAAAAATCGGGCTGACCGAACGCCAGGCCCTGGTTGAACGCCAGAAAAATGCCGAACAGATCCGGCTCCTGGAGGCCAAAACCCTGGCCGATCAGCTGGAGGAAAACCGGAAACGTGAAAGGGCCGAGCGTGCGAATTTCGACAACGCCAGCAACCTGCGCCGCGACATATTGGAAGGCCGTAAAAAGTACGACGAGGACCTGTTTAAAGAACTGGAAAAGACCATCGAAAACTACACAAAGCTCCAGTCGTCCGGGTATGCGATCGAGGGCCAGCTGGAATTGAAACGGATCAATGACAACAAGGACCGGCAAAAGGAACTGAACGAAATCCGGGAGTTCGACTATCAGCAACTTCAGAACTATTTGAAACGCGTCCAGGACCTGCGCGACGAGTTCAATAGTGCCCAGAATAGTGTGGCCCGCCAGGATGCCTCCCAGATCGCCAAACAATCGGCGGACGGTTTACGCAAACAGATCCGCGACGTCCAGGCCGACGTTCGCAAGGGTGTGCTGTCACCTGGCCAGGGTAATGTGATCAAACAGCTCCTGCGCCAGATCAATGGCGTGGAACTGGCCCAGGATCTAAAGGAATTTAACAAACGGTCCGCCGATGCTGTCCGGTCCCTGGAGGAGCAAATTATGACCATCCGGCTCCAGGCATCCGCGGCCCGTGCTGAACTTATCCGCGACGACCTCGAACAGGAAGCCGCCAATATCCAGATCACATACCAGCGAGAGGCGGAAGCCCTGACCAATGCCAGGACCGCCGCGCTGGATGGTATCGCCGACGCGTTCGAGCAGGGCCTGATCAGTAACGACCAGGCGATCGAAAACGCCAACCAGATCACCGAGATCTACGACCAAATGTTCACGGACCTGGCGGATAAACAAGTCCAGGCCCAGCAAGAACTTGCCTCCCGTATATTCCAGGCGCTCCAGGAGGAAACGTCCAGGACATTCAGGGAACAAGGGGTGATCACCGCCGAAAGTATCACGCCCGAAATCCAGGCCCTGACCCAGCGCTTCCTGACCGGTACGATCACTTATGAAAAGTACCAGCGCGAACTGACCCGGATCAACCAGGCCGAAAGCCAGAAACGGATCGCCCAGGACATTCGCGAAAACGAAACCCTGCTCGCGGGCGTGCTCGCGCGTCAACAGGCCGAACAAGATCCCGAACGCCTGAAAGCCTTAAAGGACGAGGAGCTCCGGTTGCGTGCCCAGATCGACGCGCTGAACCGCCAGCTGGCCGCCGGTGATGCCGCGGGTGAAAAGGCCAACCAGGACGACCGCAACAAACGACTCGGCGAACTGGCGCAATATGCCCAGGCCATCGGTGGTATCATTACCCAGGTGGTTGCGTTCTGGCAAGCCGCCAACGAGGCCGAACAGCGCAGCCTGGAGCGGTCAATCAGCCTCCAGGAGAAACGTGTGGACGCGGCCACCAGGATCGCCGAACGTGGCAACGCTGAATATTTGCGCCTCGAACAGGATCGCCTGGACGAGTTGCAACTGAAACAGGAAAACGCTGCCCGTCGCCAGCTGGCCATTAACGCCGTGTTACAAACCAGCCAGGCGCTGACCGCGTTCGTGACCGCGCTGGCCCAGGGTATTGCCACGGGTGGACCGCTGGGAGGTATTGCCATCGCCGCCGCCGTCATCGGACTGATCGCGTCGGGCTATGCCATCATTACCAGCCTCCAAAAGAACAACACCCAGACCTTCGCGGGTGGTACGAAATCGGTCCGCCGCAATGGTGAGCCGTCGGGTGTTGATACCGTTCCCGCTATGCTGACCGAAGGGGAGGCCGTCATCCCGGCCGGTACCAACAAAGCATACGCCGACGCGGTGGGCGCCATATACGACCGGACCGTTCCCGCCGAGGACATGAACGCCTTCGTGAACAGTTACCGAGTGAACAACAGATCCCTGCCGCGGCTGGATCACGACCGGATGGCCGACGCCAGCCAGACCGTGGTAACGTATAACGGCGAACTGCTGGCCGCGACCCAGGCACAAGGCCGCCAGCTGGAGGAAAACAATCAGCTCATGCGCAAAATGAACAAGACCCTGGGCGCGCTGGGCATCAACGTCAACGTGGACAAAAACGGCCTCGCGATCAGCGTGCTGAAAGCGACCGAACAACACCTCATCGATAAAAAGTCTTAACCAATGGCAAACCGTGAACGCCTTCGGATCTATTTGCGCCGCCGCCAGCTGACCGACGAAACTGGCGACGTCGTGGTACAATGCAACCCAGACAACAGCGCCCAGTATGTACCCGGCACCGTCGACACCACCTGGATCGAGTACACCGAACTGACCCAGGGCCTGGATAAATTGGATCTTTCCTGGGACAGCGTGAACAGCGGGACCAGTGGACAAAGCACCGATACCAGCCCAGGCGGGTCGAACTATGACAAGGGGATCAGCGTCGCGCTGGTGTTCAACGATGCCGCCTATCAGTTCATTTACGACTGGCTGCTCGGTACCCCGTGTGGCATCCTGAACGCGGTCGAGGTAATGATCACGGATGAACTTTGTAAAAAGCGCTACCGGACCTTCGAAATAAAGGCCGATAATTTAAGCTACGCGCCATACGATGCCCCGTGCGAGTTCGAGGTGAAATTGCGGGAGGCCGATCCGGTGTGGCATTGCATACATAAAACCTTTATTTGGGACAACTGGCAGGACTGGTTCATTGACGGCTCCAGCAAACAGCACCCCTGCTTTCTGACAGCGGTTGAACCACGCCCCCGACTTATCAACAGCGCCCGCATGGGCCTTTCTATTTTTGGGCGGACCATCCCACTGATCAGCGCGATCTTCAACGAAAACGATGACGCCTTTCGTCGCATCCAGGGCGTGGATAATTTCGTGGACGCGCCGCTCATCCGGGACTTTATCACCAACGTGTGCGGAAAATGTGGGATCGCCGTCGATACCATGTTCCACGATCCGGCCAATCCGTACTACAACGCGTGCCTGTATTACCCGCTCTCCGGGTCCATGCACAACAGCTCGACCAGCGCGGTGACATCGCCAGCCCTTTGGTACCACTTCGAGAACCGGTGGAACATCACCCTGGCCGAATTACTGGACAAACTAAAAGGAATTTTCCAGGCCGAGTGGTACGTGACGCCGGGCAACACCCTGGTCTTCCAACCGAAGGGCGACTTCGTGGCCCTGGCCGTGGCGCCGATCATTGACCTGACAGATCCCGCGGTGGCGACTAAGTGGGATAAATACTCGCTGCGGTACACGTTCAACGGTGAAAAGCAGCCAGCCTATGGCCGGTATGAATACACCATCGACGCCAGTGATCTGGCCAGCCAGGAGGCGAAACCCCTTTACAACGACATTGTGGATTATGACGGTCCGACGGACAACCTGATGCTGGAGGGCAATATTTCCAGGACCTACGAGTTTGCGTCCACCGGGTTCGTCCGGGATGGACGCGCCCAGGGCGACTATCTTCGCCAGGTGGTGAATGATGGCGAAACCGTGGCCTACGCGCTGATCATTGTGCTGGTGGTGGTGATCGCGTCCCTCCTGGCCGGTGTATTGTCCGCCGGTGCCGCCGCTGCACTGGCGGCCTTCCTGGGTGTATGGGTGGCGCTGATCGCAACGAAAGCCAACGACCTGCGGGATCTGTTCGGTGGTGACACGTACACGGGCGCGGTCCGGTTGACATGCGAACAGGTGGCCCAGCCGCGGCTGCTGTTATGGAACGGCGACTCGTTGAACCGTGCGAAAGTGGTCCGGGTTGACCCCGATGACATCGTTCCAAATACCTGGTTTAATCCGACCAGTGAAAGCTACACGACCCGCAACAAATTCAACTACGCGCCCGTGGGTGGCCTGTTTATTTTCAATTACCCGTTTTATTATGAGAGCTATTTCCTGGGCAATTTGTACGACCGGTTCATGGATGCCCTGGACAACCCGCTCAAAAGCCTGGACAGCCACCAGACCTTCGAGGTGAACGTGGACGCGTGCTGCGATTTTCTGGACATCCTGGGTGTGTGGCATACTGACTTTGCTAAAATCGGTTACTTTGTTAAGCTGGAAAACCGGCCAGGGTACGACGTGAAGGGGCGCATCGAGCACTTTACGGTCAACTATGACGACGAAAAGATCGCCCTGCGCGGTAAGGTTTATAAATTCAAAACCCCGTAAAATGAAAATGATCAGCACGCCGACCGCCGTGGCGGCGAACCAATACCCGGCCTACGTTCACAACTGTTTGCGAAACGCGGCATGTGAGCGATCCTATTCCGCGCCCTTGCCGGGTGTTCCCTATTTGCAGACCTATGTGGACTTTGGCGATGACAAGCCGGAGGCCATCGAGTTCACCCTTGTGGACACATGCACCGGCACCACCGAACAGATCGTCGCCAGCAATTACGTCGTCGGCCAGACGCCGGAGGGTAATTGGTACGGCGTCTTTAAATATTTCAACAGCCCGGTCGTGCCCGTGACGACGTTCGTGGTGCACCTTTCCGCGTTCGTGGATCTGGGCGCCGGTCCCCTGGTGGAGCGTACCTGGTTCACCCAGATGCTGATGGTCGAGCCATGCGATCCGCTGATGAAAATAAAAAGCTGTCAGCCCGAAGGGGCAACGACCACCGGGTTCGACATCAACGGTGTGTATTACGGGCTGCCGGTCAACCTGGACTACCTGGGCATTGCCGAGGTCCGGTTTTTCCACATCGCGTACGTGCGCACGGGAAAGGTCCGGGAGCTGTCCAACAAAGCCACGTTTAAAAGTTCGCTTTACAGGACCTTCAGATCCACCATCGAGAAAATTTACCAGATCGAAACCGAACTCGTGCCCAAATGGTACAAGGACGAACTGCTGGCCATCTATTCCAGGGGCGCGGTGAACATCGACGACACCAAGACCTACCTGGTCAGCGATCTGAACTTTGAGGGGCTGAATGATGACGACCTAACCTGGAAACCGTTCGCACAATTACGGGAAACCTTTCGCCTGTTTTTCGGTTGCGATGACAGCGAATGCATTGAATGTTGCTCGCCTATTGTCCTGGACGCGTTCACCACGGGTACCGGTGGCGGGTCATCCAGCCAGGCACCATCCAGCGAGGCCCCGTCCAGTGTGGCGCCACCGCCGGAGTGTCCTTACTTTATCGAAACCGTGACCGAAAGCCTGGGCTTCAACGAAACCAGCTGCGAGGACATCAAATACAGCCTCCGCCTGGTGGATAACCTGGGCAACCCGGTGATCAATAGCGGGCCAAATATTTCGGTCCCTTGTCATGCTGATTACAGCGTGGGCGATTGCGCGACACCGGACAGCACGTTCGAAGCGCCGGGTCCGCTGGTCATTCCAACGGGGTCGTCTGTCAGCTCGGCCTTCTTTGCGGCCACGGCACCCGATAACGTCGTGACCAGTTTCGTAATCGACGGCACACCAACCCCGTCAACCCTGGACGGTTGCAGTATATTCATCGAATAAAATTTTTATCATGGCACTCAATACCATCAACATCGAATTTGACCCCTGCGAGCCGACACCGGCCAGTGGGTACCGCGTCCGATATCGGCTCCTGGGATCTGGCGGGGCATACCGAAACGCCGGGCCTTTCTTTACCAGCCCGATCGTGTTCAATGACTTTTTAGAAGTGGCAGGTTCATCATTCGAGGGCTTTATCCAGGGCGACTGCGGCGGAAAGCTGGGCGTATCTGTTCCCTGGGTGGCTGAATTTACCGGCTCGATCGTGGCACCATCCAGTGAGGCACCATCGTCCGCTGCGCCATCCAGTTCAGCGCCACCACCATCACCATGCGTGGGAATTTGCGGACGTTACCAGGCCATAGGCGAAAGCCCAGGCGGGGCCGCGTTTACCTGGACCGATTGCGATGGCTTTGTCAATGACACGGTGATCCCAATGAGCGAGGCGTTTTTCTTTTGTACGTGTGACGACGATCCGCAATACAGCACGGACAACGTGACCGTTTCGCGCGTGGGATCTTGCCATGACTTTAATCCGATCAACGCCAGGTACGCCGACGTGGAGCTGACCATTTGCGGACTGATAGGGTTCACGGCTTATTTACAGGCGCCAGCGACGTCGATCACCACGGGAGTGACAGTGTACCAATCGGAGGACATCGGCGACCCGCTGACCGGTCACACATACATCGACGACACCAGTGGTCCCATTTATAACATCGACCCGGTGACGGGCCTGGTGGGAGCGCCAACTGGGAATGCATGTTAATTGCTTATTTTGCGCGCCTAAACTTTTACAACTATGCAAAAACAACAAGCCGAGGCGGAAATGGAAGCGCATTTCGAAGCCGTGGATGAGGCGGCCCTGGAGCCAGGTGGCGCCCTTTATTTTGACCAGGCGGAAGCGAAAGCGAACCCCGCCCAGGTATTGGAAAAGGTCTGCGGCCTGTATCGTACGGTCCGCCCGTTCCTGAACGTGGCCAGCAATTTCTTCCTGATCCCCGCAAAGGTGAAAAAAGTGATTAAGACCTTCATCGGTCTGATGGATGGTCTTTGCCCGGAAAGCTGACCCGGTTAAATAGTGACGCCGAGCTTGGCGGCCGTTTGGGGACCAACCTCACCATCGGCCACGAGCCCGGCGTTCGCTTGAAAGTGACGGACGGCCGCGAATGTTTTCGGACCGTAGAACCCGTCCGGGTGTACGCCCAGCGCCAGCTGGATCTTCACAACCACCGGCCCCTTCATCATGGGAGTCGTGTACCGGTAAATTTTACCAGGCTTTTTAATTGGGAGGTGCGTGGTGGCCAGCGTGGTGAACGTGATCCCAGGAACCAGGACCGCCATATCCCACCGGCGATTGTTCAGCGCGCCAACGATTACCCCCGTCTTTGTGGAATGGGCCTCGATGGTCCGGCCGTCACCCAGTGATATCACCGCGTGGCCAATGATGCTCTTCGCGGCCATGCGCAACACGACAGCACCCGGCAACGTGGCCGCCTCCTCCACCGTGATCTTTTTGCCCAGGCGTTCGGCGTCCCTGATCCAGAACCCACTATACGCGTCCGCGCCCGCGGGGTCGCCCGCGTTATTCGCGCACCCATAAAGGAAACCGGCTGCCTGGAAAACCGCCCAGCTGGCGAACTCGGCACAATCCCAGGGACCTTTGTAGTCCTTTACGTTTTTAGGGACAAGCGCCCCGAACTGGTATTTTTCGCCCTGGTGTGGGAGGGCGATCTTGACTATTTCCGCGCCGGTTGCCATAAGTTTTTTTTTTGAAAGGTAAAAAAAAAGAAGTAACGTGTTACATTTGGGACGTCATTCACGCCTTCGCCCCTGCAACTGGCTCAAGTTTGCGCCCAGAATTTCCATTTTATTCAATCTAAAATTTTTATTCTATGCCCGTATTAACCGCAGCCGCATGTAATCCGAGCGTGGACTGTCCCCTCGTTCAGTTTCCACAATCGAGTGCACTTTGTCAGTGCGATCTGGCCGTGGGTGGCGTCAACGATCTGTATTTTATCCCGTGCGACCAGGTGATGAGTGAAACCAACATCCTGGACATTGCATGGTGGCAAAACCTGGTGACGAATTCCCTGCTGGGCCGTTTAGGCATTGGCCTGGGATCAATCGCCAAAAAGTCCGACAAGAAGGAAAGGGTCGGATCTTGCCGCCCGGAGCAAATCGTTCAGACCACCTGGGCTCTGACGTACGTGATCAAGTGCTTCGACAAAACCTCGGCGCGTGTTACGACCGAACAGGCGAACACGCTGATCAATAAGTTTAACAATTTCCTGCTGATCGCGCGCATGTGCGATGGCACCGATACGATCCTGCCCATCGGCATCTTTACGACGTCCGATTTTAACTGGACCGTGCCGGATAATTCGGAGGAATTCCAGACTGTCACCCTGGAGCTTTCCTGGCTCGAACTGGGTCTGCCAAAGACTTACGACGTGGCCGGACTGTCCGCCGTGTTGCCAAAAGCAGCGTAATTTTTTCACCCTATTGGATGGCGGGCCGCGTCGGTAATTCCGGCTGCGGCTCGCTGTTCTTTAAACCCTCCCCCGTCATGCCAATAGATCGCGAACAAATTCCGGCGCTGATCAAAGCCGCGCAAACGAAAACCCTGGACAACTGGAAAAAGGACTACTTCGAAAAGGTGGCCAAAGCACTCCAGGTTCACACGAAGGGCCAACTGTTCAGCAAGGTGGACACCCTGTTCCCGAATGAACACCCGGACAGTAAAGCCCACTGCATCGCCACGTACGAGCCGATCACGAAGGCCAGTATCTGGAAAGGGATCAACAACCTGCAACGGATTTTTGCCACCAGTTCATTCACTTACCAGGTCGGCGACGAGCTCACTGACTGGCTGGCGAATTACGAACACAATGGCATGAACCTGCTGAACTATTTCCTCCAGGAATGGGTCGCCAAAGCGGTGGCCGAAGATCCTAACGGGCTGTTTGTGGTGTACCCGCCGGACTGGGCGGAGGAGCGCGGGATCTGTCCAGTGCAATGGGTTCGGTCGGACCTGATCAAAAGCGTGACAAAGGACGCGGTTGCATTTGTCAGCGAGATGGATAGCATCGTGGAATATCACTACGAAAGCAACGTGGTCAACCGGACCGTGTTCGAGGACCCGTCCACCAATTCGCTGAACGCGATCAGCTGCACCCAGGTAAGCTACAACCAGCGCCTGAAGGTCAAGATCCAGAAGGAGGTCGTTCACCTGTTCACGCGTGACGGCTTTTTAATTTATACCCCGACCGGCACCGCTGATCAATACCAGACGACGATCGTGGACTTCGCCGATCCCCTGGCCCAGCTGCCCGCTTTCCCTGGTGGTGGTAACATTGCCGACAAGGCCGACATTCCGCTCTTCGAGTCGTTTGTCCAGCCTTTCGTTCCCTTTGGAAATCTGGCGCTGATCCAGCACCGAAACCACCGGGCCGTTGATTTACAATTTTCTTACCCGCGCATGAGCGAGCTCCAGATGCCCTGCGACCATAAGGGCTGCGCCGGTGGTAAGGTCAAATGCCCAAAGACCCAGACCTACCCCGACGGCTTTATGCCATGCCCGAAATGTAAGGGGTCCGGGTACACGACGGTGCAAAGCCCGTACAAGATCTACAACCCGCGGTACGACCCGAACGATCAGAACGAAAATAAACACCTGAACGTCGACCCGGTGAAATTTTACAGCCCGGACGTGGGCATCATTGACTACAGCAAGGACGCCTGGAAGGACTATTTGCGCCAGGCAGAAACCGCGATTTTCGTCATGCAAAAAGTTTACACGGGCCAGGTCCAGAGCGCCGAAAGCAAGGACATTGACCTGGAGGACCAGTACGCCTGGCTGCTGAACCCGTCGAAAGTCTTTTACAATAACCTCCGCTTCCTATTGCAAGCCCTGGAGGATTACATAAGCCGCAACCCGTCCAGCGTGTCGGTGGAGCGGCCGTTCAGCTTCGCAATGCTGACCGAGGGCGAGGCGTTCGTCGCGATGGATAAGATCCTGCAAAGCACGGCGCCGGTGTTCATTAAGGGCAACCAGGTCGAGAACTTTGTCAGCAAATTCGTAAGCAAAGACAGCCCGATCATTCGCGCCCTGGCTATCCTGAAACAGTTCGACCCCATGCTGTTCTATTCAGCCAGCGACGTGCAGACGTTCAAAGGGTCCAACGTGATCAGCGCCGACGTGTATAAAAACCACGTCTTTGCGTACCCGGTCATGCTGAAACTTTACCAGCAGGATCGCGAATTTTTCAACCAGGAGGACAGTACCATCATGGACGCAATGACCAAAGAAATCGCGACCTACCTGGTGCCGACAGCGGCCGATGGTTTACGGACCACGGTGCTGGATGCCATTAATCAACCAGCGGCATGACCTACGCCGAATACATAAAAAAGCTGGAGGAGCTGAAACGCCGCGCCGAGCGGTCCATTGTGGCCGACATTCCCAGCATTGAAAAGATGGCTTACCAGCTGGCCGTTGACTTTGTGGACAATAACCTGGACACCCAGAACGGGAAACTGGTGCCCAATGAAAACGCCCTGCGCGCGCTGAATAAGTTCGCCGACGATTATCTTGGCGCTTTTACCAAAACCCAGACCTACACCGGCGCGGTGGGTGGGTACCTGAAAAACTTTAAAGGGGTGGGCGACCTTATGATCGAGTTCCAAAAGTCCCAGAACGTGGACGTAAAGCAAGCCCGGATCGGCGCGGTCCAGGAAATCGTGACGGCGGAAATCATTAACCGCTACAGCGAGAACGGACTGAACCCTGGCTTTGTCCAGCCATTGCGTGAGATCCTGTTTAATAACATCACCGGCGGGATGAACAAGACCGAGGCGATGGCCCAGCTCCGCGGGTACATTGAAAGCGGAAAGGACACCACCGGAAAGCTGGGACGGTACCTGGAGCAAACAGCCCAGCAAGGCGTTGACAGTTACACCGGCGCGATCAATACCAGGATCATGCAGACCTTCAAGATCGAGACGTACATCATGAGCGGATCGCTGATCGCGACCAGTTCAAAGCAGTGCCGGTTCGGGATTGAAAAGCTCCACGGGATCATTGACCGAAAGGACTGGCCAAAGCTGAAAGCGATCGCCGAAACCGATGGCCTGATCGACGGGACCACGTTCGACAATTTACCAATAAACAAGCTCCACTGGGGCTGCCGCCACGAGTTCACGCCCGTGGTCCTGAACCAGAGACAGCGCGAAAATCTTTTATCAAACCCAGTAAACAATTAGACATGGCAACACCGGAAAAATGTTTTAGCACCCTGGTCGGCATCCACGGCACCTGCGAGCCACAAATTCAGGCCCCGTACTGGCTGGACGATATACCAGGCATCGATATCGCAAAGCTGGCCCAGGTGGCCGAATCACCAGCGCCCACGGGTGAAAAGCTGGCTTTGAAACTGATCGACACCGCCAGCCGAATGATGGCCGCGGACGTGGAGGCCATTTACGACGGCCGGTACAAAGTGACCAACACCCTGGTGAACGGGTGCTCGACTTGTAAGTTCACCGACAACTACACCAGCGGCCCAGGCAATGGGATCATTATAAAAAACAACAGCGACAGCTCGATCGCCAACCTGCTGGTGGACAAACTGACCGTTAAGATCAACGAAACCGGGACCTTCCACATCGTGATCAGTGACGGCACCACGGAAAACGAGCGGGTGATCCCTTTCGAGTTCGAGGCGGGCGTCGAGTACGAGTTCACTGGTCTGGATTACAAGACCAAACAGAAAACCGTGCGCATCAAATTCCAGGAAACGGTTGCCCTGGCCCAGCTGTCATGCGCCAGGAGCGGAAGCGGTTGCGGTTGTTCTGGCGCGAGCGCGGTGGTCAGCGATCTGCAATACACCGGCATGACCAACGACAGCGAAACACAAAACGCCTTCGGGTTCATCCCGTGCGCTGGTATCATGTGCGACGCGGCGGATCTATTGTGCTACGTGGCGAACAGTGCCCCGCGCATGATAGGAATGGCGCTGCTTTACAAGTCTGCAGAGCTTTACTTTTCATACCGGCTCCAGGCCACCAGGAACAACAAGGTGGTGGGAACCAATACCGACGAGGCGAAGGCCGACGTGGATAAGTACCGGAAACTTTACACCGACAAGCTGAACGGGGTCAACACCCGCGGCGTGAAAGATCTGGTTTTTACCACCCTGCAAAATACCAGCGACGTGTGCGTGGTGTGCAATTCAATGCTGGCCACGGCCTGGGCGACCACATAAGTCTCCGACATGCGTGTCGGTGACATACCGTAAAGCGATGGAATACAAGAGCAACACAAAGGAACTACTGGCCCGGCTTTCACTGATCCGGGCGAACATAGCGGCCGGGACGTTTTCGGACGCCCTGGTCGCTGGCCTGAACGCTGGCATGGGTGTAATGAAACGCCGGATTTTCAACCAGTCCCTGGACGCGGAAGGCGTCACCCTGGGTCCTTATTTTTCTGAACAGTACGAGCGCGACCGCGCGCGCGAGGGTCGCCAGATCACAAAGAAGGACCTGGAAATGACGGGCAGCCTCCGCCGTTCTATCGAGGTGGTGACAGTGAACAACACCGCCGCCGAAATGCGAATAACCAACACCCAGGACGCCGACAAAGCCCGTTTCCAGGAACAACAGATCGCCAATTTAAGATCCGGCGCGCTGGCCAATGCCAACACCGGGGTCTTCGCCCCTATCTTTGAACTGTCAACCGATGAGTGGGACATTGTTCGCACCACCACGCGGGAGCTGTTATTGCAAAAATTCAACTTTTAACCCATGACCGTCAAACAACAGATCGCGATCGCGGAGGAAATAGTAAAGACCGGCCTGGTCACGAAGGTGTTCCATAGCTGTCAGCTGTTAAAAGATGAACAAAGCCGGACCCTTTACCCGGCATACCAGCGCGGCGCCGAGTACACGTACGCCGGGATCGACGACGCGCAGGGGCTGTTCGCCTATATCCGGGTGAACGGTGACATCCAGGGCGTGCCCATTAAGATCACCAGCTGCAACGGGTCCTACACAATGACCGCCCCGCTCCGTGTGGTTTTTTTCAATGACAACGAGGACCGAAACCAGGATGATCTGGTCCGTCGCCTTTCGGCTTTTACGTTCATGCGCAACGTGGCCCTGGTGCGAATTATTACCGACAAGTGGCGCCTGGTCCGGGAGGAGTCGTCCGTGTTCCGGGAAAAATTCGACGGTAAAACTTTCTACGCGGCCGTTGACATCAACGCGACTTTTATACATTTGCCCAGTGATTGCGCCGACGAGGCGTGCATTGTTTACCCTAATCCCGTTACATCATGCCCTGCTGCTGTTCCAAAATCTACCGAGTCTGCGACGTCGTGATATGCGTCGGCGAGGATCTGGTGTTGCCTGTTTCCGTTCCCAGTGATGGCGAATACACGCTCGAACTGGATTTTTTACAGGACGTGATCAGGAAAACCGCCACGCTAACCGAGGGCGACAACTTTACCTTTGACGCCGCGGATCTTAACGAGCGGTTCACCTATGTGGGCCACATCAAAGGGCCGGACGGGACGCCGATAAAATTCACGATCGACACCGTGGAATACGACTGCATCGAGTTCACCACAAAAAAAGCCTTATGAACTGGGACCTCATTTTGACCCTGACCGGGATCATGTTATTCGCTTACTGGCTGGCTTATGTAATGGGCGGCCCACTATCTACCAAAGCCGACGACATTGACGGCCGGGCTTTCCTGGTGGCGTGGCCGTACGAGCTGGCGATCCGTCGCCTGGTGAAGGCCGGGCTTTGGAAAGCGATCACCACCGAGCACATCAATGAGCTGAACGTGACCAGCGACCCAAAGACCAGGGTCCAGATGAAGGAGGACCATGTGATCAACACCATCATGGCCGGGCGCGAGTTCTTTACCTGGGAGCGGTCCCTGCTTTGTCCTATCTGTTTGCACTGGTGGCTCACCGTTGTGGTGGGCGCCGTCTGTATATCTTTCGACCTCCTGAACGCGCGCGCGGACTTTGGTCTGGCGGCCTTCGTGTATCTTGTCAATCATTTTTTAATACGAAAAATTTCTTAACATGACCAACGAGCAACTGATCGAAAAATTTAACCCGCTGAACGCCGCCAACGTGTCCGCGGAGGAGCTGGAATTTATGCACAACCTGACCGACGAACAGATCGACGTCCTGGCCAATGCTTACCCGAACCAGCCGCAGCGCCGTGCATATATCCGGCTCTATGATAAAAACGTCCCGGCCAACAAACAGGTTTTTAATCTGTCCACCTGGCAAAACCTTCGCAACCTGCGGAAGTTCAACAACCGTAAGAACCTGATCGCCTGGGATTTTTTCAGTGTGGCCGGTGCTAATCGCCATCCCGTGAAAGCCGTCGCGCCGATCGCTGGCAAAGGATCACCCAGGAAGGTGGTCGTGGATCTGTCCGCGAAAGAAGCCGCCGCTGAAGTGGCTGCCAGTGTTAATAAACCAGCCGAAGGAGCCAACACCGGCGAAAAAAAACCGGCGGCCAAAGTGGTGAAAGCCGCAACGGGCAAGGGCAAAGGCGCCGACAAATCCGCGTCAACGGGTGCGGCAGTCAATGTGGAAAAGCCAGGGGCAACACCATCGGCGACGGGCACACCAGCCGACCAGGAGTTCGGTAATGGCGACGGCGACCAAAAATAATTTGGCGCGAACGGCACCAGGTCAGTATTTTAGCGGTATCAAATCACGACGACAATGGCACAGACACACCTCGAACAAGTTCTCACGGCGACCGGTTTACAACCTGACCAGGTGAAAGCCCTGGTCGAATTACCAGCCGATCACGCCGACTTTAAGACCGACGAATACGTGGCGCCTATACGCACCAACGTGGAAACGGCGGTAAAAAATGACCCGAAATTTTACGAGGGTCTGAACAAGGAGAACCTGCCGAAGGACTTTTTAAAGACCATTGAAAGCGAACAGTATGGCCGGGCTGCGAACATTGTGCGCACCACCATGCTGAAAGCCACCGGGATGAAAGAGGATGACTTTAAGGACCTGGGTGACGAGGGTAAAAAGATCGAGGTTTTTACGCCCGCGTTCGCTAAACGTCTGACCGATGGCAAAGTAACCGACAAGGAACTCCAGCAAAAGCTGATCGAGGCCAACACCACGATCGAAACCCTGACCGCGGGGCAGCCTGAACTGGAGAAAAAATACGCGGATAAGTACACGCAGGACATCGCCAACTTTCAGGTCGGTGCCGGTGTACTTACCCACCTCGCCTCCGTGCAAGGCTTAAAAGCACCCGCCAAGTACCTTGTAGAAAACATCACGAACCAGCTCAAGGGTAAATACGCCTTTGAAATTGTGAACGGGATGCCAGAGATCCGGCAAAAAGACAAGCCGACCCTCAAGGTACTAACCGCCAACGGCACCAAAGAACTGACAATCGGCGAGGCCATTGGTGAGATCCTTAAAGCCGACGACCTGGTGGACTTGAAAAAAGTCACAAAACAGGAAACCACGACGACCGTGGTGACGACTGGCGAAGGTGGCCTCAAGATCAGCAAAAACGTGAATGACAAGATCGCGAAGCGCCTGGCCGAGGATAAAAAAGCTGCTGGCGAACAGTAAGAAAATCGCCGCCCTCCAATCAGTCCGCCTGGACTTAAACAGCAAAGCACTTCGGCCCTGGACGGCCTCAACGTCCGACGACTAAACCCGTTTTTTTAATCCAATCAATCGAAGTGTTATGGCATTTTCCGCAATAGGCACCTACGCGTGCCGTGCTTTGCAACAAAAGCTCATCGACTATTATGGCGCTAACACAGCCGAGGCCAAAACAATGGGCTCCAACGCCCTGGTCCGCTGGTTACTTTCGCCTCAAAATACGGCCGGTTTTTTACAGATCGCCGATGGTATCACCCAAACCGTACCAGGTAAGAAGCGCGCCGTCGCGTTCGCCCTGGATCAACCTTTTTGCTTTGACGTTTGCGCCATCGCGAACGTGAACTGTAACACGGTGCGCGGTGACATCACCAACCCTACCCAGGAGATCGTGTTCGACATGGACGGCCCAGCCTTCCGCGTGTGCGACAGCGAGGGCAACCCCCTGCGCCTGGTGTTCGACCACGCTGACCTGGCTAAGTATTGCACCGAAACCGACACCAGCTACATCACGCGCCAGATCGCACGGTTTAACCGCCGGTTCATCGAGGCGTTCGATAAGCGTGTCGGCGAACAACTGGAGGCAATGGTGGGCCAGAACGCACAGGGCGAGGCCATTACCCGCATCCCTTTCTTTATCCAGCACGCCAGTGGTATGGTGACGCTGAACCCGGAGGCCACCTGGTATCTGGATCAAACCTACAGCGACATCGGTGGCGTGGGCCAGTTCGCCCTTATCGGCGGAAAGGTCCTCAACAAGCTGATGATGTACGCAAAGTGGGCGGGACTGTCCGACGCTGGCATCGACTTGAGTGCCATCGACGACATAAGCCCGTACGCCTTTTATGATCGTTTCCTTGACGCGACGATCGGGATAAACCAATTTTTCCAGCTGTCCCCTGGAGCCGTGCAACTGGTTACTTTCAACGAGAACATCGGGGAAAATAATCGCCGGGTAACGGATCTTTACACCCATAGCACCTTCGTGGACCAGGCGACTGGTTTGGAAGTGGACTTTGAGTGGTTCTACGATCCGAAATGCCGGACCTGGACCTATGAGCCGAATCTGTCAGCCCAGCTGGCGGTAGCGCCTCCAGGCGGTTGCGGCATCCCGAACGCGAATGGGGTGCTCCTGATTGAGGACTGTTCCGGTGGAGCGACGGCGCCCGTTTGTCCTGAATCGGTTTAAGCTGTCTTTTTTCTTTGCCGCTCGTGATATAAGGGGCAGCCCTCGCCGGGGCTGTTCCCTTTTTTGTTTAAACTCTAAACTTTTTCAAATATGCGACCCGTTACATTAGACCTCGACGTTCTGGTTAGCCCGATCATTACCGACGCGGCCTGGCCAGGTGAGGAACAAGTGATAGACTTCGACGACGCCGCGTGCCCAACGGTTGACCCGGACCATCCGGCCAGCTGGATCGTGGAGCAGGTGTTCATCGTCATGGGTTACGACAGCAACCAGGGCGACAGTGTTCCCGCCCCCGCTGGATGGCAGGTTTTCACCCAGGGCGAAGCCGGTCCGCTGATCCCTGGATGGGCGGCCGATAACCTGGAATTTCATGCCGCCACTAAGATCACCTGCTCGGATGACCCGGAAAATTTCTTTGTTGTTTCGCAGTCATTTTTCGACGTGGTGAACGCGTTCAACGTGTGCTGCGGGCTGCCGAATATCCAGACCCAGGCGTTCAGTTTTAAGATCAGCAACTCCCCGCTCATTGCTGGCCAGGATTACCCATGTGGTACCGCCGCCGCGTTCAGGTGGCTGGCCATCCGTGGGACCAATGAAACCCGCAACCTGGAGTACCTGTTTCGTTTACAGCTGACCAGCCAGGACATGAGCACGGTCCTAAGTTTTGACCTGGCGACGGCCTCCCTGGCCGCGACAACCCAGCTACAGAAAAGCTGGCCCGATGACTTTATCGGATTAGTGTCTGGGTCCAGTAAAACCCTGGTGGCGAATAGCACCGAAAACCCTGGACCCGATGACGTGAAAATGATGACCTTCGACAACGGGGTGGCCACCATTATCGTGCAAGTCACCGACACGGATCTGTCCCAGGTGGTGGCATTGTCGAACATGGAATGGGCGCTACCGAGTACCATTTGTGGTGCTGGTTGCGTTTCGCCTTATCCAGTCATCAACGATTTACCAGCCGCAACCGTGGGCACACCGTACGCGGCCAGTTTCCAACTATTGGGGCAGCCTCCGTTCCTGTTTTCCGCTGGTAATAAACCGAGTTGGATGACAGCGGTGGTAAATGCCACCACGGGGCAGGTGGATCTTTCAGGCACCCCCGACGATCATGTTGAGGACTTTGAATTTATCTACACGGCCGCGAATTGTGGCAATGCCCTGGACGTGTCAACCGAGCACACGATCCTCCTGGACGTTGTTCAGGTTTTCAACCTGGTATCGCAACCCAATCCCAGCGCGCTGAATTTCAGCGAATCCATCTACGTGCCTTTCCTGGATCTGTTTATAGCGTGGAGCGGATCTGATGACGCCTCTGGGACCCGTGTAATGACCTCACCCGATGGCGTGACATGGACCCTGCGCAGTACCGGCGCCTTTGCCGGTTCATTGAACGAGGCCGCCGCTGGTGTTGATAAGGTGATCTTTGTGGGATCTGGAAACAGTGGCCTTATGACCGTGGACGGGATCAATTACACCACGATCACGCTGCCGCAAGCTATCCAGCACTTTGGCATCGCTTACAGTCCGGTCGAGGACATATTCGTGGCCGTGGCCCAGCAAGGTGCAAACCGGATCTTCTGGACACAGGACGGGACCACCTGGAATACTGTCACCGCTCCAGTGTTGAACAACTGGCGCAACATCACATGGTCCGACACCCTCGGCATCTTTGTCGCCGTATCGAACAACGGGGTAGGCAACCAGGTAATGACGTCACCGGACGGCCTGGCCTGGACTATTCAAAGCACGCCAACACCGACAAGGTTATGGAACAAGATCCGCGAACTGGACGGACAGCTTTACGCCATTTCCCAGGACGGATCGGAGCGCCTCATGTATTCACCGGATGCCGTCGTGTGGACCCTGGTAAATTTTGGGCAGCCGTTATTTTCACCGACCGACATCGGCTTTGGCAACGGGCTGTTTTTAGCGGTTCACAGCAGTGGTGGTAGCGTGATCTGGATGAGTTCGCCCACCGGGGTGAACAGCTGGATCAGCAGGGGCAACACGCCAAACCAACAATGGACGGCGATCAATTTCAAACAGTCGCTGAACCGCTTCGTGATCACCGGCCTCGGTCCTGGTTCTGGATTCCGTGTCGCGACACTGGACTGGCTCCCTTAACTTTAGCACCTAAACCACTATTTATGCGTGCTTTTTTATTGTTTTTTACATTGCTATCCTGGGTCGCCACAATGGCCCAGGATAGTCTTTTTACGGCCAGTGACAAACCGGCCAGCCTGGAAAGCGACCAGGCCGTGACGGTGGGCCTGGTGTTCAGGTCGAAGGTGGAGGGCTTTATTACCCACGTCCGGGTGTATAAGTCAACCGCTGCCGACAACAGCACCTACGCGCTGTCTATCTGGACCGCAACCGGCGAACAACTGACCACCCAGACATACCAGGCCGCGGGGCCAGCTGGATGGAAACGCGTCGCCCTGGAGCAACCCGTACGGATCGAGCCGAACGTGAACTACCTGGCCAGCGTATTCTTGCCCCTGGGAAAGTATGGCTCCCGCGCCAATATGTTCACCGCCGACCGGGTTCGTGGCAACCTTACCGCTCCCGCGAGCGCGCGCGCGGGCGGGAACAACCGGTACAAGTACGCGCCCGATCAATCGTTTCCGACGGCGACCTACCGCAACACCAGCTACTACGTGGACGTGGTTTTTAAGCCCAGGAGCCCGCTGATCGTGAACGCTGGAAAGGACAGCACGTACACCATGCCGATCGACACGGTACGACTGGCGGGCAGGGTGACGGGCGACGAGGCGGTATTTTCCTGGAATATGGAGGACAGCCTGACCTTCCCCTATTACCCGGAGGACACCGTGGTCATGCACGACAGCCGAACGCTGACCCCGTACATCGTGGGCATGCGAGAGGGCATCTTTACTTATTCACTTACCGCCTGGGATCTTTACGGGTCACAATCGCGGCACTATGTTCGCATCACGGTCCAGGCGAACCCGAAGGACGTGATCTTTGAATTATTACGCGACGGCACATGGCGAGTGGTGGATGAAAAAAAGTTTTTCCTATTGAAAACCAGCCAGTGATATCTGGCACCCTGTTTTTAGTCCGTGCCCTTTCATTTCACCACCAAATGGATGAAGGGCTTTTATTTCTGCTCCTGCTGGCGGCCGGTATCATAGCTTTGGGACTGTATTGCCTGGACCGGCCCCCGCAGGATAAAAACAAAGACCCATGATACTGGCAAAACTTTCGTTTAAACTCCTTTACATCGTCACGTTCCTGGACATCACGTTCAAACTATTGCTGCCGAAATTTTCGCTGCTGATCTGGGTGCTGATCCTGATGGTCGCCGACCTGGTGACTGGCATCCTGAAAGCCAGGCTACTGAAGGAGGAAATTACAAGCGAAAAGGCGCGCCGGACGATCATAAAATTTTTACAGTATTTCGGATGCCTGGGCCTGGGTGTTGTAATGATCAACCAGAACCACGACAACGCCACATTTGTGGAGGTGATGACCTGGGCAAAGGACGGCGTGACCATCCTGATCATTTACATCGAGCTCCTGTCCGTGTTCGAGAACCTTTACGCAATGGACAAAACCACGCGCATCGCCATCTATTTCATCCGACCCATTTACTGGCTGCTATCCCTGGCTGTCAGATCCAACCCCGCAAAAAAAGCCGCCGACGCGACCAAAGACAAAGAAAAGGAGGACGAGTTATGACGGACGTGGTGTACGTGGTGGGCCACGGGACCGGGTGGAATGACAACGAGCTCCGGTTTTCTTTGCGGTCCCTGGATAAGTACGTGACGGGCATCGGCACGGTGTACGTCGTCGGAAAGTGCCCGGCTTTCCTGGCGGGCGTGGTGCACATAAACTGGCCGGACCATTACACCTGCAAGGAGCGCAACATCATGGAAAAGGTCGCCGCCGCGTGTGGCCACCCGGATCTGTCCCAAAAGTTTCTCCACGTTCACGATGACCATTTTGCCCTGGCGCCGGTGGATGCTGCCCAGGTCCCGGACTTTGCGGGCTGGGTGGATCTGGAAAAGCTGGCCGCGTCGGTCAGTCCGCGCAACCCCTGGCGAGAGTCGGTGATCAACACGGTCAATGCATTGAAAGCTGGCGGGCATCCCCTTTGGAACTTTGACATACACACCCCGATCGTCCTGGACAAAACAGCCTACCCCGAAACGATGGACCGGTACGACTGGAAAGGGACAGCCCGCGGGTTTGTGGTGAAGTCCCTTTATGCGAACACCCTGGGCCTGGCTCCCACCAGGATCAGCGACGTGAAACTGAACGACCGCTTCCCGATGGTCGAAATCGTTGACAAGATCCGCGGCCGGGCCTGGTGGTCCCTGGGCAATGGCGGGCTGTCCAGCTGGTTTAAAAACCTCCTTTCCGAACTATACCCCAAACCATCCCGCTGGGAGCGTTGAAAGTTTTTTTATATTCGTCGCGCACCAAATAAAAAGCGCATGACACTCGACAAGATCGCCCTGGAGGCGAAAACCGACAAGGCCAGCGACGGCCATAATTACACCCGCGTTTATGAAAAGTACCTCGAACCGTTACGCAACGAGCCGCTGCTGATCTTTGAGGTCGGTATCGGTGGCTATCAATACCCGGACCGCGGCGGGCAAAGCCTTCGCATGTGGGAGCGATATTTTCCGAACGCCAAAATTGTGGGCATCGACGTGTACCCTAAAGAGGGCATGGGCACCGATCGCATCCACATCGAACACGGCAGCCAGGATAACCCGGACTTTCTGGCCAGCCTGGTGAATAAGTACGGCGCGCCAGATCTGATCGTGGACGACGCCAGCCATGTGAATAAGCTGACCATTCGGACCTTCGAGATCCTGTTCCCGATGCTGAAACCTGGCGGCCTGTATTTTTGCGAGGACATTCACACCAGCTTCTGGCTCCAGGACTATGGCGGCGACCCAGATCCAGCCGCCCGGACGACGACCCTGGCCTACTTTCAACACCTGACCGCCCAGCTGTCCCACGACACTCTGCAGACCGATTACCGCAACCAGTTCGCGGGGCACCTCGACTTTATGCACTTTTACCGCAACCTCGTAATCCTTAAAAAATTATGATCACTTACAGCAAGCTGGGCCACCCGCGTCGGGGTCGCCTGGGAAACCATCTATTTCAAATCGCCAGTACCATCGGCCTCGCGCGCTCGCACGGGCACGAGTACGCCTTTCCGTCCTGGCCTTATTCGCAATATTTTAAAAAGCCGCTGCCGGTCGGTGGCAAACTTGAAGCCTGGGAATTGCCGGAGGCCGGGTTCACTTACCAGAAGGAACGGATCGCGGGCGGTGAAAACTGGACCGACTTCGAGGGTGATCATTACGACGTGGACGGCTGGCGCCAGTCGGAGAAATATTGGGCCGATCATGTTCAGGAAATCCGGGACGTGTTCACTTTCGAGCCTGGGTTCTATGACCAGGTGGCGGCACGGTTCAAAAATGCCCTTACCAGGCCCGCCATCGCGATCAGCGTCCGCCGCGGTGACTTTGTGGGCAACACGAACTACGCCCAGCTGCCGCCCCGCTATTACCTCCTGGGCCTATTGGAGGGCATTCCTGACTGGGAACGGTACAACGTGATCCTGTTCAGCGACGACCTGGACTATTGCAAGGTGCATTTTTCAGGGCTCCCGGCCGTGTGGTTCGCAAAGGGGACCGACATCGAACAGCTGGCGCTGATGACCATGTGCCGCCACTTCGTGATATCAAACTCCACATTTTCCTGGTGGGGTGCCTGGCTGGGTGAAAAGCCTGGCTCGGTGGTGATCCGTCCGCCCCGTAATTTTTCCGGCAAGCTGGCCGCGGCGAACAGCGAGGTGGATTACTGGCCCACCAGGTGGCGGGTCATGGATTACGATACCCGAAAGATCCAGCTCCTGGACGTGACCTTTACGATCCCGGTATTTATCGACCACCAACACCGGCTGCAAAACCTTGAGTTAAGCGTTCGCCACCTGGTGGAAACATTCGACACCAACGTGATCGTGATGGAACAGGGCCGGACGCCCAGGGCTGGGATCGTCAAAAAGATGGCCCGGTATATTTACGAACCAGGGATCCAGGACTTCCACCGGACGAAAATGCTGAACGACATGGCCAAACTCGCCCACACGCCGATCGTGGTGAACTGGGACGCCGACGTTTTCGTTCCCGCGGTCCAGATCTGGCTGGCCGCCCAGGCGATCCGAAAGGGCGCCGACATGGTGTACCCGTTCGATGGCCGGTTCGCCAGGGTGCCGCGTGCCTGGTATGAACCCCTCACGCGCGCGGGCGACATCGGGATCTTTGGCGCCACCCAGTTCGCCGGAAAGCACGGGGCAAAGATGGCCACCACCAGCGTGGGCGGTGCCATTATGTTCAACCGGGAGGCGTTTCTGAACGGTGGCGGGGAGAACGAGTACATGATCAGCTTCGGGCCGGAGGACTGGGAAAGAAACTACCGATTTAAGGCCCTGGGTTATGACGTGCAACGAATGAAGGGGCCGCTGTTCCACCTGGATCACTGGATAGGTGCGAACAGTTCAGGACGAAACCCATTTTTTAAGCACAACCACAAGGAACTCGACGAAATGCGCGCCATGCCCCCCGAAAAACTGGAGGAGTATGTGATGAGCTGGCCCTGGCGCCCGTAGTTTTACGACCCCACTGATAGGAAAACCCCTCCGTTTTACAAAGTTTTTGGAAATTAATTTTGTATCGTAATGGCGGGGCTTTACTTTTACCCTATCAACAAAACGTAAGACAATGGGATTCACTTTTAAAATCGGCGAATTAACAAGCTACAAAGAGGAGAACGAAACCTACTACGACGCAACCGAGGTCACACTGGACAACGCCCCAGCGGACGGTTCGCCAACTGATCACACCAACGCAAGATGGCCCAGCTATACGGCCTGGGCTGAATTTACAGCCGCAACCAACTTGCAACTTCTTTTCGGTCACAAAATTGGCGAGCTGATCCCTGAACACCCAGGGTATGCGATCTTGACAAAGCGCCACCAGGTTATGATCAACACAGCCTACGCCCGTAAAAACAAGATCGACGAGGAACATCACGGACGCCTTGAGTGGTTGAAGTTCTGGGTGGACTGGGCGCTGGCAAATTGTAAGCAGCCCGCGTTTGTAAACAGCTAATATCACGGACGGTTCTAAATACGGGGGCCAGGCGACTGGTCCCCTTTCTTTCAAATTTTATCCTTATCAAAATGGCACATTTTAACGACATCAATATCGGCGACACCATTGCACGAAGTTCAAAGGGCGGCCGGACCGGTCAGGTAATTGAGCTCGACGCTGATCGAGCGCGCATCCACTGGACTAAAAAAGCGAACGGCGAAAAGATGAGCCAGCGCAACTGGATTAACGTGCGCGAGATCATGGTGGTGAAACCCGTGGACGAAAACAGGGCGGTCGCATCCATCCGAAAAAAAATGAGTTACATTATTAGCCGCGTGGAGGAGGGTCCCCTTGTTGCCGAGGAGCGGGAGGAAATGCTGGCCATCCTGGGCCGGATTAAAGGGACCGATATGTGGAGCATCGGCATCCGTAAGTACATGGAAGGCGATCGCGACCACGACGATGAATTTATCGAGGGCCTGGCCAGCCAGTGCATGGACGACATTTTTACCATGACCTGCGTGGTGGGCCAGAAGGCGGTGATCTATTTGCTTCGCACAATTAAACCCCAGTAATATGAACCCACGAAATGCAAAAGCGGCTTTCCGCCACCACGAGAAAAAAATGGCGGAGCTCCGGGACAAGACCAACCTGGATGCCAACTCAATGCTC
>Ga0209322_10000352_pt1 | contig 26702 bp, 22 predicted proteins | sample Rifsed19ft1_FD_184013 | JGI IMG/M metagenome (GOLD analysis project Ga0209322, IMG submission 184013) | Soil microbial communities from Rifle, Colorado, USA - sediment 19ft 1 (version 2) | ecosystem: Environmental > Terrestrial > Deep subsurface > Rock core/Sediment | place: Rifle, Colorado... | reverse complement strand
TCGCCGACGCCTCCGACGCGAACCGGAAGACCCTCGAGGCGTTCGCGATCCACTTCTCGACCGCGTTCCAAGACCGCGACGATCTTCTGGGGACCGGCGTCGTCCCCTCGAAAATCGGCGGCTCCTCCTCTGGCGACATCGCCCAGGGGAAGCGCACGCGGCTCTATGCGATGGCGATGGAGCGGCTCCCTGCCAAGGAGCGAACCGCGTTCCTGACGTCGTATGGCCGTGGCCCGCGGTCGACGACCCGCGATATCACGCGGGTCCGTGAACTCCTGCGGACGTATGTTCTCGAGGCGATGAACGAACGGATCGAGCGGAACATCGCCGCGGCGGTCGACGCGCTCGACCGGATCCCGTTCCGCGACCCCGCCGCACGGGACCTCCTCTCGCTCCTCGCGCGGGTCCAGCCCGTCCGGGCGTCCTAGTCCTCGACCCCGGCCCCCGTGATCCGGAACTTCGCGCTTCTCCCCTCTTCCGCGGCCCGGTGCTTCACGAGCCGCGCGAGCCGCGCACTCGGCCCCGTCTTCAGGAGCTCGAGGATCGTCTTCGCGCTGTGCGTGAGCATGTGCCCTCCGAGGGGCAGGTACTTCCCCGTCTCGATGTCCGTGTACACCTGCGACGTCGCGATCACAGGAATGCCGACCTTCCGCGAAACCCGGAGGAGCTTCGCGATCTGACGCGTGAGCGCGTGGCGTTCGTCCCGCCGGATTTCGTCCCGCAGCGTGAGGCGGTAGTGCATCGTCACGCTGTCGATCACGATGAGGCCGACCTCCGGGCTGTTCTCTGTGATCTTGATCGCCTTGTCGATGAGCCGCTCCTGCTCCTCGAACGAGTACGGCTCCGAGAACAGGATGTTCTTCGCGGTGACCTCGAAGTCGTCTCCGCAGATCTGCTCGAGCCGCTCCATCGACACACCCTCCGTGTCGATGTAGATCGCCTTCTTCCCTCCGCGGACGACGTTTCGCGCGAGCTGGAGGCAGATGTTCGTCTTCCCGCTTCCTGCCTCGCCGAACAAGAGAGTGATGCACCCGCCCTCGAACCCCCCGCCGAGGAGCTCGTCGATCGCCCGGCAGCCGAGGGGGGCGCGCATCGCGCGGCGAGCCGCCGCACGGCTAATGAACCCTTTGACGAGGCGGACGCTCAGACCTCGGGAACGAGACGGATCCCGTCCTCGACCGCGATTCCGGGAACCTCTGCGGCGGGGACCCAGCTCGCCGGCCGGGGAACCACGATGCGCTCCCCGTCGCGTTCGACGACGACCTCAGACCCCGTCGCCTCGAGGACGCGGAACCGTTCGATTCGCCCCGGGAGCGGCGCCGCCCGCTTCAGGTCCCGCGTGCGGATTCGCGTGGAAGTCCAGTCCTCGAGGTCGATCGCCTCGACGCCCGCGTCGCCCTCCCGGACGCCCTCCTTGACGCGGTACAGACGTCCCTGGAATCGAAGAAGGTCTCCGCGGCGGAATCCCGGGATTCGCACGTGGTACGTGACCCGATACAGGTCCCGCCCATCCTTGCGACCATGGATCTTCGGTGAGGCGCGGACCTGCCCTCCGAACGCCTCCGCGACGGTCTTCGCGGCTGCATGGCCTCCCGTCCCGCTGCTCACGTACACGTCCACGCCGCCCTCCGTCTCCTCGACCTTGCCGACAAACTCCTCGCTCCCGCGGTCCTCGGAGAACCGCGCGTCCACGATCCGCGTGATCCGGTCGATCTCGTCAGACCGGAGGTCCCGACCCGTCGCCCGGACCTGCACGATGGCCTCGAAGTACTGGCCTGCCTGGCGGGAGCACGTCGGGCACACGCCCCGCTTCACGCGAAGCCGCGTCTGGAACGGCACGACGACTTCGACGTCCCCGACCCTCGCCGTGAACTTCACGGTGAGCCGGAGGTTCCGGCCGTCCTCTCGGTTCGCGACGTGCGAGAACGCGGGCCGTGTCGCGCGCGGGTCCACGGGGACCCGCATCGGGAGGAGCATCGGAATCGCCTGTTCGAGGTCGACCCGGACCCAGGTCCCGTCCATGTCGAGCCGTCCGCAGTGCGCGCACACGGAGACGTCGATCGCCTTCGGCGGACGAATCAGGATCCGCTTCTTTGCGGTGCACGAGGCGCACAGCCCCTCGATCGTCGGTCCCTCGCGCCCGCACTCGACGCAGAACATCCGACGGTCTCGAAGGGTCGAGGATACTTAAGCCATGGCGTTCCCGCGTGTCGCGACTGAAACGGAGAGGCGAGGCCATAAGTATCCCGAGCCGCGTGCGCGGGAACCGATGGCGTCGACCCGGGCGTGGTGGCAGCTCCGCCGTGTGAAGCACCGCGATGCGATCGCTCTCTGTGCCGTGTCCGCGGCGTTCCTCCTCGCGGGTGAGTTCACGGCCCCGATTTTCGGGGAGGTGTACGCAGCCCACCTCGCCCCGTTCCTCGACCGACCGACGGAGTTCGTCCTCCGCACGGTCCTAGCGATCTTCGCGTTCACGACCGCGTTCGGCGCGGTCCTCGTCCTCTGCGGCGGGTGGTATTTCCTCCAGGGGCGCGTGCCTCGGGGACGGTTCCTCCTCGGCGTCGGGCTCGGTTTCACGGGCCTCACCCTCGCGAGCAAGCTCGCGTACTGGACCCTCGCCCAGGGGTCGCCGTTCCCGTACCTCCTCGGCCTCGCGTCGACTCTCACGGGAATCGGCGTCCTCATCGGGGTCGCGGCCCACACCCTCATGGGCCAGTATGCGCTCCTCCTGAAAAAGCGCGTCCGCGGAGTGTGGCGGCGGTGGCGGCGGGCCCGCCGGCCGTACCGGTCCTAATCTCCGGCTGGCTACATCATTACCACGTACTGCGCGTGCGGGACGCCGTCGACCCAAAGCACGCCTTCGTCCGCGACGAATCCGCCCCTCTTCGCGGCCTCGATCGTCTCCGCCCCCACGAAGTTCCCCATCGTCGCGAGCGCGAGGTGGGCGAGGAACTGCTCCTCCGTGACGACGTCGCCGTCGTAGAAGCTCGACACCTCGAGGCGGAGGCCCGCCTCTCGGAACGTCTTCCCGAGGAGGGCCGCATCGGCCGCGGCGACGAGGGTCTCCCGCCCGCGGTGATACACCTTCATCTTGATTGGCATCGAGCCGCGCCTGTCCGTGCGGAATCAAAGCCGCTCGACGAGCTTATATCTATTCTTCGCGGGACTGTACACGTCCCCCTCTTCCGCCCACCGCTTGAGCCACTGGTCGACCCGCACACTGCTGATTCCGCGCTCCCCCGCGATCCGGACGATGTCCTCGTAGTCCGCCGCGAGGAGAGAGGACTGCGCGGATAGCTCCGCGATGATCTCCCGGAGCGTGATGATCTGCTCCCGCTGCGACGCGCTGATGCCGACCTGAACGATGTCGATGTCGAACCGGCCCTCCTCGCCCGCGACGCGCCGCATCCAGTACTCCGTGATCCGGATCGCACGTTCCGTATCCTCCGTCTCAACGCCGGTGCTCAAGCGGGCCCGCGCGCTCGCCTCGGAAAGCCGGATGATCGCCTCGAGCTGCCGCGGGGTGATCGGCACGGACGCGCCTGCGCCCTCGCCGGTCTTCCGGATCTCGAGGTACTTCGTCCGGATTGCGTCCATCGCCTCCGGCGTCATCACGGGCGACACCCGCTTCGCGTACGCGACGTACTTCCGGAAGAACACGGGGTCGAAGTGCGGGGCGTACGGCTCGATGACCTCGAGGCTCGCCTCCGGCACCTCATGGCCCTCCTCGCGGCGCCGGAGCCACTCGCCGACGAGGTGGCCGCGAAGAATGTGGTCTGCGAGCCGGCGATCCCTCTCCGACTCGGGCCGGTCGATGATCGAGAAGATTGCGTCGAACCTGGAGAGGAGCGTCGGCGGGAGGTCGATCTGCTCCCCGATATACTTTGTCTCGTCGAATCGGCCGAACTTCGGGTTCGCCGCGCCGAGAATCGCGCATCGGGCCTGGAGCACGGCGGTGATGCCCGCCTTCGCGACGCTGATCCGCTGCTGCTCCATGGCCTCGTGGATCGCGGCTCGGTCCTGCGGGTTCATCTTGTCGATCTCATCGATGCACGCGAGTCCCTTATCGGCGAGCACGAGAGCGCCCGCTTCAAGGGTCCATCGTCCTTCTCCAAACTCGTCGCGCACCGCTGCAGCCGTGTTGTGGACAAGGATTCCATTCGCGAAGAACGCGTGCGCATCGCGAACCGTCAGGTCGTAGACCGTTCCTTCCTCTTCTGCTGGAACTGGCCGGACCGTGGCCACGGGGTCCCAGCGGACGTCCGTCGACGCGAGCGACCCCAGAAATTCCAAACGCCTTGGGATGGATGCGATTCGGCGCTGAAGTGGTCGAATTTCCGCTTCGATGAGTGCTGCAATGTCTACGTCTACTCCCTGCAGCAACCGCGCCAGCTTTTCCAGCACTCGAATCGGTACTCGCGTCGTCCGACGCTCCGCGCGGAGGAAGTATTCCAGCACCCGGTCCCTGCTAATCCCAAGCTTCGCGGCGAGGGTCTTCGATCCGATTCCCTGAGACCGCAGAACGTCCCGCACAGCGTCGCGCAACTTCCGGGATAACGCGAGTCGGTGCCCCTCCCATTCTCCGGACCGATAGGCTTGCTTAAGCGCATCAATGAGCTCGCCGAGTGTCGCGTGCGTGCTGGCCCTGGACCCCCGCTCAATCGCCGCCCCGATACCACGGTGGCCCCTGTATGCCTGTGAGTTCCCGAGTCCCAAAACCCCGCGGACCTCCCTCAGATGGGGGCCCGCTGCACTTATGAGGTCTACATTCGAGTGTGCGCGACCCTCCAGAATCTCGGCAAGCTTCCGGGCTTTCGCTGGATGGCTTAGACCGATCAAATTTCGGAACCGCGTGATCGAATGTCTGTCACGAATTTCGACGACATATTGGTCGTGGCGGCTCACAATCTCTCGTCCGTCGAACCGAATCGAACGCCGACCTGCAACATGGCGCGTCCGGACCCGTGCGTGAATCCCGAATCGTAGGAGAGCCGTCTGGACTCCCTCTGCGAGTCTTCGACTGATCGTCGAGAGGCTCAGACAAGAACTTCCGACCTGCCGGACAGACACAGATCCGTCCGTATCGAAGAGCCCCCTCAGGTAAGGCGAGAGGATCGTCTCTGGCGCGTTGAGGAGAATGTCTGGGATGATTATGGACGCCGACTTTGGCGACGGCGGAATTCCCAGGTGACCGAGCGCGGCGGCGACTAAGGCGGAATGGAAGCGACACGAGGCGGCGCGCTCTGGGCTCCGCGGTGTTAGCTCCGGTGTCACACCAAACAGGCGACTTGCGAGGGCGCAATACTCCCGAACAAGACTCTCCTCGGAGTTGCTGAAACGTATGGAGTAGCCGCCACGGGCACCGAGTTCAATGCTCCCGTCGCCTGCGATCAGACCCGCGAAATGCGCCAGGTCGGGGTCTAGCCGTTCAGGAAGGCGAATCCAGTGGCCGCCGGCCTGTGAGTACCGGCGAATCGCGCTAGCGAGTTGCGGTTTCGGAACGTTGGCGACGTCGGCGACTGCGGTGAGTGCGCTGAGGGGAACCGCATGACGACCGTCTCGCCATCGGTGATAGAGCGCGTCCTCATCGATGAGGAGCCGAGCCGCTGCCTCGCGAACCGAACCGAAACGGTCCGCCACTCGCTGGATGATTTCATCGACGAGCGTGGGATCCACATCGACTACGATTCGCGAGTTAATTCCCTGAAGGAGGTCGAATATGAGCGGCGGTTCTTGCTCAGGGATCGAGAGGGAATGTGCCGTCCCGATCCGCATCCCTCTACGGATGAACTTCGCAGGAATCCACGACTGGTTCATCGAATGATCGACGAGAAGCTTTGTTGCGGGCGTGACCCGCACACGACGACCCGCGGCGGTTTCAATTTCGAGCAGGGTCGGAGGTGATCGAAGGCGCCAGACTACCTCCATCGGTCGACTGCGCGCTCGATGGGCCTTGTCGATTGTGGCGATCTCTCCGCGGGCGGGAGCACTTTCGAGTGCATGCGTCCGCTTTGCTCTTCGGAAGTGCCCCTCTACAACATCTCGGATAGGTCGAAGACCCGTGGCGGTGGCAAGCAGACTCTCACCGGAAACGCACAGCCCTGCTGCGGTGGCGGCCTTGCCTGTGGCGTAGATTCCGCGTGGGGACAGGCGACTCATGTACGAAAGGAGTTCGGACTTTGCCGTGCCGGGGTCGCCAATTAATAACAAATGGAGGTCTCCCCGGATCCGTCGCCCATCCGGCATCAGCTTCGGCACACCGCTGAACAGCTGAAGCGCGAGCGCCTCCTTCTCCGTCGTCAGCCCGTAAATCGAGGGCGCGATGCTCGCGACGATTTTCTGGAAGATGTCCGGCTGCGCGGCCTCCGCCTCGATCTGCTTGATGTCCTCCTCCGTGACCTCGATCTCCTCGAACTCGACCTGCTCGAGCTCAATCGAGTTCGCGTCGAGGAAGATGTCGAAGAGCGTCGACCGCTGCCCGGGCCGCCCCTTCTGGCTGCTCCGGAGGATCCCGTTCAGGACGACCCGCATTCCGGGTGTGATCTTGCCCGTGAGGTCGTCCTCCATGAACGCAGCGAGCCGCTGCGGCTCCTCGCCGCCCCGAAGCCCCTCCGGCGCCTCTTGGATCTCAATCTTCTGCGTGTCGAGGAACCGGGACGCCTCGCTCAGGAGCTTGAACTTCGTCGAGCTCGCGGACTTCCCGCAGCCACCCTGGTCCTCGTAGCACTCGAGCGGCTCCCGGAACGATTGGCCCTCCTGGGGCTCCTTGATTACGGTCCCGCACCGGAGGCACTGGAATAGCGCGTCGACGACCATCGGCCGCACCTCCGTCGCCTTCCGGACAAGGCCCTCGACCGCAATCACGCGGCCGAGATGCTTCGCCCGAAGGTCCCGGATCTGCACGCGGGCGTCCCGCGGTAGGCCGAGCACGCGGAGGTGGATCTCGAGCGCCTCTTCCGTCGGCGGCACGATCCGACGGATCGCTTCCTCCCCTGCAGCGAGGACGTTCAACGGGTGGCGCAGGAGGTAGATCGACATGTCCGTGTCGAACCGGTTCATGTCCTCGAACCGGACCTGCAGCGTCCGCGCCTCAGGATACCGGTCCGCGAGCCCGATGATCTCCGACTCGTAGCCCATCTCGGCGAAGAACTCCTCCCACTTCGCGATGAGTTCCTCCTGAGAATACTCCGCGAGCGTGTGATGCCTCCCCTTGCCCGGCCGCGATCCGTCGAACCCGGGCGCATCCGCACCGATCATCGCCTACATAAGCCGCCCCCGCGGCATTTCGTATCGAGTCGAACGCCACGGCGTTCTATGGAGGAGGCCGGAATCGCCCCATTTCCACTGGAACTCATTCGCACGCCGAGTACCCGCACGCCGAGCATGGTGCGCAACCTCCTCGCGGGACGGAACGCTCGCCGCACTCCGGGCACCGGTCGAGTCGAGCTTCTTGTGGCGCCGGCACGCTCCGATGCGAGGAGAGCGTCTCCATTCTTCGATCACCGCCAATATCGACGCCGGGTAGGTCTATGAGGCCTCCTCGAGGAGGTGGCCGAATGTTAGTGTCGAGCGGCGGGCTTCCGAAGGTGTGGGCGCCTTCGCTACGCTTATTACGACCCTCCCGCATCCCGCCCCTCTCAGGGATGGGATGAGCACGGCCGCCGTCGACGAGATCGTGATCCATAATTCCGAGGAGAACCTTCGTCTGAGCGAGACGCAGCTCCTCCTCGCGGAAAAACGGACGGCCCTCTCCGCGCTCCGCACGGGGATCGCACTCCTCGCGCTCCCGCTGAGCGTTGTGAGCTTCCTCGTCGCGACGTCAAGCCTCTACAACGTGCTCGACGTCCTCTACCTCGTCGGTCCGCTCCTCGCGGTCTGCGTCGTTCTCGTGATCCTCGGGAGCTACGTCGTGATGCGCGCAATCATCCGGATGCGGATGTTCGACCGGAAGATCAAGGCGATTGAGGACTCGGACCCGATTGTGCGCGCTCTGATCGGGGACGAGTAGCGCCGTTAACCGACAGATGCGCTCAGAGCATCGTTGGGTTCAGCACGTCTTCCAGCGCCTTGAGGGCGGACTCCGCAAGGTTCGCAGCGGACTCCCACGTCGCGAGGCGATCCCCGTGGACCTCCTCGAAGTCCCGGACGGCGAGGCGGAGTTCGGACCGAAGGGCCTCGGGGGGCCGCCCGCGCAACAGGACAACCAGCGTCAGGTGCTGGCCACGTTCAAAGAGAAACCGCACCTCACCGGCTGTCATCTCCCGTAACGAGCCCGACTCGGCATGGAGCCCCTTCGTGACGACGTGGTCGACGGCCCGCGTGAGATCCGCGAGAACCGAGGCGTCGAGCGCCTTCTCCCCGGGCAAGAGGACCTCTGCGAGCGGCTGGCCAGAGCTGTGATACCAGACCGCCGCAAAGGGCCGGGCAGGGGTCACGATCAGCCTCCGAAGCATCGCAAGGAGGCGTTCCGTGGACTCGGGCGCGAGGAACACGAGGAGGAGGATGCCCGGGATGAGGACGAGCGCGGAGGACGCGGGGAAGCCGGGGCTTTGCGTGAGGTTGTTGTACACGTCCGCCACGAGCCAACTCCCCATCGCGACAACCAACGCGGCGAAGATCGCGAGTAGCTTCGTCCGCGTCTCCGGGCTCGAGAACGTTACGTGGCGGAACGTCGTCCCGAGATAATAGAATGAGAGGAGGACGTACGTGCCGACCTGTGCGACCCACACGACGTACCATCGGGGGTCCAGAAGCGGGCGGGGACCCCACCACACCCTCTCCACGCCGCCCGTCAGGGCGGTCCAGGCGATCGTGATCGTGATGACGACGGGAATCAGGGCCAGGATGTCGAAAGTGCCCCGCGGCCGCGAGAGCCACCGGCCGAAGTAGAACATGGCAAGGGACGCGAGTGTGAGCATCGAGATCTGGAACTTCGAGACGAGGATCGCGACGTCGCCCGAGGAGCGAAGGAAAAGCCAATCGAGGAACGTCCACAGTCCCAAGAACACGCACATGGCGACGAACGCCCGTTCCGACGCGGTGCGGAGCCCGCGGAGCCAGGGCCAGCTCGCGTTCGCGAACCACACCGCGGCGGACGCGAGGGGGAGATGGAGGAGGACATCGAGGGGGGTGACCACGTCTCGTTTCAAACCCAGCCACCGCGATAAAAGAGTTTGCTGGAAGTTTCCTGGTCGGATATCCAGGAACGTCAACGATATAGCGGGTGGCGGGGATGTGCGTCGCGCGATGGACCTGCCGCCCGAGCTCGAAGCGCTGCGCGCATTCCACGGCCACCTCGGCGTCTACGTGACCCTCGGTCTCCGGATGGGCGCGGTCGGCAGGCGGCGATTCGGCCACTACAAGGGCCTCTCGGCGGCCGTCCGTGCACGATTGCAGCCGCCGATGCTCTGCCTTGTCGACGGCGTGCAGTTCTCGAGCGGGTGCACGATGGGGAAGGGGAACATCCGCGTCGCGGACGGTGAGAACCCAGAAGTCGTGTTCACGAAGGAGGGGACGGTCCTCCGCATTTCCCTCCAGGCCGGATGGCGGGAGCGGATTGACCGGGAGATGTCGAAGGAGGCCGAGGTCGCGCAGTCGCGCTACTACTTCGACCTTCCGGAGTCCGAGCTCTTCGACATCGACGAACCGTAGGGCCTCATCCGCTCGGAACGGTCCATGTCGCCGGGGTCGCCGTGTGGATCCAGTACGCGCGTCCCCTCTCGAGGACGTCCGTCGGCGCCATCGCCTTCGTGCGGCCGGGAGGCGCGGCTGCATCGAAACCGAGAATCGTGTCCGCGCCGCTCGCCGCGAGCGCCTCCGCGACGGTCATCGTCGTGAACCTGGGGAACCCGATGAAGTTCCATCCCGCGCACAGAGAAATGTCTGTCGTCTCAGGGACGACGCCGACGAATGTGAGGCGATCCGGGGACAGGAGGTCGATGAACAGCCCCATGGCGGGCGTGACCGCGCGGAGCGAGTTGTCCCCCGGGGCTCGATTCGGGGAGTAGGAACTCCAGGTGTCCGTGCAGCTGTTGTAGGCCCATGCCGCGCGCGGCGGCGCGGTCCGGAACGCCCCCGCCGGCGAGGTGTCGGTCAGAACGATCGGCACGGAGAGGAATGAGGGGCCCGACGGGAGGTCGATGCTCATCTTTGCGGCCCGGGAGGTTCCGTTCGCGACGTTTCCCGCAAGATCAACGCTCTGAACAAAGTAGAAGTACTCCATTGACGGCGCAGCGTCTCCGGCGCCGCCGTCGAGGAACCGATACGACACCGCCCCGTCCTCGAGGACATCACCACCGACTCGCGCGTACAGCCCGCCCAGGGCCGTAGCCCGGAACAGATGATACAGGTACGTTCCTCCGACGTCCCCACCGTCCGACGCACGCTGCCATGTGATCGCGACATCGTTGAACCCGCCCGGCAAATCGACCAACGCGAGTACGGGCGCGACAGGAGCGAGTCCATCCAGACCCGTCGAGGGGATCGTCTCCGTGCAACGGCTTTCGAACGGCCCCCAATTCCCGTGGGCGTCCCGGCCATGGACCCACAAGCAATCGCCGCCGGGCGGCCACGTCGCAGTCACACTCCACCGGACTGTCTCCGTCGCCCCGTCGAACGTACCGTCCACGGCGGTCATCGCGGTCCCGGTTCCGTTCGCCCCCGGGGCCGCCCCGCGGAAGATCTCCGCGCCGGCGATGGTGCTGTTCCCGCGGTTCCCCTCCTCCGCAACGGCTCGAACCACGACCGTTTGACCGGCCACGATTGGGTTCGGGTCGATCAGGACGCTGCCCGGTCGGATCAGGGGACCTTGGAGATCGCCGCCTGCGCGCTGGATCGAGAAGTCCCTATCGGACGCGTCTTCCCCGGTGATGGAGGGCGTTCCGCCGTCCGCAACGGCAACGCGGATCCGGTAGCGACCGCCGTTCGGAAGTGACGACAGATCCCACACGTACGAAGTCACTCCGGGCAGCACGTTGTCGAGGAAGTTCCATCGCTCGCCGGAGTTGTCGCTGTAGTAGAGGACCTGACTCGCGACGCCGGCGGCCGCGGTCCGGGTCCACTCGATCGTGAAGGAGTTGGTCGCGAGCGTCTCGCCCCCGTTCGGGGACCGGAGGCGGACCGCGGGAGCCTCTCGCCCGTCGAGAAGCCAGATGACGGTCCGGTTCAACACGTCCGTCCGAATCGGGCTCGACGGAGAGCCCGCGGAGACCGCGAGGCCCGACCACTCGAAGAAGAACGAGGCAACGCGGGAGGGCGTCCCTCCCCAGACGCCGGTCCCGAGAGTCCCGTTCGTGGCCGTGGCGTTCCACCGAACGGAGATGTGGTCGACCGCGTTCACGTCGTTATCCAACCAAACGTACCGGGTCGTTGCGCCGGCTCGGACGCACGCGGCCCCATCCGTCGTGGTGCCACAGAGGTTGTCGACCTCATCGCCATAACCCCCTTCCCGGTGGCCAGAGTACGCCACGCCGGTCCCATACGGGCCGCTGATCGGATCTCCGGAAATCCCGGAGTTCGAGGACCATCGGCTCGGATCCTGCTGCCAGTCGGCCTTCAGGACGGACTGGAACCACGTGCAGCGGGCGGGGAGGTAGTACGGGTTGTTGAGTTGTGAGCAGGACGCCCAGGCAACGTCGTGACTTGAGAGGAAGACGCGGCCGCCCCCGTCGAGGTACGTCTTCAAGAGGGCACGCTGGGAGTCCGAGACGGGCGGATACTGCTCGAGGCCCGGCTGCCACAGGACGGCCTTGTACAAGCGAAGGGTGCCGATCGGCGGATCGCCCTCCGATCGGGCGTCCCATTCATCGAACGACCACCCGCTCGCCGCGAGTGCGTCACGGTACATCGCGACCCGTGTCGCCGGGAAACTGTTCTCACCGATGACGAGGAGGATCTCCTTCTGGGTTGTCGTGCGGAACGTGTAGTGCGACCCGCCATTCCTATCCCGGGTGAGAAGGCCCCGCGGATCCTTGCTCTCGACATCGTAGTAGTAGACCGTGTCCGCCAAGAGACTAACGAGGCGAACGGAATGGGCCGTTGTTCTCTCAGCGACCGTCGTGAGCGATGTCAGGCCGGATGGGCTCGTGCCGAAATAGACTGTGGAGTCACTCGGCTCATCCGTTGTCCACGTGATCGTCACGCTAGTCTGTCCGAGTCCCTCGGCGTGAACGTTCGCAATCGATGGGGGGGAGGCGTCGATCGTTGCCCGTGCCACCGCGATGTGGCTCGGCACGGCATCGGAGTACCGCGCGAGGATCGTGTCCGCCTCGCTTACTTGAAGCATGCCGTCGCCCGGGACGGGCGCGCCGGATGCGAGGGGAATCGTCCCGCGCCATACGCCTGAGCCCGGGGCGGTCGCCGTCAACGCCGCGGTTTCGCCGGCAGCTTCCGTGGAGCTCCGGATGTTCACGCTTGCGGAAGCGGCGTTCGCGTCGCGCACCTCGATCTGAATCGTGTCCCCGGTCCCGTACACCCGCTGGTTCAGGAGGACATCGCCATAGCCGAGGTCGAGGTCCGCGACAGCCACAATCGCGAAGGGCTGCGGCCCGGCGGGGACGTTCCCGCCTTCGATACGGACTCGCCACGCCCCAGGCGCGGGGGCGTTCACGATCACGCCTTCCGTCGTGTTCCGCGGGTCGAACCCGCCCGCGTTGGGCGTGGATTCCGCGGTCGTGAACGTGCCAAACACGTTGCCCTTGTACGTATCCCCGTCCGGACCTGTTACGAGGAGGTTGAGATTGTTCACGCTCGCAGGGTTCGAATTCGGAAGGCCGGGGTAGTCGCTCCAGGCGAGAGCAATCCGGAGGGGGGTCGAGCCGGTTGCGACGAGGATTCGATAGTCCGCCGCTTCGCCCGTACCGAGGCCTTGCCTCTCGTCGACGACCCAAAGCTTTCGGAGGTCCGGCGTGCCGGGGTTCAGGTACAGCGAGTCGTCGAGGGCGATCCGGCCCCAGCCCTGTGCGTTGTTCGGATACGTATTCCCTTGGTTTGCCGTCGAATCTGTCATCCGGCGCGTGGCCGTCAGGAGGATCGCCTTCACGAGCGCGGCGGTCGGCTCGAACCCGTTCCCCCCCACGGGCGCGCCTGTGGGGTACCATCCCTTCGCGAAGTACTGCCGCACGAGGGCTCCCATGCCGGCCGCGAGGGGCGTCGCATGGCTCGTCCCGCCGAACAGACGCGTTGCGCCCGCGTTCGAGCCATCGAGCGGGTTTCCGCTCGAACTGGCGGTCATGCCGGTAAAGAACGTCGTGACATCGGGTTTCGACCGCCGGTCCGCCGTGGGGCCGCGGCTGCTCTGGCTCGCGAGCGATTCCTGGTTCGGGCTTGGATTTGCGCCCGCGATTGTAATCACGGACTTCGCCGTGCTCGGACTCTGGACGGACGACGCCCCGGGGCCGCTGTTCCCCGCCGCGAAGAAGATCGCCATGTCCGGGTGGTTCCAAATGAACCGGTCCACCATCATCGCCTGCAGGTCGTAGTCGGTCGTGTCGGAACCCCAACTGTTCGAGTGAACTCGGGCACCGCCGCCATACGCGATGCCGAAGAGGTCGTCATAGTCATCCGGGATGTACGAAAGGGTGTCCCCGCCGAAGGGGCAGTCCATGCTCGGACCGACGGACCCTATGTCCTGAAGGAAGATCTTTGCATCCGGCGCCATCCCGTCGTCCCCGTCAGTCCCGATTCCCTCGTCCCATCCCGCGACATTCCCCGCTACGGAGGTGCCGTGGCCGGACGGGCAGCCCCCCGCGTTCACGCTATCCTTGATCGCCTCCGGGTCACCACCGGACCATGGGTCGATTCCAAGAAATACGCTCATCGGGAAGTACCGCACGATCTTTCGGCGCGAGAGATCCGTGATGTTGTAGATGGAGAGGGGACCCAACGTCCCCGTCGTGTCGCCCGAGGCGCCTTTCTGAATCACGCTCGTCGACTCGCGGAAGAAGTTGCTGTCGAAATCGATTCCCGTGTCCGCGACTGCGACGATTTGATCCTGGCCCCGGAGCCCTTGGTCCCAGAGGCGTCGCGCGTTTGGGTCCGACGCGGGGAGCCCCGTTTGGAGAAAACCCTGGGCATTGGAGTTTTCGATCTGGGGGGGCCGCCACGGCTCCACGGACATCACGCCATTGAGCCGGGCGATGGCGGCAAGGAGGTGGGACTCGATGTGGACGCGAACGACGCCCAACTCGCCTGCCGTGAAGACCGTTAGAATCCCGACCCCGGTCGATGTTCGAGGAACATTGACGATACCGTGGTCTGCGAGCCAGGTCAGCACGGGCGTCACGTCGTCCGCGGAAAACGTGATGATCTGCACGGTCTGGAGAACGTTTCCGACCTCGAGCTCCGGATGGAGCTTGTATCCCGGATGGTATGGACCCACCCAATCAACAAAACGAAGGCCGCGGACGGTCTCCCGCGTCCGCTCATCCATCGCAACAAGAAACGCGTGCGTTGGCACAGAGTGGAGGACGCTCACGCCGAGGGTTTGAAGTTCGGTGATCCAATTCGCCTTGATTGGTCCGATGAAGTGCACAAGGTAGTGATCGCCGGCGTCGCTCCGAAATTCCTCAGGAAGGGCCGGTTCGCCCTGACGGACGTCGAACTGAATGGATTTGAGTGTAATCCAATACGCGCTGTCTTGGGGCTCGACAACGATTCCACGCCCGGTCAGTTGCCTGAGTCGGTCCGCCGGAGCGCGGATGAGGACAAACGCGTCGTAAGGCTCCACGACTTCGACACCTGATGTGGCGTCGGTGATCTCCGGAACGGTGGCGCGGACGAGGGCCACGATGGCGGGGCCACCTTGGTCTCCCTGGGACAGGATGTACGCTGCCGGGACTGCGAGGAGTACGGCGACGATGACGGCAATCGCGTGGGGAGGTCGAGCCGTCCTTGCCGTCTCGCTCCCGATCGAATCTTCCGCCAAAACCGAACCTCGTCGAACCTTCCAGGGGAAGGGCGTGCTGTCAACTATACGAGATAGGGTCGGTAAAAAGGTTTCCCGCAATTGGGCGGATCGACCATCCGGGTCCGGCTTCCACCCTAGGTTTCGTCGACCGCGGTGGTTTCGAGGACGCCGTTGCGGAACGTGAGTGTGTAGTAGTTCGGGCTGTGTGCGCTGCCGCGCAATTTCACGCAACGGACCCGGCGCTCGATGTTCGCGTCGTCGACGCGCTCCATCTTCGTGTGGATGATCCCGTCGCTAAGGAACTCCTCGCCCAGCATCCCGAAGTCCTCGGCCCTCGATTTCATCTCCGTGATGAGGAAGATCGTCGCCTTGAGGTCACGGAGCCACTCGAAGAGCTGGAACAGGTCTTCGCGGGGATGCTCGAACCGGGCCATCACCTCGAGGACGGGCAGTGAGTCGATCACGAGGATGTCGTAATTCAGGGAGCGCTTCAGGTTCAGCGCGTACATCTTGAAGATCTCAAGCCATGTGGACTCCGCCATGCCCTCGAGGTTCTTCCGGATCATTCCGAGGTCGACGATGCTCACCCTGTCCTCGACGTGCCTCGGGTCGAGACCCATGCCGCGGAGATGAGTCACGAAGCTCTCGCGGCTCTGCTCGAGGGACATGTACACGCCTGTGCGGTGGTCTTTCTCGGCGCCGAAGTAGAGGACGTGCCAGCCGATCGTGGACTTCATCGTTCCCGTCTCGCCCGCGAGCAGAACAACGTGATTCCTCGGGACTCCGCCTCCGAGCTTCTCATCAAAGCTACGGATGAACGTGCGGATCCGGTCGCTGGACCCCATGGCGTGTCTGTCGATGCGGCCGGTTGCGAGATAAGCGTTCCTTACCGGTTATCGTTATCGAAAAGCGGCGTCGATTGAATCGGTCCCACTCCTGCCGGGCGGAGCGTGTCCTCGTGTGCAGGAAAAATAGAAGGGGGAGTAATCGTGAACGAATTGATTCGCATCATCCAACTCCGCGATATAGAGATTTTTGAACCCGGTCTGTGACCGACCGCCGCGACGGAACGTTTATTTGTTATCGAATCTGTTACCAGACGCGAGGCCGAGCGGGTCGGGATGTTCGTTCCAGAGAGGAACCTGAAGGAATTGATCGTGTCCGCAATCCGGACGCAGGAACGGTCGATCAGCGGTCTCGCAAAGGACCTCTCGCAGTCCGGCTACAAGTTCCACCGGCTCTTCGTCGCGGGCTACCTGAAGGCCCTCGCAGATTGTGGGCTCCTCCGCGAGAAGGAGATCCCGCCCGCGAAGGTGTACACGACCTCCGCGTACCGCGACAAGAACCTCTACGAGTCCGTCGGGATGAAGGTCCGGGCCTTCGAAACGGAACCGCGGGAGCAGTCCCGCCTCGCGGTCGCGGTCCTGTGCCGCCTGTTCCGGCGGCCTGTGTTCCTCCGGGAATTGAAGGAGTGCGGTTTCGACCCCGTAGCGGACATAGCCGCCGCATCGAAGGAAGAGCGGGAGGACGCCCGCCGGGCGCTCGCGAAGCTCAAGATCCAGATCCCAACCAACGAACCCGCGTACTACGTCGAAGAACGGCGGAACGAGGCGCGGGACGCGATCATTGCAGACCTCCTCGTCGAGACATATGACATGACGCCGCTCGTCCTCGAGACCCGCCAGATGAAACTCGCGGAACGGTGACCGGACCGCCAAGCATTAAATAGGGTCGTCTCGATAAGAACGCCGCTAGGCTAGACCGGGGGGTTGGGCCTCCCCTTGTAGACCCAAACGGTCCTTAGGGGCGGTGACAGCCAGGGGCGGCGATTCCGTCCGGTGTTGGTCCGGAGGCTGACGTTGAGGTTCTGTCCCGCGGGGCTGGAGGTGGCGGGGAACGTCGCTGGAGAGCGGTGGTCCCTTCCTCAGTCGCGGGGACCGGGTCAGGCACGGAAGTGAGCAGCCTCACCGCGGACTACCAACGCTCGTGGGGGTGCGGGGCCGAGGAGGCCTTCGGGTTCCCCAACGCCCGGCCGGGGCGTCCACCCTGGTGGCCTAGCTTTTCGATTTTGGCGGGCGCTCGTGCCCGGCGCGGGCCTCTTTCGCCTTTCGGTACCGCCCCGAGGTCGAGATGAACAGCACGATGCCGACGAACACGAGTCCGCCCGCGCACGCGGACCGCATGATGTCCCACGAAAGGGTCTGCGGCCAGTCCACCGGGACCACGGAGGTTCGGACGAGGAAATTCACGGCCACCGCGATGAGAAGGGCCCCGAGGATCAGAGGCATCCAGAGCCCGAGGAACGTCCTCATCCGTTCGGACGTCATCGGGACATCAACCGGATGATCGCCTCCGCGGGCTCCCCGTTCGCCTCCTCGAGCGCCTTGCGGGCGACCTCGTTCGAGACCCGCGCCTTCTCCGCGACGAGCTCCACGTCCTCATCGGAAATCGTCGGCTTCTCCGGGGGCTCGCCCTCCTTCTTCCGGGTCATCACGAGCGGCTCGCCGACGATCTGCCAGGTCTTCTGGCCCTGCACAGTCATCGCCGTGACCTGCACGGACTTGAACACGTAGTCCTTCGAGCTCGTCCGGATGACGACTTCCTCGACGTCCGCGATCTCCTCCGTCTCGATGCCGAGGCGTTTCATCGCCATCTTCAGCTGCTTCGGGTTCATGCGTCCGCCCGGGATGCCCGGAATCATCGCGTCACCGGGCGCACTATCGGGGGGCGACCTTTAGCCTTTGTGTGAGCGAGTTCTGTTACAAGTCGGGTCATCTGGACAGGTTCGCTCATCCCCCCGAAAGCTTGACGCCGTGGGAGGTCTTTCATTTTTCAAGCCCTCCGGCGGACGACCGCCGTCGAGTGGTCCGCCCGGCATGACGCGCTCCGCGCAGAACACGGGTGGGCACGGGGCGCGACGAAGGTCGCGTCTCGGAGAAGAACAACCGCCTTCGGGAGAAGGCAAGGGGTGTATGGTTCCACCCCGGTGCCCTTCGCCAGGACGTGGTGATTCCCCTCTACGACCCCCTTCGAAGAGAAGGAGGCGCACGGGAGGAGCCGAGCGGAGTCGAGTTGCGGACGCGGGCGCTCATCCATCACCCGCAAACGTAACAGAACCGTGTCAGCGCGACATCGTCGAGGCCGCGACGGGTTCGGATCGAGATGCTCGCCCCGCACGAATCGAACATATTATAATAGAGCGGTCTCCATCGGAATCGACTCATGCGGATCGCAGTCGTCTTCAAGGATCGATGCCAACCGAAGCGCTGCAATCTCGAGTGCATCGCATACTGCCCTCCCCAGCGGACCGGAACAGAGGTCATCTGGCTCGACCAAGAGACGGGCAAAGCGACAATCAGCGAGGAGACCTGCATCGCCTGCAATATTTGCGTGAAAAAGTGCCCGTTCGACGCGATCCGGATCATCGGCCTCCCTGAGCCGCTGAAGGAGGACCTCATGCATCAATACAGCAAGAACGGGTTCCGGTTGTTCCGCCTCCCGACTCCGAAAACGGGCGACGTCGTGGGCCTCCTCGGTCCGAACGGGATCGGAAAGACAACCGTCCTCTCGATCCTAAGCGGGGAACTCTGCCCGAACCTCGGCCACTACCGCCGGACGCGCCCCTACTGGGACGAGGTCCTCGAGAAGTTCAAGGGGACTGAACTGCACGGGTACCTAGCGAAGCTCGTCGCGAAAGAGCTCCGCACGGCCCTCAAACCGCAATACGTCGACAAGCTCCCGAAGATTGTGAAGGGGAGCGTCGGTGAACTGCTGAGAAAGGTCGACGACCAAGGACGCCTGGGCGACCTCGCGCCCCGCCTCTCCCTCGAGAACGTGCTGCATCGCGACATCGCGCATCTCAGCGGCGGGGAGTTGCAGAGGACCGCGATCGCCGCGACGATGCTGAAGGACGCGGACGTGTACTTCTTCGATGAGCCCTCGTCGTACTTGGACATCTACCAGCGGCTCGAGGTGGCGAAAGTCATCCAGACGCTGTCGAAGGAAAAATACGTCGTCGTCGTGGAGCACGACCTCGCGGTCCTCGACTTCCTTGCGGACTTCGTGTATCTCCTCTACGGCTCCGAGGGTGCGTACGGCGTGATGGCGCAACCGCGTCCGGTGCGAACTGCGATCAACGTGTACCTCGGCGGGTATCTGCGGGAGGAGAACATCCGATTCCGCGACCGCGAGGTGCGGTTTGAGGCGCGCCCGCCCCGGAGGGGCTGGAATGCGGAGACTCTCGTGGAGTTCGAGCGGCTCGAGAAGCGATACGAGGAGTTTGCCCTCGTCGTCGAGGGCGGGGCGCTCCGAAAGGGCGAGGTCGTCGGTGTCGTCGGTCCGAACGCGACGGGGAAGACGACCTTCGTGAAGATGCTCGCGGGCGAGGAAGAACCGACCGCAGGCGCGATCTCCGGGAAGTGGGCCGTCTCGTACAAGCCGCAGTACATCGAGTCGCAGTACGAAGGATCGGTGCGGGAGCTGCTCGCGAGCACCGTCGGCGCCCGCGCGGGGAGCGGATGGTTCGACACCGAGATTTCGCAGCCCCTCCAAATCCGAGGCCTCCTTGAGCGGCGCGTGACCGAGCTCAGCGGCGGTGAGCTCCAGCGCGTCGCGGTCGGCCTCGCGCTTGCACGAGAGGCGGACATCTACCTCATCGACGAGCCGTCCGCCTACCTCGACTCGAATCAGCGAATGGAAACCGCGAAGACGATCCGCCGCGTGATGGAGAACCAAGGGAAGACGGGCTTGATCGTGGACCACGACGTGTACTTCATCGACATGGTCGCGGACTCGATCATGGTCTTCAGCGGCGAGCCGGGTCGGAACGGCCATGGCGAGGGCCCGTTCCCGATGCGGGAGGGGATGAACCGGTTCCTCAAGCTCGTCGAAGTCACGTTCCGGCGGGATGCGGACACGAACCGGCCGCGGATCAACAAGCTCGACTCCCGCCTCGACCGCGAGCAGAAGACAACGGGCGAATACTACTACGCGTTGGCCTGACGCCGCCGGAGGCTGAGCTTTCTCCAGTATACATAGCCGATGATGACCGTGAGGAGCGCGAGCACGACGTACAGGTCCACGTTCTCCGTCGTCTCCGCGAACAGGGTCCACCGATCGAGTAGATAGAAGCCGGCGACCACGAGGACGGTATTCCAGATCGTCGCACCAACGGTCGAGTACACGACGAAGTTCCGCAAGCGCATCCGACCGATGCCCGCGGGGAACGAGATGATCGATCGAACCCCGGGGACGGCGTGGCCGAGGAGGACGCCAATGTTGCCGAACCGCGTGAACCACTTCTCCGCCCATTCGAGGTCCTCGGAGCCGAGACCCACGAACCGACCGTAGCGCGAGATCACAGGCCGACCCACCCGCATCCCGATCCAATACGCGACGACGTTGCCGACCGCGGCTCCCGCGGTTCCCGCGAGAATCGCGAGGACGGGATGCATAAGCCCCTGCGCGGAAAGGTAGCCCGCGAAGGGCATGATGAACTCACTCGGAATCGGCGTGAGGATGCCCTCGATCACCATGAGGGCGAAGATTCCTGGATACCCGATCGCCTCGACGACCTGCGCGATCCATAGCGTGAGCCCGAGGAACAGGGAAGGCACGCGCGTCGAACGAACGCTGGGAGATTAAAGTTCGGATGGCGTTATCAGGCGGCCCGCGCGTTCCGTGACGAGCTCGCCCTCCTGTGAAACGAGCTGTCCGCGGACGAACGTGGCGACCGGGAACGTCGACTCGGCGCCCTCGAACGGCGTCCACCCGCACTTGTACCGGCACCGCCGGGCGGTCATCTTCTCGATACGCCGCGGGTCCACGACGATCAGGTCGGCGTCGCGGCCCACCGCGAGCGTGCCCTTGTTCACGCGGAGGAGCTTCGCGGGATTCTCAGAAAACATCGCGACGAATTGCGGGAGCGGAAGAACATCGCGCCGCACGTAGCGGAAGAGGACGGGGAGCGTCGTCGCGACCCCAGGTACACCCGCGGGCGCCTCGTCGAACGGGACGGACTTCTCGTCGAGCGTATGCGGAGCGTGGTCGCTGGCGAACATGTCGACGGATCCTGCGACGACCTCCCGCCATAAGTTCTCCCGTTCTGCGATCGGCCGGAGGGGTGGGTTCACCTTGCCCCGAGCGCCAATCGGCGAGGCGGTGCTCAGCAGGAGGTGGTGCGGGGTGACCTCGCAGGTCGCTCCCGCCGGTCGCGCTTTCACGGCCTCCGCGGTCGTCACGTGCGCGATGTGGACACGGGCCTCGCCGCGGAGCCGACCGACCGTTTCGATTGCCAACTTCTCAGCTTCGGGCGGGCGCGCCCGGTGATAGTCCTCGAGTTTCTTCGCGGGTAAGGATTGAAACCGATTTGGGTCCTCCGCGTGCACGCTCACGTATTTTTTCGTGCTCGCAACACCCGCCAAGAGATCGGCGAGGGCCGCGTCGTCCGGGATCAGCGGGGCGTCCGTCGTTTCGGCGAGGTACGCCTTGTAGGCCATCGCGTCAGCGAGTGATTTCACGTCCGCCGCTGAGGCGGGCGCGCCGTAGAGGCCAAAGTCCACGTTCGCATGGCGGGACACGACGCGCAGCTTTTCGCGCAGTACGTCCCCTTTCGTTACGGGCGGCCTCGTGTTCGGCATGTCGACGACGGTCGTGACCCCACCCACCGCCGCGCTCTCCGTGCCGGACGCGAAGTCCTCCTTGTGGGTTTTTCCGGGTTCGCGGAAGTGGACGTGCACGTCGATTCCGCCCGGCAGGAGGATCGCGTCGCCGAAGCGGTACGTCTCGTCGCCTCTCAATGTCTTCTTGATTGCGACAATCGTTCCGTCCTCGATGCCGAGCGCCACGGACTCCAGCTGGCCCTCGAGGTATGCGCGCCCTTCAATGATGAGCATGCTCCGCCTTCAGGTTCCGCCGGACAATCTGCCCGCGGGGCTCGAGCTCCGCGAAGATCTCCGACTGGAACTTGTAGAGGCGGGTCGACTCGTCGAGCCACGCATCGGGGAGAAGGCCCGCCTTCATGCATCCCTCCGCGAGGAATTCCACCGCGCCCCAGGCCCATTCCACGGGGACCTGCGGGAGGAGGAGTCCGCGCGCGGGGCCCTGGGCGACGATGATTCCGTCCGTGCCGATCTCGATTGTCCGGGGGTACTCCTTCGGCTTCCGGACCTTGATCAGCTCAGGCCGAGTGAGGAGCGAGACCTCGACGACGACGCGGTCGGTCTCCTCCCGGCCGAGCGGTGGAAACCGCGGGTCCTCGCACGCGCCCTCCGCGGCCTTCACGAGCGCCTTGATGAGTGGGAAGAACGGCGAGGGATAGCCGATGCAGCCGCGGAGTAGGCCCTCCGGGTGCTGGTTGATCGTCACGAACACCCCCGCCTTCTCGTCGAAGTGCGGCGGCACGGGAAACGAGTGGAGCGTTCTCGCTGCGACATGGGCCTCGACCGCTTCGCGCGCGATGCGGACAGCGAGCGTCCCGTCTTGGTCGCTGTAGCCCATCGGCGCTTCATGAATACGACCTTTCTTAAACGTTCTCCGCTGGAAAACAGATTCGGAAAACAAGCTGGGACGCGACACGAAATGTCCCGCCTCGGAGTGCAAGTTGCAAAGCTATTTAACGCGAGGGGCCGCTTTCCAGAGAGGCGATGGGATGAGAGCTCGCGTGCCCGTGATGGAAATCATGACCCGGACACCGGTCACGGTCTCTCCCGACGAGACCGTCGACAAGGCGGCCGCCATCATGCGCGCGCGGGACATCGGGAGTCTGTTCGTCATCGAGAGCGGCCAGCCGACCGGGATCGTGACGGAGCGGGACATCGTCACGAAGGTCGCGGCCCCGAACGTGCAGCCCCGGGCCCTGCGGGTGCGGGACATCATGAGTGCCCCGGTCGTGTCGATCCACCCGCACGCGGAGGTCGTCGAGGCGGCCCGCGTGATGTCGGATCGGAAGATCCGGCGCCTCGCGGTCGTCGATGGCGGCAAGCTCGTCGGCGTGATCACGGAGAACGACATCCTTCGGATCTGGCCGCACCTCGTCGAGATTACGCGGGAATACGCCCGCGCGGGACTCGACGAAGACCTCCGGGGGATCGAGGGTCACTGCGAGGCGTGCGGAATGTACTCGACGAACCTCGTGCTCGACAAGAAGCTCCTTGTGTGCCCGGATTGCCGCGGCGGATGAGTTCCCACCGCGAGAAAATTATTCGGAAACTTTTATAATCAACCCTCCTCTTCGGAATCCCGTGGCCCGCTTCGTCAAGATCTCCCAGCCGGAGTTCGACTCCGTCCGCAAGCTCTACGAAAGCGTGATGTCGTACGCGAGCCACGGTCTGTTCTTCCGGGAAGGCATCGCGCTTGCGGACGCGATCGTGCAGGAGGTCGAGCCGGGCGAGGAGCTCCTCGCGGGGGCCCGAAAGGTTCTCGTCGCGCGTGGATGGGTCGAGGAGATCGCGTTTGGCGACGGCCAGGCGCGCGTCCAGGGATCGATCGAGGTGTCCCCGGGCAGCGGGGCGGAGACGTGCCACCGCCTCCGGGGGATCATCTCCCGTCTGTTCGAGGTGGCGACGAAGAAGCGGGTGCGGTTCGCCGAGGTGGGGTGTGTGAGCGCAGGGGCCAAGGAATGTGTCTTCGCGGAGGAGGGTTGATGTCGCTCGATCGGATGCTCAAGGAACTTCGGGCTTCGTGCGGCTCTCATGCAGCGGCGGTCGTGAGCCGGGACGGCCTCGTGATCGCGGGCGACATGCCCGATAGCATCTCGCGGGAGACCTTCGCGATCATGTGCGCGACGATCCTCGGGGCGGGAATGACAGCCGCGACGGAGCTCCGGTCGTCCCCGCCGAACCATGTCGTCCTCACGACGCGGGAGTATCGGATCCACATCTTCGAGGCGGGGCCGCGCGCCCTCATCGTCCTCGTCGTCCCGCCCGACAGGACGGAGGCCGAACTTCGGGCGGCGCTCCGGCCCGTGATCGAGGAAGTGCGGCGCGAGATCGGCTAGGGCCGCCCCGGTGGTGGGCCGGGACGGATTCGAACCGTCGACCCCGACGTTGTAAGCGTCGGATCATAGACCGCTAGACCACCGGCCCGCGGCCCCGAACCCGGTCGCGCCGGATAAAGATGCCCGGGCTACTGCCGATCGTCCCGCGGCCGGAAGCCCGCGTCGACCCGGAGGTCCCGGAGCTTCCCGAGGTGCGTGCCGTCGAGGAGGTGGATTTCCGCCTCGGCCGTGCGGAGGATTGCGGGGTCGAAGAGCGGTCCGAGGAAGTTCACCCGGATGTCGTTCACCGGCGTCCCGCCGCAGAGTTCGTTCAGTGAGGGGACGACGACCGCGGTTTGGGGAAGCTTCGGATACCGTTTGTGGCGCCGCCGGAACGGGATTCGCATCCAACAGGGCTGGGTTGTCCGATGGCCCTTCGCGTCGACGAAGACGACGGCGGGATGGTTGTGGCCCATCACGAGCACGTCCGCCGCCATGACCTTCCGGTACGGCCATGCGTGGCCATGGCAGAACCCGACGTCGTCGAGGACGAACCCGTGCGGGGACCGGAACCGCACGCTTCTCGGAACGATGTGGCGGAGCATGCCATCGTGGTTTCCCTGCGCAACATAGATCTCCTCGAAGACTTCTTGGAGCCGCTGGAAGAACCGGTACACGTCCCGCCTCTCCTGGCTCGCCATCCGCGGGACGAAGTGCTTTACATCGCCCGCGAGGACGAGGCGGGCCGCGCCGTACTGTTTCGCGATCCCTTCTATTTCGTCCGCCATTCGCTCCCCCAGGCTCGGGAGGTTGACACCGGCCTCGCGAAGTTTCTCCTCAAGGCCGATGTGAAGATCCGCGACCGCAAGGATCTCGTGGTTCACGAGGAGGGCCGCATGGTCCGGGATCGGCCGGAGATCCATCCACCCGCCAAAGCGGGCGCGCGCGGATAACCCTTCCCGAATTCTACGGTACGAAATCCTTCAGGACCCGCGGGATCTTCTCGATGAGGTCCGTCGTCATCATCCCGTACGAGGTCTCCTCGAACGCGAGGTTCCCCGCGTAGCCGTTCGCAAAGGCTGCCATGCGGGACGCGAGGAACGGGGCGATGCCCTTCGCGAGGAGCCCGCCGCAGATTCCCGCCAAGGAGTCGCCGGTCCCGCCGACGGTCATCGCGACGTTGTGAACCTTGTTGAGCCGGTGGGATGCGCCGTCCGTGATGATGTCCGTAGGCCCCTTCAGGAGGACCGTGAACCCAGACTTCTTTGCGAAGGCCTTCGCGGCTCCGACGAGGGTCGGGATGTCCCGCGCGACGGCCGTCCCGGTGAGGATCTCGAACTCGCGGTGGTGGGGCGTCACGATCCCTCGCTTCCCCGCCAAGCAACCCGGGTCCTCCGCGACCGCGATGATCGCGTCCGCGTCGAGGACCATCGGGAGGTTCACGCTGCGGATGAGCTGGCGGACACCGTCCTTGGTCGCATCCGTCGACCCGAGGCCCGGACCGATCACAATCGCGTCCATGCCCGAAGCGATCTCGAGGACCACGCCGACGTCCGCTTTGAGGAATCGAGAGCCCGCCAGCGGATGGACGATGAAGTTCGGCGAGTGCGAGGCGATTGCCTCGAACGCGATCGCGGGCGTCGCGATGTGGACGACGTCGACGCCAATCCGATACGCAGCGAGTCCGACGAACGAGGGGGCGCCCGTGAACGGACCGCCGCCGACGACGAGGAGCCGACCGTTCATTCCTTTGTGCGAATCCGGACGTGGCACGGGGTAGTAAAAGAAGTCTCCCGGGCCGACGAGCTCCATCACGTCCTGCGGCATGCCGATGTCGACGACGTGGATCTTCCCGGAGTTCGCCTCGTTCATCCCCTCCTTCGCGGCGAGGAGGGCGACGGTCGCTGTTGGTCGGACCGTCGGCGTCGCCTCGAATCCGCTCGGAACGTCGACGCTCAGAATCGGAGACCCGGAAGCGTTCATCTCCTGGATGAGCGTCGCATACGGCTCCCTGATTTCGCCGTGAAGTCCAATGCCGAGGAGCGCGTCGACGATGAGGTCCGCTTCGCGGAAAATTCGCCCGCTGTCCTCGGAGGCCTCAACGACCTTCACTTCCCGCCCGAGGCGCTCGTAGCTCGTCCTGGCCTCGGGGGTCGCGAAGTCCTTCGTCGTCTTCGCTAGGAGCACGGTGACCTTTGCCTCGTCTTTCAGCTCGCGGGCCGCGACGAGGCCGTCCCCCCCGTTGTTGCCCGTCCCGCAGGCGACGACGACCTTCTTCCCCGCCACCGAGAACTCGCGGCGAGCGACGTCCGCAACGCCGCGTCCCGCGTTTTCCATCAGTTCGAGGATCGACACGCCGAAGTACGCGGCGTTCCGATCGAGTACGCGCATCTCCGCCGCGGAGATCATCGGGCGCGCATTAGCGGGCCGCACATAAAACGTTGGCCGCTCCCTTAATACGACGGGGAGGGTTGCCCGCGGCGATGGAGCTCCGCGCCCTTCGGCCCTACGCGTGGGCCCTCGCCCTCGGAGTGTTCGTCCCCCTGAGCTGGGTCTTCGAGCTCATCGTCGGGCCCGGCGTTGGAGTGTTCGCTGCGGCGGGGGTCGGGATCATTCCGCTCGCCTGGTTTATGGGCCTTGCCACGGAGGAACTCGGGAAGCACGCGGGTCCTGGGATCGGCGGCCTCCTGAACGCGACGTTTGGCAACGCAACGGAGCTTATCATCGCGCTGTTCGCACTCGCGGGCGGGCTCCACGAGGTCGTGAAGGCCTCGATCACCGGCTCGATCATCGGGAACATCCTCCTCGTCCTCGGCCTCAGCA
>Ga0209322_10000342_pt1 | contig 26990 bp, 29 predicted proteins | sample Rifsed19ft1_FD_184013 | JGI IMG/M metagenome (GOLD analysis project Ga0209322, IMG submission 184013) | Soil microbial communities from Rifle, Colorado, USA - sediment 19ft 1 (version 2) | ecosystem: Environmental > Terrestrial > Deep subsurface > Rock core/Sediment | place: Rifle, Colorado... | reverse complement strand
CGCCCGGAACGCGATGGGAGCCTGAGTTGAGCCGCACGATCACGGACGACCTCGACCTGCTCGTCGACTCGCTGGCGCCGCACATCGGCGACCCCATTCGCCTCCGGCCCGACAAGCACGAGCTGCTGGAGGTGGTCATGGACCTCGGCCGGCTGCCGGAGGCGCGCTTCCCGGGTCGCGAGGTGGCGCTCAGCGAGCGCGAGGTGACGGAGAGCGACATCGAGTACGTCGTCTCGCGCATCAGCGAGTTCGGCGAGGACAACCGCGCCGGCATCGAGCGGACGCTGCACCGCATCTCCTGCATCCGCAATCGCCGCGGCCGCATCGTCGGCCTCACCTGCCGCGTCGGCCGCGCCGTCTTCGGCACGATCGCCACGATCGAGGACATCATCCGCGTGGGCGAGAGCGTCCTCCTCCTCGGCCGGCCCGGCGTCGGCAAGACGACGATGCTGCGCGAGGTGGCGCGCGTCCTGGCGGACGAGATGAACAAGCGCGTCATCATCGTCGACACGTCGAACGAGATCGCCGGCGACGGCGACATCCCCCACCCGGCCATCGGCTCCGCCCGGCGCATGCAGGTGGCGCGGCCCCAGATGCAGCACGCCGTGATGATCGAGGCGGTGGAGAACCACATGCCGGAGGTCATCGTCATCGACGAGATCGGCACGGAGCTGGAGGCGCTGGCGGCGCGCACCATCGCCGAGCGCGGCGTCCAGCTGGTCGGCACGGCCCACGGCAACACGCTGGAGAACCTGATGGCCAACCCGACGCTCTCCGACCTCATCGGCGGCATCCAGTCCGTCACGCTGAGCGACGAGGAGGCGCGCCGGCGCGGCACCCAGAAGTCGATCCTCGAGCGCAAGGCGCCGCCGACCTTCCCCGTCGTCGTCGAGATCCAGAACTGGGACCGCGTCTCCATCCACCGCGGCGTGGCGGAGACCGTCGACGCCATCCTGCGCGGCTACCGCCTGCCGGTGGAGGTGCGGGAGCTCGGCGGCGAGGGCGAGGTGCGCCGCCTGAGCGAGGCGGAGGTGCAGGCGGCGGCGCAGCAGGCGGCGCTGGCGGAGCGCCCTGCCCTGGCGCAGGCGGCCCCGGCGGCCCCGGCCCGCGGCCAGCGCATCTACCCCTTCGGCATCTCGCGCAAGCGCCTGCTCCAGGCCGTGCGCGACACGAGCTCCGGCGCCGCTATCGCGGAGCGCCTGGAGGACGCGGATGTCGTCCTCACGGACCGCAGCTACTACCGGCGCAAGCCGCTGGCCCTGCAAGAGGCGGAGGCGCGCGGCATACCCATCTACGTCCTGCGCAGCAGCACCCTTCTGCAGATGCAGCAGGCGCTGCTCTCGCTGCGGGGCCCCAGCCGCGACCCCGTCCTGGAGGCGATCTCGGAGGCGGAGGAGGCGATCCACACTGTGCTGCAGCAGGACCGGCCGGTGGAGCTGGCGCCGCAGCGCGCCTACGTCCGCCGCCTGCAGCACGAGCTGGCGCAGCGCTTCAACCTGACCTCGCAGAGCCGCGGGCGCGAGCCGCAGCGCCGCGTGCGCATCCTGCCCGGCGGCCGCGGCGCCTATTTCAGCGAAGAATAGTGCTGCGGTGAAGAAAGGTTAATCGAGAAAGGTCTTCAAGTTGACTGGCGACCGGCCTAAACTTGGCGAAGCAGTGGCGAACAAGCGGGGCCTTCTCATAACCTTCGAGGGCGGCGACGGTTCTGGTAAGACCACCCAGGCGCGCCTTCTGGCAGAGCGTCTAATGAAGCGTACGTACTCAGTCGTTACTACGTTCGAGCCCGGTGGTACGCCTTTGGGCCTTCAAGTAAGGGAGCTGCTGCTCAACACGAAAATCCCAATCAGGCCCCTAACACGGTTACTTCTCTTCTTTGCAGCGCGAGCCGAGAACGTGGAGACCGTCATCAAGCCGGCGCTAGCGCGGGGTGACATCGTCATCTGTGACAGATTCATAGACTCATCGGCTGCGTATCAAGGTTACGGAGAGGGGCTCAGCAGAGAGAAGATCCGCCAGCTAGCCCAGATTGTCACCAATGGTCTTGTGCCGGACATAACCCTCCTTCTCGACGTGGACCCGAAGACAAGCCTTCAGCGCCTCGCGGCAGAGGGTGATCGAATCGGAGGGCATTTGCAGCTGGGCTTCAGCATGGGAGAGCCTCTCGACGGTCACAAGCGGGAGGGAGGCTGGGAGCCGGAGGTCCACGAGAGGATTCGCGCGGGTTATCGTGCCCTTGCGACGGAGGAGCCTGCGAGGTGGCATGTCCTGAACGGCACACTGCCCCCGGGGAGGATAGCGAATATGGTGTGGGCGCGCGTCGAGCCGCTTCTCTGTGCGAGAGGACTGCGTAAGGACACGGAGGATGTCCTTAGCCTTCAACCGGGTCAGCCTTAGTCACCATCCTTAGACAACCGAGGCAGGTCATCGCCGCGCGCGTGGACGGCCTTCTGGTCTGACCACCGCTCATCGAGACAGGAGCGCGCCCTTGATCCTGCCAGCAAGATCATCGAGCTCCTCGCGCGGCCGCATCGTGCCGTAGCCGAGGGGGTGGCGCAGGCCGAAACCGTCGTTGAGGTGCCTTGGGATGACGTGGAGGTGGACGTGGAACACCTCCTGGCCGGCCACTTCGCCGTCGGCGAGGAAGAAGTTGATCCCTTCGCAGCGCAGGCCGCTGCCGCGCAGAGCGCCGGCAACCCGCTGTCCGACCTGAAAGATCCGGCCGCCGTCGGCGTCATCGAGCTCGGCCAGGTAGGTGGCGTGGCGGCGCGGGATGACGAGGGTGTGGCCCTGCGTGACGGGCCTGATGTCGAGAAAGGCGACCACGGCCTCATCTTCGTAGATAAGGCTGGCGCGCGATTCGCCGCGCGCGATGCGGCAGAAGACGCAGTCCTGTTCCATCTCGCCTAGCCTAGAGCCCTCCTTATCTTGTCGGCCACCTCTTCGAGCTCCTCGCGCAAAGGCACGTCGCCCTCCGTGCGCCGCAGGCGGGAGTTGTCGCCGACGAAGCGCGGGATGACGTGCAGGTGAGTGTGGAAGACGCGCTGGCCGGCCTCGGCGCCGTCGTTGAGGAGGAGGTTGACGGCCTCGCAGCGGAGGCCGCTGGCCCGCAGCGCCGCGGCCACGCGCTGGCCGGCCTGGAACATCCGCGCGGCGTCCCCGGGGTCGAGGTCAGCCAGGTGGGTGGCGTGGCGCCGCGGCACGATGAGCGTGTGGCCGGGGCTGATGGGCAGGATGTCGAGGAAGGCGACGACGTTGTCGTCCTCGTAGACGATGCTCGTCGGCTCGCCGCCGCTGACGACGCGGCAGAAGATGCAATCGTCAGGCATGTTCGGTCCCCTCGCCCTTCGAGAGCCTCAGGGCGAGCGGCGAAATCGGCTCCTGGCCGCCGACGACGCGGCAGAAGACGCAGTCTCGCTGATTCATCTTCACCTCCGTTCGTGGTGAGCTTGTCGAACCACGCGTCCTTCGACCCTTCGACATCGCTCAGGGCAGGCAGGCTCAGGACGAACGGGACTTCGCCTTTCGTGGCTCAAGACGACGCCTTAAGATGCTAACGTCACGGAGCTTCAGGGGCTAGCAGGAGAAGAGAGCCTTGGCCACCAGGGAAGAGATCATCGCCGCCATCGGGCAGGTGCGAGAGCGGCTGGATGGCCTCGAGGCGCGGATCGTCGCCAACCTCGACCGGCCCCTGCTCAGCGGCAGCTGGACGGTGCACGATGCGCTCTGTCACCTTGCGGCGGACTCGAACGCAGTGCCGGCGTTCGTCCAGCGCATCCAGCGGGCAGTCCAGGGCGAGCCGCGGCGCGCGCCGGGCTTCGACGTCGACGCCTACAACGAGCGGCAGATCGCGCTGCGGAAGCAGAGGCCGATCGAAGAGGTGCTACGCGAGCTGCGGGACGGCCTCAGCGCCGACGTCGACCGCGTCGAGCAACTAGACGAGGCGTTCCTCCTGCAGACGCTGCCGGACTTCCGCGGTCAGGTCCTCCCCGTCTCCGACCAGATGCGCGCTTACATCGGAGGCCACCCCAGCCGCCACCTCGACGACATCGAGACGGCCATTGGCATGGCGGCATCCCCGCGCGGACAGTAGAGGAAAGGGCGGGGCGCGGGCGATGACCGACCGGCGGAGCGAGCCTACGGAGTCAAGCGAAGCTGCCCAGCACGAAGCGATCATCCTCTGGTGGATGCCGCTGCTCGCCCTGCTGGCGCCGCTGGTATTCGCGGCGTGGAAGGGCGTCTCGGCGGACGACGACGCGCTGCGCGAAGCAGTGCTCGCCTTCCTCTGGCCGGGCGTCGGCTTCTACCTGGGCGCCCTCGGCGTGCTCTGGGCGGGCTGGAAGATCGAGCTGGAGTGACTAGCGCTTTCCAACTGGACGAAGCGTCAGCGGAGTGCAGGGGCGCAGCGCCCTGCCGGGGTGTGGGGGTGTCCCCCACACTGTCTTCCTTAGAAAACGGAGCGGAGCAGACCGCTAGGGATGCGCAGCGGCCATTGAGGTCCAACCAGTTTGAAGGGCACTAGCGCTTTCCCCTCTCCCTCGCAGGGAGAGGGGTAGGGTGAGGGTCGGATGATCTACGTCCTATACGGCCCGGACCAGTTCCGCGCCCGCGAAGAGCTGAGGCGCATCCGCGCCGAGCTGGACCGCGACGGCAACCTGGCGCACAACACGCTGCGCCTGGAGGGTCGCGGCCCTTCGTCAGGCTCAGGGCGGAGCCTGACGCCCGCTGAGCTGCGCGCCGCCTGCCACACGGCCTCTTTCTTCGCCGAGGACCGCCTCGTCATCGTCGAGGGGCTGCAAGGCCGCTTCGGCGGCTTCCGGCGCGGCGGTCGCCGCGGCCAGCGCTCATCCGCCCGCCCTGAGCCTGCCCTGAGCAGGGTCGAAGGGGCTCTCGAAGGGCGAGGCGCCCGTGGTTCGGCTGCCGACGAGCTCGACCAGTTCGTCGAGGTGCTGAAGGGCCTGCCGCCCACGACGACCGTCGTCCTGCTGGACGAGCAGGCCTCGCCGGCGCTCCTGGAAGCGCTGACGGGCGAGGCGACGGCGCGCGAGTTCGCCGTCCTGCGCGGCGACGCGCTGCGCCAGTGGGCGGGGCAGCGGGCCCGCGCCCAGGGCGCCGACCTGGCGCCGCCGGCGCTGGAGCGCCTCGTCTCCCTCGTGGACGGCTACCACCTGGGCGAGCTGGCGCAGGAGATCGACAAGCTGGCGACCTACGCCGCCGGCCGGACAGTGGGCGTCAGCGACGTCGACGAGCTGGTGAGCGGCGCCGTGCAGTACCAGGTCTGGGACCTGACGGACGCCGCCATCGAGGGGCGCGGCGAGCGCGCCCTCGCCGTCCTGCGCGCCATGGACGCCCACGACTACCCGCCGCAGCTTCTCGTCTTCATGCTCACGCGCCAGTATCGCCAGCTCATCCTCGTCCAGTCGATGCTGCGTGAGGGCCTCGGCGCGGAGCAGATCGGCGGTCAGCTCGGCGTGCAGGGCTACCCCCTGCGCAAGGCCATCGACCAGGCGAGCCGCTACCCGGCCGACCGGCTGGAGGCGGCCTACCGGCGCCTGCTGGAGACGGACGTCGCGGTGAAGCGGGGCGTGCTGGAGGTGGAGACGGCGCTGGAGCTGCTCATCGCCGAGCTGGCGGAGCTGGCGCGCCGCCGCGGCCCGGCGCTTCGTCGCGCCTGACGAATCCTTCCCTGGAAGGACGGCGGCCTCGCGATGACGACAGGCCTACTCGGCCTCGTCGCCGTTGTCGTCCCGGTGGTAGATGGGGTTGTAGCAGGCGACGTAGTGGCCGGGCTCGATCTGCGTCAGCGGCGGCGAGTCGAGGTTGCGGCAGTCGTTCATCGCTTTCGGGCAGCGCGGCAGGAAGGCGCACTGAGGCGGCAGCTTCGTCATGTCCGGCGGGCGGCCGTACACCTGGCGCAAGCGACCGCTGACATCCTCGTTGAGCCTGGGCAGGGACTCGAACAGCGCCCAGGTGTAGGGGTGGCGCGGCCGCCGGTAGAGCAGCTCCGGCGAGCCCTCCTCGGCGATGCGGCCGGCGTACATGACGGCGACGCGGTCCGCCATCTGGGCGATGACGCCGAAGTCGTGCGTAATCAGGAGGATGGAGACGCCGCCCTCGCGCAGGCGACGCAGCTCCTGCAGGATGTCGGCCTGCACCGTCATGTCGAGGGCCGACGTCGGCTCGTCGGCGATGAGGACGGTGGGCCTGAGCGCCATGGCGATGGCGATCATCACGCGCTGAGCCATGCCGCCCGAGAGCTGGAACGGGTAGCGGCCGGCGATGCGCTCCGGCTCTGCCAGCCCCATGCTCCCCAGGAGGTCGACGGCCTGGCGGCGCGCCTCGTTGCGGCTGGCCTTCGAGTGGGCGGTGATGATCTCGCCCACCTGGTCGCCCACCGTGAGGATAGGGTTGAGGCCGGCGATGGGGTCCTGAAAGATCATCGATATCTGGCGGCCGCGCAGGTCGCGCAGCTCGTCCTTAGGCATGCGGAGGATGTCTCGGCCTCCGAAGAGGATGCGGCCGGACTCGACGTAGCCGGGGTGCGGCACGAGGTTGAGGATGGAGAGGGCGAGCGTCGTCTTGCCGCAGCCGCTCTCGCCGACCAGGCCGAGGATCTCGCCGCGTTCGATGCGCAGGTCGACGCCGTCCACGGCCTTGAGGACAACCTTGCGGTCGTGGAAGTGAGTGCGGAGGTCTTCGATCTGCAGGATCGTGTTCGCCGTCATGAGAGGCGCCGCGGCGCCCTCTCATGATAGCAGTTCGCGTGAGGTGGAAGGCCCGCCGTCAGCCTAGAACCCGCGCCCGAGGCGGTAGAGGACCTTGCCCTGCACCTCCACGTCCGCCGCCTTGGCGTAGATGGGCTGCATAGTGACGTTGGCGGGCTGCAGGCGGACGCGGTCGCCCTCGTAGTAGATCTTCTTGAGCGTCGTCTCCTGGCGGTCCTTGAGCCAGACGGCGACCATGTCGCCGTTCTCGGCCGCCTGCGCCGCCTCCATGACGATGAGGTCGCCGTCGTTGACGAGGGCGTCGATCATCGACGTGCCCTTCACGCGCAGGGCGAAGACGTTCTCGCGGCTGCCGGTGACGCCGACGGGGACCTCGACGGCCTCCTCAAACGCCTCCTGCGCCCACGTCTCGGCCGAGGGCACAGGGATGGGCTGGCCGGCGGCGATCTGGCCGATGACGGGCACGCTGCGCATGCGCGTGCGCCCGACCAGCTCGATGGCGCGCGAGACCTCGCGGTCGCGGCGGATGAACCCCATGCGCTCCAGCGCCTTCAGGTTGTAGTCGACGACGGAGGTGGAGCTGATGGCGCAGCCCTCCTGGATGTCGCGGATGCTGGGGGGATAGTCCTTCTCGCGCAGGAACTCGCGGATGAAGCGCAGGATGGCGTGCTGCTTGGTGGAGAGGGTCTTTTGTGCGGTCATTGGGCGGGACTCCTAGCTGCCTGCCCTCCGGCAGGCTGAACGCCTGTTCTGACGCACAAGTGTACGACTGGCCGCGAGAACTTGTCAACTACTGTCGTGTCTTTGCGAGGAGTCCTTCCCTGGAAGGACGACGAAGCAATCTTGGGCGCCCCAACGAGGCGTCAAGGGTTGCTGCGCCCTCCGGGCTCGCAATGACGACAGTCTTAGTTGCCGGGCTGCAGCAGGCCGGGCTACAGGAGGCCGTAGTGGCCCATGCTGTTGAGGCAGCGCAGGTCGCGGTAGCCGTCCTTCGCCCAGACGATGGACACGGACGTCATGTTCGGTTGGAAGATGTGGTCGATGCGGCACGCGAGGACGTGGGCGACGTACGCGTTGATCACTGGTCCGTGGGCGACGAAGGCGATGCGTGCGCCGCGATGACGCTCGATCTCGGCCTCGATGGCGGCGACGACGCGGCCGCGGATGTGGGCGCTGGACTCGGCGTACTTGCCGAGGGCGCCGTGCTTCCGTGTGCGAAGGCGGCGCTCGCGCACCCTCGCCAGGCCTTTCTCGCCGAGGACGTCGCGCAGGGTCTTGCCCTCCGGCAGGTACATCTCCAGCTCGTGCAGGTCGTCGATGACCTCGACCGTCAGGCCCTGGTGGCGGGCGACGATCTCGGCCGTCTCCAGAGTGCGGCGATAGGGGCTGGAGAACAGGGCGGCCAGCGGCTTCTCTTTCGCCAGGTAGGCGCCCAGCACCTCGGCCTGCTCGCGGCCGCGCTCCGTAAGCGCCGCGTCCTCCACGATGCTGCCTGGGGGGACGTGGCCGTGGCGGATGAGGAGGACCTCCGTGACGCCGCCGTCAGCGAATATGCGGCCGATGGCGCCGAGGCCGCGCGGCTCCGGCAGGCTACCCAGCTCCCGCAGGCGAGGGGTCACGCCCGAGCCCGGCGAAGGCTCAGCCGTCACAGCGCGTTCCGGTCGTCGTCATCCTCTTCTTCCACTTCGGGCGGCGCCTGGCCGCGCGGCAGGGAGAGCACCGGCCGCTCCTCGCGGCGCTGGCGTCGCGGCGGCAGGCTGCCCACCGTCTCCTTCAAGCGCGAGATGCCCGTCGCACTCGACACCAGGAGGACGGCGACGCCGGCGGCGCGCAGGCACTGCAGCTCCTCCTTGCTCGTCTCCGGCGCAGCCTCGCAGATGAGCGGCCGGCGGCTCAGGGCGCCGATGCGGCTCAGCTCCACCTGGCCGGCGACCGTTAGCGGCCCGGACCAGCGCCCGGGCGGCAGGTACAGCGCCTCCAGGTGCAGCGGCTCTAGCGAGCGCAGGAACAGCTCCTCCGGCGCCTCTGGCAGGACGAGGACGTAGCCCAGGTCGTCGTCCAGGAGGGCGGCGGCGGGCGTCGTCTCCGGCTCGATGACGAGGAAATCGAGGCCGGCCTGGCGCAGCGCCTTTGCCGTGGCGGCATCGGCCACCTGCGTCCAGGCGCCGAGGGCGAGGTTGTCGGCGGCGTCGCGCGCCTTCTTCGCGTCGCCGGCGGCCAGGCTTGCCCGGCGCGCGTCAACGACCACGAGGTCGGCGCCGGCCTTGCGCGCCGCCTCCAGCTCCGCCTGCCCGCCGAGGAAGCCGGTGAGCATTGAAGGCGTTGCTGCCGGCCGCGCCGCGCCGAAGCCCATGGGCTGGGCCTCGGTGCGCAGACTGCGGCGGATGGCGTCGCCTAGCTTCGACATGTGGCTCCTAAGCAGGTTAGCTTTCGGGGCGGCCTGAGTCCAGCGGAGGAGCATGGAACAGGGAGCCGCGCGTCGCGGGGCCCGTTCCCTGTTCCGTAGACCGTGGCAAAAGCGAGCCTTAAACTAGCTGGACGACCATTTACCCAGGGAGCAGCAGTTGCAGACATTGTCGGCAGCCTCGCCCACCGTCTTCTGCCGCAGCCGCCTGGCCAACGGCCTGCGCCTCATCACCGCTCCCATGCCCCAGGCGCGCTCCGTCGCCATCAGCCTTTACGTCGGTGCCGGCTCCCGCTACGAGAAGCGCGAGGCGGCGGGCGTCTCCCATTTCGTCGAGCACCTCTGCTTCAAGGGGACGGCGAAGCGGCCGACCGCCCAGCTCATCTCGGAAGCCATCGACGGCGTCGGCGGCATCCTCAACGCCGCTACCGACCGCGAGTACACCGTCTTCTACGCCAAGGTCGCCCGCCCGCACCTCGATGTCGCCCTGGACGTCCTCTGCGACCTCGTCCAGACGCCTCTCTTCGACGCCACGGAGCTGGAGAAGGAGCGCAAGGTCGTGCTGGAGGAGCTGGCCGCCGTCGCCGACTCGCCCGGGCAGCAGGCGGACCTGCTGCTGGACGAGCTGCTCTGGCCGGCGCAGCCGCTGGGCTGGGACATCGCCGGCACGAAGGAGTCCATCGAAGGCCTGACGCGCGACGTGGTCGTCGACTACGTGCGGCGCCAGTACGTTCCCAACAACATGGTCATCGCCGTCGCCGGCAACGTAAGCGAGGATGAGGTCGCGGCGCTGCTGGCGCCGACCCTCGGCGCCGCGGTCGCCGGCGTGCCCGACGCCTGGTCGCCGGCCCAGAACGGAGTCCAGGCGCCGGGCTGCGCCCTGCGCTTCAAGCGGACGGAGCAGACGCACATCGCCCTCGGCCTGCACGGCCTGCCTCTCGACCACCCCGACCGCTACGCGCTCGACCTGCTGAGCGTGCTCTTCGGCGAGAGCATGAGCAGCCGGCTGTTCCTGGAGCTGCGCGAGCGCCAGGGCCTCTGCTACGACGTGCACAGCTACGTCACGCACTTCCTGGACGCCGGCTCCTTCGGCGTCTACGCCGCCGTCGACCCGGCGAACGGCCACAAGGCGGTCGGGGCGCTGATGCTGGAGCTGCGACGGCTGACCGAAGGCATACCCGAGGGGGAGCTGCACAAGGCGAAGGAGCTGGCGAAGGGCCGCATGCTCCTGCGGCTGGAGGACACGCGCGCCGTCTCCGGCTGGCTCGGCGGCCAGGAGATCCTCACGGGCGAGATCCTCAGCCCGGAGGAGGTTGTGGCGCGGCTGGAGGCGGTGACGCCGGCCGACCTGACGCGCGTCATCGCCGGCCTGCTGCGCCGCGACGCCCTCAAGCTCGCAGTCGTCGGGCCCCATCGCTCGGAGCGGCGCTTCCTCCCCCTCCTGGAGCTCTAGCCCGCCAGATGAGCCGTCTCAGCGCCGCGTCTCTCCTAGAGACCAGGTCGGGCAAACGGACAGGGCCCCAGTTTGTCATTGCGAGCGAAGCGAAGCAATCCTTGACCATTCGTCCAAGATTGCCACGGCCCTTCTTCGAAGGGCCTCGCAATGACAAAGTCGATCTTGCCCGATTGCTAGCTTGCCTCTAGGCAAGAGCCATGCCCACGAAGAAGCGTAAGCCCCTCGTCATCCTCTACACCGGCAACGGCAAGGGAAAGACGACGGCCGCCCTCGGCCTGCTGCTGCGCGCCTGGGGCCGCGGCATGAAGGTCGTCATGCTCTCCTTCATCAAGAGCGAGACCGCCAACTTCGGCGAGGAGCAGGCGGCGCACAAGCTCGGCATCGAGCTCATACCCCTGGGCGCCGGCTTCACCTGGCTCTCCAAGGACATCGAGAAGGACAAGGCGCTGGCGCGACGCTGCTGGGAGCTGTGCAAGGAGAAGATCGGCTCCGGCGCCTACGACGTCGTCGTCCTGGACGAGGTCACCTACCCCATCAGCTACGGCTGGCTCGACATCGACGAGGTCATCGATACGTTGCGCCGGCGGCCGCCCGACCTCCACGTCGTCCTCACCGGCCGCGACGCGCCCCAGAAGCTGATCGACTTCGCCGACCTCGTTACGGAGATGCGAGAGGTGAAGCACCCCTTCCAGGCGGGAGAGAAGGCGCAGCCGGGGGTAGACTTCTGAGCGTGGCCTGCGAGTGTTTGAGAGGACGACGCGACTCGGCGAGGCTACCGGCGAATGACATCTCCCCCTGCCACTGATCCTCGCGGGCTCAGAAGAAGCCTCCCCCTCTCCGTCGACGGAGAGGGGGATGAAGGGGGAGAGGTGGACGGTTGATCCCGGTCGGCGACTTCCTACGCCGGCGGACGACGCCCTACGTCAACTGGGCGCTCATCGCCGTCAACATCGGCGTCTTCCTCTACACGCTCACCCTGAGCACGCGGCCGGACGCCATCCTGCCCCTCGCCCAGCCGCTCGCGACGAGCGAGGCTGACCGCTTCTACTTCGACTGGGGCTTCGAGCCGGCCTGCATCGCCGACTACCTCGGCCTTTCGACAGACGCCAGCGCCCGCGACCTGAGGGCGGTCTGCCCCGCCGGCGACCGCGAGCTGCTGCAGGTGTTCACGTCCATGTTCGTGCAGGCCGGCTGGGCGCACATCCTCGGCAACATGCTCTTCCTCTGGATCTTCGGCGACAACGTAGAGGACCGCGTCGGCCACGGGCGCTACCTGGTCTTCTACCTGCTGAGCGGCATCGCCGCGGCGGCGGCGCAGACCTTCATGGCGGCGGACACGGTGCTGCCGGCCGTGGGCGCCTCCGGCGCCATCGCCGGCGTCCTCGGCGCCTACCTGCTCATGTACCCGCGGGCCATCGTGCAGGTGGTCATCCTGCCGTTCTTCTTCATCCCCTTCTTCGTCCCGGCCGTCTTCCTCATCGGCATCTGGTTCCTGACGCAGCTCTTCGCCGGCGTGGCTGAGATCGGCCAGTCGACGGCCGGCTCCGGCGTCGCCTGGTGGGCGCACGTCGGCGGCTTCGTCGCCGGGGCGGTGCTCATCTGGTTCTTCAAGCGACCGACGCGGCCGCGGCCGGCGCCCTTCAGCTGAGACGCCCGCGCCTCAGCGGTCGAGGACGCGGTAGAGGAGGTAGGGCTCGCCGCGGATGGGGCCGCCGGGGTAGACCTTCACCAGCTGGAAGCGATCGGGATGCGAGTCCGGGAAGATGAGCAGGAAGTAGAGGTCCCAGCTCGGGAAGATCAGCAGGTAGTCGGGGTTGGAGCCCTCAACGTAGCCGGCGACGCGCCGGCCGTCGTGGTAGTCGATGACCTTCTTGTTGACGAGCCCGACGAGGTCGAGCACCGAGAAGTCGCCGTAGAAGCCCACGGCGCCGATGTCGTGCGTCGCCAGCACCTCGTTCGGCTTGATTATCTGGTTGAGGTCCTTCGCCATCGCCTCCAGGTCGTTCAGGGTCTCGGCGGAGGCCTGCGCGTAGACGTCGCGCCAGCGTTCGTATTCCTGCCATATCGGCACGACGGCGACGACCAGCGCCGCGGCGACGAGGAGCTTGACGACGGCCTCGCGCGTCAGGGCGAGCTGGATGAGCTGGGCGGCGCCGCCCGCGGCCAGGGCGGCGAGCAGCGGCAGCACGGGGTGCTGGTAGCGGTAGAAGTAGTGGCGCAGGCCGCCCGGGAAGAGCAGGCAGTAGGCGACGACCACCGGCACCCAGAAGAGGGCGAAGAGCAGCACTTCCTTGCGTCGCACGGCCGGCAGCGCCAGCGCCGCCAGCGTGATCGCCGGGGCGATGAAGAGGCCGAGGCCGTCCGCCGTGATGTTGATCTTCTCGCGGAAGGGGACCAGGTCCTCCTGGAAGAAGCGCAGCTTGGCGCTCGCCGTGCCCGTGAGCGTCCCGTTCAGCGCCAGCGAGTACAGCGTCATCAGCCCCAGGACGGCGACAGCCGGCGCTGCCAGCAGGACGGCCTCGCGGGCGTACTGCGGCAGACGCTCGCCGTTCGGCCGGTCGAGCCAGCGGTAGATGACGACCGCCGGGATGAGGAAGGCGCCCTCCGGCCGCGTCAGCACGGCCAGCGCCATGATGGCGCCGGTCAGCGCTCGCCCGCGCTCGCCCTGCCAGAGGAGATACGACCCGAAGCTCAGCGCGACGAGCGACATGAAGAGCGTCGTCTCCAGGCCGTTGCCGGCGTCCAGGGCGACGTAAGGCGCGAAGGAGATGGCGAAGGCGCCGAGGACGGCCGCGAGCCGGCTGCGGAAGATCGACCAGGCCAGCAGGTACACGGACGCGGCGAGCAGGGCGCTGCCGGCCACGCCCACGGCGAGGCTGGCGAAGATGGGCTCGACGCCGAGCTTCAGCAGCGCGGCGAGCACGAACACGTGCAGCGGGCTCGTCGCGCCCGTCGACCAGTCGACGCCGTCGAAGCTGAGCTTGTAGTGCTCGGCCAGGTTACGCGCGAAGGTGAGGCTGATGAAGCTGTCGTCGAAGAGCGGGCGCGTGTTGTCCGGCGCCACCACGTAGTAGAGGGCCGTGCCGAGGCCGACGATCGCGGCGAAGGGCAGTCCCCACCACCACTCCCAGGCGAGGACGAGGGCGCTGGGCCGCCGCAGGGCGAGTCTCAGAGACGGGACTGCCTGCGAGAGGTAGCGGCTCCTTTCAGCCAAGTCGCGGTCTCTCTTCCAGGCGGGGTCGGAGGGCATTCTAACCAATAACTCGTCAAAAGACCAACTAATCGAGCCGCCAGATGTCGACGTAGCCGTAGCTGGCGGCGACCGGTCCCTCCAGGCGCGCCACCTTCTCGCCGTGCTCAGCCAGGTAGCCGTGCCAGTCCGCCAGGTCGCGCGCCGAGAGGTGCTCGTCCAGCTCGCTCGCGGCCAGGCGCGTGAGGACGACGTACTCCGCGTCGAAGGCGTCCAGGAAGCCCGAGATCGTCGTTCGGTAGGGCCCGGCGTCGTCGCGCGTGAGGTAGAAGAAGAGGAAGTAGCTGCGGTACTCGTTCTCGCGCAGGCCCCACCAGAGCGACGTGGCGCCGACGACGCGCGAGCCCGCGGGCACGTGTTCCTCGATGGCGCCGGCGAGGCGGGCGTAGCTCGCCGCGTCGCGGGCCGTGCGGATGCCGCTCAGGCGCGCGACGCTGCCTTCGGCCAAGAAGAGGAGAAGGACGGCGCCGACGCCCGCGGCCGCCGCGAGCCGTACCGCGCGGCGACCTCCCGGCACGCCGGCCAGCTGGAGCAGCCGCAGGCTGGCGCCGGCGATGCCGACGCAGAGGAACGGCACCACCGGGATCCAGTAGATGAAGAACTTCGTCGACTCAAGCAGAGCGTACTGGAGGACGAGCCCGGCGAGGCAGAGGAAGAGCAGGCGGTCGCCGCGGCTGGCCTCGCGCCTCGCCCGCCAGGCGCTGTAGGCGAGCGCCAGCGGCAGCCCGAGGAGGACGGCGAGCTTGGCGGAGGGCCGGCGCGTCAGCATCTCCTTCAGGCCCAGGAAGCGCGGCTCCGCGTCCAGGTCCTCGCCGCGCGGTATCTCCTTGATCGCCAGCGGCCGCAGGAAGCGGTCCGGCTCGTCCGCCAGGTTGTCGAGATAGAAGCCCGGCCGGTCGAAGTCGGCGCGCCGGTCGATGGTGCCGGCCTGGCCCTTGAAGTCGGTGTAGTCGCTGAGGATGTAGACGCCGTAGGGCAGGCCGACGAGGGCAGCGGCGCCGAGCAGCCCGCCGATGAGCCGCAGCCGTTCTTGTCGGGGCAGCGCCTCCAGCCAGAGAAAGAGGACGGCGATGGGGAAGAGGAAGGCGGCGTAGAACTGGAAAAGCACCGCCAGCCCGAAGAGGGCGCCGGCGGCCATCGAGCGGGCGCGGGACGGGCCGTCCAGGAGCAGCAGGCAGCCGGCGAGCAGGAAGGGCACCGGCGCCAGGTCGTAGCGCATGTTGGCCGTAAGCTCTTGCAGCGGCAACCCCGTATCGAAGCCCATGTTCAGGCGCAGGAAGAGCAGCAGCCCCAACGAGAGGACGGCCGCCGCCGGGCCGTAGAGCCGCCGCGCCAGCAGGTAGGTCAGCACCAGCGTCGCGACGCCGTACAGCACGCCGACGAGTCGCGCCTGCGCCACGCCGGCGCCGATCAGCTTGAAAGACGCAGCGACGACGAACTGCTGCGCCGGCATGTTGAAGTAGTAGTGCTCGTCGGCGCCGTAGAAGCCGGCGAACATGTCAGAGCCGAAGACGCCCTCGTTGGCGAGCTTGTAGGCGGCGGAGAAGACCCAGATCTCGTCGTCGGTGACTGCCGGGTGATTTGCCAGGTTGGGCAGAACGGAGACGAGGAGGATGGCGACGGCCAGCGTCAGCGCCGCCGCCTCGATGAGCAGGCGCCGCGTCTGAGCGAACGCGACCAGCCTCGTCGTGAGGACGCTCTGCTCCAGGCGGCCGACCATCGCCTGGATTCTAGGCGCTGGCGAGGGGGCGTGCTAGCGAAGTCCTGTCGATCGGACGCGCAGCTTCACCTCACCTGCCGCTCCCCCTCTCCGTGCACGGAGAGGGAGCTCAAGTTCGAGCGGCATTCGAGTGGCAGAGTACGTGGGGTGAGGTCGGAGACGCGGCTCACAAAGGGGCGCTCTCGCGAGCGAGGGGCCGCGAGCGCATGAGACGCTGCTGACTACGTGGCGCTGGAGCGCCAGGCCTCCAGCGTCACCTCCACCGTCGTCTTGCCGCCGTCGCGGATGACCGTGACCTTCACCTTGTCGCCGACGTCCCTGCTGTCGATGTAGTTGCCGAGGTCGTCGTAGCCCGCGATCTCAACGCCGTCGATGGCAACGATGATGTCGCCGCTGGTGCGGCCGCCGCGCAGGCCGGCGCGCGCCGCCGCCGAGCCCGATTCGACCTGAACGATGACGACGCCCTTCGCGGCATCGATGCCGCGGCTCTCCGCCAGCGTCGGCGTGACGTTCTCCATTCTGATGCCCAGGCGCGGATGCTCAACGGCCTGGCCGGAGATCATCTGCGGCAGGAAGCGCTTAGCTGTGCCGACGGGCACGGCGTAGCCGACGCCGACGAATACGCGGTCGCCGGACGGGTTCTCGATGGCGGTGGTGATGCCGATGAGCTCGCCGCGGCGGTTGAAGAGGCCGCCGCCGGAGTTGCCGGGGTTGATCGCCGCGTCCGACTGGATGAGCTGGCGCAGCGGCCGGCCGCTGCCGCCCAGCGTGCGGCCGACGCCGCTGACGACGCCTGTCGTGAGGGTGCCGTCGATGTCGAACGGGTTGCCGACGGCGATGACGAACTCGCCGACGCGCACCGCGGCGGAGTCGCCCAGCGTCGCCGGCGTCAGCTTGTCCGCCGCAACGTCGACGTCGAGGACGGCGAGGTCGTTGCCGGGGTCGGTGCCGAGGACCTTCGCCTCCACGGACGTGCCGTCGGCAAAGATGGCGTCGATGCTGCCGGCGCCTTGAACGACGTGGTAGTTGGTGAGGATGCGCCCCTCCTTGTCGATGACGACGCCGGAGCCGACGCCGCCGCCGAACGACCCCTCGTTGCCCGTCGTGATCTTGACGACGGACGGCCGCACCTTGTCGTAGAGGTCGGCCACGTCCTCCGGTATCGTCTGCGCGACGTTGCTCTCGGAGGGCGACGAGACGCTCTCGATGACCGCTGCCGGCCCCGACGCGTCGGTGCGCAGGGAGTCGATGCCGACGACGACGGTCGCGCCCAGCGCCATGCTGACGACGATTACCAGGGCCCAGCGAAGCTTCTCTCGCATGGCTTTGCTCCTAACCTACCATGAACGCCAATTACATGATCGGCCACGGAAGTTGAAGCGGCGGTTAGCGGTGTCTTAAAAGACTGTCAAATCGCCGAAACGAAAGGGAGCTCAGCCAACAGCGAATGTGATAACGTTGATCGAGAGGACGCCATGGCTGTCAAGTCGACGAAAGCAAAGACTCAGCTAAGGAAGCCAAAGGGCTTACGCCTGGAAGGCGCCCGCGCCTTCGTGCAGCGGATAGTCCGTGAGAACAAAGAGTGGTTCAAGGAGATGGCGAACAAGTAGCGTGGCTCGATGACTTTGTGAGCGTCGTGCGAGACGTTCACGACGACATCATCCGCGAGTCAGGCGGTGTGTTCGGCGAACACGCCGCCTTGTTGTACTCTGCCGTCGCCCGGCCGTTTCAATCGGCCTTTGGCCAGCCTATCTACACTACGCCCGTGGCGCAGGCTGCGGCGCTTTTCCACGCCCTGGTCTGCGATCATGCTTTCGTCGATGGCAACAAGAGAACGGCTACGGCGATGGCGATGGTTCTTCTGGCTGCGACCAGAACCTATCTGAGGATGGATGTAGCTCCAGCTCCTCTTCAGGTTCGCCTGCTGGGTGAGGTGGCCCTCGAGACCGCCTCTTCCGGGCTCACCGTCGAGCAGGTGGCGCACTGGATCGAGCGCATCTTCGCGCTTCCCGCCTGAAACCGCCCAGCACCCTATAATCGCTGCATGACGACGCGCACCGAGATCGACGCGGCGCTGCGGCCCGTCCTGCCGCTCACCGCCGCGGTAAACGCCGCCGGCCACCTCGAGGTCGGCGGCTGCGACGCCGTCGACCTGGCGCAGCGCTTCGGCACGCCCCTCTACGTCTTCGATGAGGCGGACCTGCGCGAGCGCTGCCGCGAGTTCCGGCGCGAGTTCGGCGCCCGCCTGCCGGACGTATCCGTGCTCTACGCCTCGAAGGCCTACCTGGGCAAGGCGCTGGCGGCGCTGCTGGCGGACGAAGGCCTGGGGCTGGACGTTGTCTCCGGCGGCGAGGTCGCCATGGCCCGCGGCGCCGAGTTCCCCCTGGAGCGCGCCTACTTCCACGGCAACAACAAGAGCCGCGCCGAGCTGGCCGAGGCGATGGAGGCCGGCGTCGGCCGCGTCGTCATCGACAACTTCCAGGATATCGGCCTGCTGAACGAGGTGGCCCAGGAGCGAGGGCGGCGCCAGCCCGTGCTCGTGCGCGTCACGCCGGACGTCGACGCCCACACCCACTCGCACATCACGACCGGCGTGCTGGACAGCAAGTTCGGCCTGCCGCTCGCCGGAGGCGAGGCGGAGGAGGCGGTGCGCCAGGCGCTCGCGGCGCCCGGCTTGGAGGTAGTCGGCATCCACTGCCACATCGGCTCGCAGGTCTTCGAGACGGAGCCGTATGTGCAGGCCATCGACAAGGCGCTGGCCTTCGCGGCGGAGATGAGCCGGCGCCACGGCCTGCGCCTGCGCGAGTTCAGCCCCGGCGGCGGCTTCGGCCTGCAGTACACGCGCGACGAGGCGCCGCCTGCCATCGCCGCCTACGCGGAGACCATCGCCGAGGCCGTAAAGGCCGCCTGCAGGCGCCACGGCCTCGACCTGCCGCGCGTCGTCGTCGAGCCCGGCCGCTCCATCGTCGGCCGCGCTGGCGTCGCGCTCTACACGGTCGGGGCGCGCAAGGAGATCCCGGGCGTCCGCACCTACGTTGCCGTCGACGGCGGCATGGCCGACAACATCCGGCCGGCGATCTACGGCTCGAAGTACGAGGCGCTGGCCGCCGGCCGGCCGCTAGCGAGCGCCGAGGAGACGGTGACGATCGCCGGCAAGTACTGCGAGTCCGGCGACGTCCTGATCAGCGACGCCCGCCTGCCGCGCCTTGAGCCCGGCGAGGTGCTGGCGATACCGGCCGCCGGCGCCTACTGCCTGGCGATGGCGAGTAACTACAACCTCTCGCTGCGGCCGGCGATCGTCTTCGTGCGGGACGGGAGGGCGCGCCTCGTGCGCCGCCGCGAGACGTACGAGGACCTCATGGCGTGCGAGGTGGGATGAGGGTGTCACCCTGAGCAACGCGAAGGGTCTCCCTCGGCCCAGGGCTGAGGCGCTTCTCCCCAAAGGACTAGATTCCTCGCTCTGCTCGGAATGACAATGGGGCCATGTGGAGCGTAATCGGCCACGCGCCGGCGCTGGCGGCGCTGGAGCGCGCCGTCGAGGGCGGTCGGCCGGCGCACGCCTGGCTGTTCAGCGGCCCGGAAGGCGTCGGCAAGCGCACCGCCGCCCTCGAGTTCGCCGCCGCACTCAACTGCACAGGCGACGAGAAACCCTGCGGAGCGTGTCGCGACTGTCGCGACACGCTCGCCGAGCGTCACCCTGACGTCGAGCTGGTCGCGCCGGGCAGCCTTTGCGACGAGCCGGACCACCGCGAGCACACGGAGAGCCGCGAGCTGCGCATCTGCCAGGTGCGGCGTCTGGAGCGCGTCCTCTCCCTCAGCCCTTACGCCGGCGCGCGGCGCGTGGCCATCGTGGACGCGGCCGATACGCTGCGCGCCGAGGCCGCGAACGCCTTCCTCAAGACGCTGGAGGAGCCGCCGGCCGAGAGCGTCATCGTCCTCCTCGTCGAGCGCGAGGAGCGCCTGCCGGAGACCGTGCTCTCCCGCTGCCGGCGCGTCGCCTTCCGGCCCCTGGCCCGCCAGACGCTTGTCGAGGTGCTGACGGGGCGCGGCGCGCCGCCGGGGCAGGCGGAGGCCATCGCCGCCGCGGCCGGCGGACGCGTCGGCTGGGCGCTGCGCGCCCTCGCCGACCCCAGCCTCTTGGCCGAGCGCTGGCAGATGCTGGAGGAGGTCGTGCGGCTGGCGCACGCCGGCCGCGTCGAGCGCTTTGCCTGGGCGCGCGAGGCCGGCAGCCGCGCTGGCGAGGTGCGCGAGCGCTACCTGCGCGAGATGTCGGCGTGGGAGGACTGGTGGCGCGACGTCCTCCTCGTCGGCGCGGGCACGAGCGAAGGGGCGCTCAACAGCGACCGCGCCCCTGTCTTGAGCGAGGAGGGTAAACTATACGCAGCGGCTGACGTGGTCGCTTTCCTGCGGGCGCTCCTCCAGACGCGCCGGTACCTGCAGGAGAACGTCGACCCGCAGCTGGCGCTGGAGAACCTGACCCTCGACCTGCCCCGACCGAGTCGGGGCGGTCGGGCACGCTGAGAAAGGAGACGGCCGACTCGTCGGCCTGCTCATGGCTAGGACCGCAGGCGTCCGCTTCCGGCAAGCGGGCAGAATCTTCTACTACGACGGCGGCGACCTCGAGCTCGAGGTCGGCACCTACGTCGTCGCCGAGAGCGCCCACGGGCTGGAGGTAGGCCGCGTCGTCATCGCTCCCGACCAGGTCATCGCCAACGAGGCGTCCCAGGGCGAGCTGAAGCCGCTGCTGCGCATCGCCACGCCGGCGGACGTCGAGAAGTCGGAGGCGATGAAGGAGAAGGCGCGCGATGCGCTCCACAGGGCGAAGGCGAAGGCGGCCGACCAGTCGCTGGACATGACCATCGCCAGCGGCGACTTCGACCTCGAAGGCAGGCAGTTCACCGCTTACTTCACCGCCAACGAGCGCGTCGACTTCCGCGGCCTCGTGCGCGAGCTTTCGCGCGAGCTCGACGCCCGCGTCCAGCTCCTGCAGGTCGGCGACCGCGACCGCGCCAAGCTGACGGACGGCATGGACGTCTGCGGCGAGCGCCTCTGCTGTTCCTCCTGGATGACCAGCTTCCCGAGCGTCAGCATCCGCATGGCGAAGGAGCAGGAGCTGCCCCTCAACCCGCAGAAGATATCGGGCGTCTGCGGCCGGCTCTTCTGCTGCCTCACCTTCGAGTACGAGGACTACCGGGCGCTGCGCGGCACGCTGCCCAGGGTTGGCGCCTTCCTGTCGACGCCGGCCGGTGAGGCCAAGGTCACGGCCATCGACTTCAACCGCGAGATCGTGCGGCTCATGCTCACGGCGAGCGGCGCGCCTGTCGAGGTCGCGGCGACCGACTTCAAGCTCCAGAACGGCGTCACCATCCGGCCCATGGAGCTGGTGCACAAGATCGAGGGGCCCCTGCGTCCGATCGGCGAGGCGAGGGAGGCGATCCCGACCCGCCTGCCGCGGCCGCGTCGCGAGGCGGCGCGTCCCGCCCGCCCGGCGGCGCAGCGTCCGGCGCCGCCTCAGCCGCCCGCGCCGGCCCAACCGAGCGCCGACGCGTCCGGGCAGCCCGCGGGCGAAGGCCAGAAGCGGCGCCGTCGCAGACGAAGGGGGCGTGGCCGCGGCCGCGGTGGCGCCGGGCAGACGCCGCCGCCGCAAGGCTGAGGGCGCCGACAGAAGGGAGCGACGTGACGAAAGAGATGGTCTCCGCCGCTGTGGACCGTGAACAGCTCCGCAGTCAGATCAAGGAGAAGTACACGGACGTAGCGCTGGAGCCGGACAAAGGCTTCCACTTCCACACCGGTCGGCCTCTGGCACGCATGCTTGGCTACCCAGACGCCGTGGTCGACCAGCTGCCGCCGGCGACCGCCGAATCCTTCGCCGGAACCGGCAACCCCTTCGCCATGGGCAGACTGGCTCCCGGCGAGACCGTGCTCGACATCGGCTGCGGCGCCGGCTTCGACACGCTGATCGCGGCTCGCCAGGTCGGGCCCGCCGGCAGGGTGCTGGCGGTCGACATGACAGAGGCGATGCTGGAGAAGACCCGCATGGGCGCGCTCGCGCTGGCTCTGCGGAACGTCGAGCCGCGCCTGGGTTACGCGGAGAACCTCCCCATCGAAGATGGGGTGGTGGACGTTGTCATCAGCAACGGCGTCATCAACCTCTGCCCGGACAAAGTGCAGGTATTGCGCGAGGTGTGGCGCGTCCTCAAGCCTGGCGGTCGCTTCCAGATCGGCGACATCATCGTCCACAAAGAGGTGCCTCAGGACGCGAAGGACGACATCGACCTCTGGTCCGGCTGAATCGCCGGCGCTCTGCTGTATGCAGAGTGGCGCTGGGTCCTGGACCACGTCGGTTTCAAGGACGTCCGCTGGGGAAGGGAAGTGGACGTCTTCTCCGGCTCCAAGCACGAATCGGACGCGGCGGAGTTCGAGACGCGAGGCGTGACCTTCGCGGCGACGAAGCCCTGAACGGCGGCTGTGGCGAATAATTGCCCGCGCTCCATCGCTGTGCTATCCTGCCAACCGTGCCGTGAACTAGAGCCTGAAACACGGGTCTGAGGCACGAAACCAGGCCTATCTGGTGGCTGCGGCGCCGCCCCAAAGAGAAAAGGGGACGCGCCGAATCCCTCGAAGAAGCGGGGGTTGCTGCTGGGGGCCTTTTAGCTTGCCCGCTGGGCAGGAGGTTCTATCGGCCGGAAGTGCCGGCCCGACCCCGATCGGGTCGGCGTTCGCCCGCGACGGCGGGTAGGAAGGGGTGAGCGGTGCATCTGACTATCGACGGCTTCGGCGGCGAGCGGGAGCTATTGAGCAGTGAGACGTTAGTCCGCTCCCTCCTCGACCGCTACCCGGCCGAGATCGGTATGACGAAGATCTCGGAGCCCCACGTCATCCGCTACCTGGGCGAGAAGGCGGAGGACTGGGGCGTCTCCGGCTTCGTCCTCATCGCCGAGAGCCACATCGCCATCCACACCTTCCCGGAGCGCGGCTATGTCTGGGTGGACGTTTTCTCCTGCAAGGAGTTCGAAACCGACGTCGCCGTCGACAGCATCGTCGACGCCTTCGGCCTGACGCACATCACCAGCCACGTGCTGCCGCGCGGGCTGGAGTACCCGCACTCGGTGAGCGAGGCGACCCCCATCGCCGTGGACGAGCGCCTCGCGGTGGCCGGCTCCCTCGCCGAGGCGCAGGCGCGGGCCTAAGGGTGCCTGCCCACCGGAAACCACCAGTGGTCGACATCGAGCCTGATCCCCTCTCCCCTTTGGGAGAGGGTAGGGTGAGGGAGTACCAGACATGAATCACCATCCCCATCAGACGGCGCACCATGGCGGCCACGATACGTTTCTCCACACCCACGTCCAGCCCTTCGACGTGACGGCGAAGGCCAGCGCCGCCGACATCGTCCGCGGCATGGCGGGCACGGCCTTTCAGGCGCGCAACCTGGCGCAGGCCGTGGGCATCTGGCGCAGCATGCTGGAGGACGAGGTCACCATCTTCCTCGGCCTCGCCGGGGCGATGGTGCCGGCCGGCATGCGCAACGTCATCCGCTACCTGGTCGAAAACCGCCTCGTCGACGTCGTCGTCAGCACCGGCGCCAACATGTTCCACGACGTCTACGAGACGCTGGGCAAGCCTCACTGGCAGACCAGCCCGGACGCGGATGACGTGGAGCTGGGGCGGCGGCGGATCAACCGCTTCTACGACGTGCTGGCGCCGGAGAACGACTTCGCCGACGCCGAGGAGTTCGTGGTCGCCTTCTCGCAGACGCTGGCGTCCGACCGCCCCTACTCGACGCGCGAGTACTTCCAGCGCCTCGGCGAAGCGCTCATCCCGATGGCGACGGAGGACGGCATCCTGACCGCGGCGGCCAAGGCCGGCGTGCCCATCTACAGCCCCGCCATCAGCGACAGCGTGCACGGGCTCGCCATCGCCACGGGCCGCGTCCGCAGCGGCCACCGCCTCGTCTTCGACGTCATCGGCGACGTGCTGGAGACGTCGCACATCGCCCTGACGTCGAAGGGGACGGGCGTCATCTACGTCGGCGGCGGCACGCCGAAGAACTTCATCCAGCAGGCTGAGGTGGCGGCCTACATCTACGCCCGCGAGCTGCCGGGCCACAAGTACGGCGTCCAGATCACGATGGACCAGCCGCAGTGGGGCGGCCTTTCAGGTGCCACCTTCGAGGAGGCGCAGTCCTGGCGCAAGATCGCGCCGGACGCCGACTTCGTGACGCTGAACGTCGAGGCGACGGTGGCGCTGCCGCTCATCGTCAGCGCGCTGGCGGAGGAGCTGCCGGACGTGCGCTCGCGGCGTACGCTGCCCCAGCTAGACTTCGGCCCGTCCGCGCGTGAGAAGGAAGATCGGGCGTGAACGAAGATCAACAAGGGCCTGGCGCCGCTCAGCGCTCTGACCCCCACCTCCTTCGACATGCACAGTTGGTGTATGAGATGCTCATCGATGACAATCCCTCTGGCCTAACCCCGGAAGCCATCGCTGCGCAAGTTCAACGATTTCGCGCGGGCTTGCCAACTGAGGATGAGTTTGCGTGTCTAGTTCGCTGGTCCGGTCGCGCGGCACTTCTTCATAAGCTCGACCAAGACCAGATGCCTGCGGCGTCCCGAGATCGATTTCAAGTACCGGACTTCTTCATGGCCGTAACGCATGAGGATCGAACCTTGCCATTCCTCGTCGAGGTAAAGAAGAGGAACCTGGAGCTCACCAAACAGCCGGACGAGCAGTACCTTCGCCTGACAAATGCCTACCACAGTCGACTGCTGAACTACGCAGAGTTGGCCAGGTTACCCTTATTGATGGCCTGGCAGTCCGACGAATGGGGTTGGCTCTTGTTCGACTTCCGACACATCCAGCTGGTAAGGACTGCTTACCGCATATCCTTCTTCGATGCCTTGAAAGACAACCTGCTTGGGCCGCTCCTAGGGGACTTCACATTCGGGATAAAGGAGAACAGCGCCGTCGTTATGAGGATTCGGCGTCACACAAGAGGCAAGCGCCGCTTCACCGGAACGCTGGAGGAGTTCTACTGGGAGACTCCAGACGGTCGCCGAGCGAATTCCATCGAAGGCCCCTTCATGGACATCTTCGCGTTCACTCCGGACGACGTAGAGACTCGAGAGCAAGAAGGAGTAATCACGCAGCGTTTCTTCAAGACCACTTCAGAAGGCCTTTTGGCCCAGAGGCTCTTGGTTCCCGCCGCCCACGGACACAAGGCTGCCACCGGGTCGTGGAGGGGTGTCCTCCATTCAGACTTTGCTTACGGCCTCGCGGATGTAAGGCGTGCGGCCGAGGATGCACTCGCCAAAGGCATGCTCAACTACATTGGCGACATAGTTCCTCATAACTGGCCTGATTTCCTACCTGAGCTGAAACTTCCGAGCAGGGAGATGGCCCTCGAATGACCCTCCCGCGCCCGGACGACGAGCGCTTCTGGCCGCGCCGGAGCTTCGGCGCGCCGCCGCACCCCTACGGCGAGTACGAGAACGCCCGTGTCGTCGTCCTGCCGGTGCCGTACGACTCGACGGTGACGGCACGCGCCGGCGCCCGCGACGGCCCCGACGCGATCATCGCCGCCTCCGAGGACATGGAGCTCCACGACGTCGGCCTCGGCTTCGAGGCGTACCTGCACGGGATCTACACCTCGCCCGCCGTCGCCGTGACCAACGCCTCGCCCGAAGCGATGATCGACCGCGTCCACGCCGTCGCCGCCGACTTCGTCCGCGACGGCAAGTTCCTCGTCACCCTCGGCGGCGAGCACACGGTCGGCGTAGGCTCCTTTCGCGCCCACCGCGACCGCTTCTCGAACCTCAGCGTCCTCGCCGTCGACGCCCACGCCGACCTGCGCGACGAGTACCTGGACACGCGCTACAATCACGCCTGCACCTTGCGCCGAATGCTGGACGACGCGCCGGTGACGCAGGTGGGACTGCGCAGCGCCGCCGCCGAGGAGGCGCAGCTCATCCGCGAGCGCGGCCTGCCCTTCTTCTCGCCGGCCGCCTTCCGGGCGCTGCCTGACGCATCGGCCATCGTCGACACGCTGCGCGAGAACGTCTACGTCACCATCGACCTGGACGGCCTCGATTCGGGCGAGATGCCGGCCGTGGGCACGCCGGAGCCCAGCGGCCTGCGCTGGGATGAGGTGAGCGCCCTGCTGGAGGCGGTGGCGGCGAGGCGCCGCATCGTCGGCTTCGACCTGACGGAGCTGGCGCCGGACCTCGGCCCGAAGGCCTGCGCCTACGCCGCCGCGAAGCTCGCCTACCGGCTCATCGGCCTTGCCCTCGGCCCACCGGCGGCGTAGCGTCAGCGGGCCGAATCAGCGGGCCGAGTCTAGACTTGGACGGTCTTGACCAGCTTCTTGATCTGCGCCGCCGCCTCCGGTGGGATGGTGGCCATCCCGTGGATGCGCTTAGCGTGGCCGCCGGCGACCTCCATGACCTCGTCCTCGGTCTCCGCCCGGACCAGGAAGTCGCACTCGTAACCGGCGTCCCTGCACGTGAGCTGCTTGTATGCCTTTGCCATGGCGTCCTCCTTCGCGTCACCTATCAAAGCACGCAGACTCTACCCGTGTGAAGAGTCTTTGGGCCTGAAGGCCTGACGAGACGCGGGCATCCCGGCGCGCAGCGGCCAGCGTATTAGTCTGCGGAGGTATGCCCATGCCTGTTCTCTCCATCTTCGGCGAGCTCGAGACCTTCATCGCCGATGACCTCTACCCCTATCGATACGTCATCACGCCCGTCCTCATCGCCGTCGCCTTGGCGCTGCTCCTCCTCGCCTACAGGCGCGGCGCGCACCTCCTGCTCTGGCGCCATCGCCTGGCGAGCGCCGTCGTCGGCGTGCCGGTGCTCGTCGTCGCCGTGGTCGTCGGCAACTACCTGTTCTCGCCGCTCTGGGAGCGCAGCTTCCTGAGCGAAGACAGCCCGCTCGTCGCGGCGGCGGACGCCGGTCCGGCGGGCGGCAACTACTACGCCGACCCGTACTCGGAGGGCGGCACCGACGCACCCTTCGAGCCGCGGACAACGCTCAAGGGCATGTTCAAGGGCGCGGACGACTTTCACTTCGGCCGCGGCGACGCCCTGATCATCGAGGCGTCGAAGGGCATGTACGTGGTGCGCTTCGAGAACTTCTCCGTGCGCAACGGGCCGGACCTCTACGTCTACCTATCGCGGGACGCCGGCGGCGAGCGCGTCGAAGAGGCGCTGAACCTCGGCAGGCTGAAGGCGACGGACGGCGCCTTCAACTACGAGATCCCGGCGGGCATCGACCTGAAGGGCGTCAAGAGCGTCGTCGTCTGGTGCCGCCAGTTTGACGTCCTCTTCGCCGTGGCGGCGCTGAACCAAAGCTAGCCTACTGCTCCATGCCGAAGCGCTTGTTCTGCTTCGTCATGCGGATGAAGTAGGCCAGCCGCTGCTCGAAGACGTCCTGCCGGTTGCGCGAGC
>Ga0209322_10000340_pt1 | contig 27059 bp, 26 predicted proteins | sample Rifsed19ft1_FD_184013 | JGI IMG/M metagenome (GOLD analysis project Ga0209322, IMG submission 184013) | Soil microbial communities from Rifle, Colorado, USA - sediment 19ft 1 (version 2) | ecosystem: Environmental > Terrestrial > Deep subsurface > Rock core/Sediment | place: Rifle, Colorado... | reverse complement strand
GGCGTCCGGGTGGGCGCAGGGACCGCAGGAGCGGGTGGCGCCGGCTTGTCGTAGAAGAGCGTCCGGGCCTCCTGGCGCGTGGTTCCCTCCGGATCGGAGGCGGTGACGAGGAGAACGTTTCTCCCCTCACTGAGGCGGATCGGGACCTTGAGCGCCATCTCGGGTTTGGGTCCCGTCTTGTCTTCCTGGCGGGCGACCTCGCGGCCATTGAGGGCGAACGTCACCCGGACCACCCCCTTGCCGCCGGTCACCTTGCCCGCCACGACGACCTCCTCCGCCGCGACGCGGGTCTGGTCCTTCGGCTCCTGGAGCGCCACCTGGAGCGGCGCCGTTCCAGGTTGGTCAATGGCAACGACCTGGAAGGCCAGCGTCCCGACCAGGTCATGGCCCTCTGCCTTCACGAGCTGCCGAGCTTCCGGGGCGTACCAGGTCTGCAACTCCCAGCGCAGCCGCGTGGACATCGTCTCAGCCGGGACAATCAACAGGGAAACCCGAAAGGCTTTGAACGTGCCAGCGGCCGTCTGGACGTCCTCATACGCTTCGACCTTCCAGGTGAACGCAGCAGCTACCCCTCCCGGCCGCCAGAAATAGACAGCGCCATGCGCCGACGGGGCACGGATGCTCGACCATTTCCCCATGCTCGTCTTCCACTTCCCGACTTCCAGCGGCCAGGTCAACCGCGGCGGCGGGTCGAATTCCATCTCCGTCTTGCCGTCCTTCACGACCTTCGCCACCATGAGGTCCTTGCTGAGGTGGATCTCCCGGCCGGGGCCGGCGGAGAAGACGTAAAGATCTTTCTCGATCCTAACCAGATCGTACGCCCCATCCTGGCGGATCCACTTCTCGCCCAGGGCGTACGTCGGCCGCTCGGCCCGCGGCTTCTGGGCAAGGGCAGGCTGAGCCCACGCGGTCAGGGCACCGAGGGCGAGGAAGAGGGCGGCGAGTCGCTGCATGGCCGTCAGCCTCGCGGAAAGCCTGGGGCGGCCTTGACGGCGCGGAGCTGCTGGAGGTGGTCCGCGTCGTGCCGCGCCTGGAGCATCCACCACTGAGCGAGGTTCAGCTCCCCGAGCGCGAAGTGTTTCCAGGTGAGGGCGCGGGCATCCACCGAGGCCAGCCGCTCCATGGACTGGCGGCTCCGCTCGCGCGTGGACTTGATGTCCGCCAGGAGCTGGGCGATGGGATGCCCTTTCTCGGGCCTGACCACCGGCGGCGCCTCCATCGGGCCGGGCGTCGGCGAAGGGAGCGGCGCGAACGCCTTCAGGTCCGACGGGTACGGGGCGAGCTTGCCCGCCGCGTCGGCTTCCTTGATCAGCTTGGAGGTGAGCTTGCCGGTGTTGATCTCGGCCAGCGTGAGGTGATGGAGAATCTCCCCCACCGACCAGTCCGTGTCGCTCGGACGCCAGTCGGCCTGCGCCTGGGACAGCCCCTCGGTCTCCTTCAGGACCTTCTCACGCACCGTTTGGAGCTCGTTCCAGAGGGTCTCCACCGCCGGGGACAGTGCCATCGCGCAAGCCTCCTCTTGGTAGGAGGATTATAGCCGGGGGGGGTTGCCGGGGTCTAGTTAGTTAGTTAGGAAGTACAGGGCTCCCTCTTCCCTCTGCCAGTCGGGCGTGATAGAGTCCCGCCGATGCTCGAAGTCCGCGAGCTCAGAAAAGAATTCCAGCCGCTCTCGGGCCAGCCCGTCGTGGCGCTCGGGAGCGTTTCCTTCAGGGTCGAGAGCGGGCAGTTCGTCTCGATCGTCGGCCCGTCCGGCTGCGGCAAGTCCACTCTCCTCCAGTGCATCGCGGGGCTCTCCCGTCCCTCGGCCGGGCGGGTGCTCCTGCACGGCCGCGAGGTCACCGGCCCGCCGGAGGGGCTCATCCTCCTCTTCCAGGAGTACAACAAGTCTCTGATGGCCTGGCGCTCGGTGCTGAGAAACGTGCGCTTCGGCCTGGAGAACCGCGCCGGGATGAGCCGGGTGGAGATGGACGCCGAGGCGCGGCGGTACATCGAGCTGGTGGGCCTGAAGGGGTTCGAGGCGCACTATCCCTGGGAGCTCTCGGGCGGCATGCAGCAGCGCGTCGCGATTGCCCGCGCCCTGGTCCGGCGGCCCGAGGTGATGCTGATGGACGAGCCGTTCGGCTCGCTCGACGCGCTGACGCGGATCGAGCTGGAGGACGCCCTGCTCCGCCTGTGGGAGTCGCTCCGCGCGACCATCCTCTTCGTCACCCACGACATCGAAGAGGCGGTCTACCTCTCGGACCGGGCCTACGTGCTGTCCTGCCGGCCGGCCCAGGTGATCGAGGAGATCGAGGTGAAGCTCGAGCGTCCCCGGAACCAGCTCACGACCCGGGAGGACCCGCGCTTCATCCAGGCCCGCCGCCACATCTTCGAGCTGATCTCGAAGGAGATGGCGAAGGGGTAACCCCGATGGCGCGCTTTCCCGGGAAGGGGCTCGCCGTCCTGCTGGGATGCCTGGTCCTCTGGGAAGTCCTGGCCCGTCAGTCCGGCGCGTTAGCTCTCTATTTCCCGCCAGCCTCCCAGGTGCTCGCGACCCTCGCCGCGATCCTCGGCAACGGCGAGCTGCTCGACCACATCGCCGCGAGCCTCTTGCGCTTCGCTGAGGGGTACGCGCTGGCCGCCGCGCTGGCGGTGAGCGCCGGCCTTTGCTTCGGCCTCTGGCGCCCCCTCTACGCGCTCTTCGAGCCGCTGATCGAGTTGCTCCGCCCCATGCCGTCGCCCGCGACGATCCCGATCGCCATCCTCTTCCTCGGCATCGGCGACCAGATGAAGGTGGCGGTGACCGTCTACGCGTGCTTTTGGCCGATCCTCCTCAACACCATCGACGGCGTGCGCGCCATCGACCCGGTGCTGATGAACACGGCCGCGACCTTCCGGCTCGGCCCGTGGGAGCGGTTCAGGAAGGTCGTGCTCCCCGCCGCCTCGCCGCAGATCGTGACAGGCCTCCGGGTGTCTCTGGCCATTGCGCTGATCCTTGTGACGACCTCCGAGATGGTCGTCTCGAACGACGGCCTGGGGTTCTACATCCTGGACCGCCAGCGCTCGTTCCAGATCCCGGAGATGTACGCCGCCATCGTGGCGCTGGCGATGATCGGCTACGGGCTGAACCGGCTCTTCCTGACCCTGGACGGGTGGGCCATGGCCTGGCACAAAGGCCTCACCCGCAAAGAAGAGATTCTATGAGCCATCTCTGGGGATCGCGCTGGAGCGGGTTCGGCTTTCTTCTCCTGCTCGTGCTGGTCTGGGAGGCCGCGGGACGCTACGGCTGGATCCACAAGCTCTTCTTCCCCCCCGCCACCAAGATCCTCGCCTCGTTCTTCCAGATCGTCGCCTCCGGGGAGGTCCTGGGTCACGTCGGCGTGAGTCTCTGGCGGGCCGGGCTCGGCTACGGGCTGGCGGCCCTCGTCGCCATCACGCTGGGGGTGCTGATGGGCTACTGGCGCGTGGCGTACGAGTCGCTCGAGGTCGTCGTGGAGCTCCTGCGGGCGGTTCCGCCGCCCGCCATCATTCCGGTCGCCATCGTGTTCCTGGGGATCGGCGACCAGATGAAGGTCTTCATCATCCTCTTCTCCTGCGCCTTTCCGATCCTCGTGAACACGATGGACGGCGTGCGGAGCGTGGACCCCGTCCTCGTCCGGACGGCCCGCACCTTCGGCCTGCGCCAAGGCGCCCTCCTGTGGAAGGTGGTGCTGCCGGCGGCCTCCCCCTTCATCATGACCGGCCTCCGGATCGCGCTGGCCATCGCCCTGATCCTGGTCGTGATCTCTGAGATGGTGGGCGCCACCTCCGGGATCGGCTATTTCATCCTCGATTCCCAGCGCTCCTTCAGGATCCCCCAGATGTACGCCGGCATGCTCGTCCTCGCGCTGCTGGGCTACACTCTCAACCGCGGCTTCCTGCTGGTGGACGCCCGCCTCATGGCCTGGCACAAGGGGCTCACCGCCCGGCAGCGGTAAGGCAAAGCGGGGAATTGAATCCCTCGGAGGCCGCTTGACATCATGTCTGCGGTGACCTAGAATCTTCGCGAATTCCGACTCGTTCATTCGGGGAGGTCATATGTCCCCCTCGCGCGGTTCGCTTCAACAGGAGAAACACGAGCGTTCCGAAATTGGGCCACTGGAGGGAGGCAACTATGCACTTCCGACTTATGGTTCTCGGCGTGCTTGTTCTGGCAGGTACCGCGCATGCCCAATCTTTTGGCCCCGCAACCTATGCCCTGGGGGATACGTGGACATTCAGCGACGGCAGGACAATCCAAGTGGCCAAGGTCGAGGAGAACGGGGTTCAGATGGCTGGCATCCTCCGGACATGCCCAGATTGCATCTACCACTACGACAAGAACCTCACTGTCCTAAACGTCACGCATCCTGATGGGAAGCCCATCGACCTAACACAACACGGATTCATTCCGCTAGGTGGAGAGTGGAAGTTTTACGACTTCCCGCTGGAAGCAAAAAAGACGTGGCGGATTACTCCGCAGGGGTGGTTTCGAGGTACTCCGATCAAATATACCATCGACATCAACGTGCTGGCATACGAGGATGTCAAAACGAAGGCTGGAACATTCAAAGCGTTCAAGATTCATCGGGCGTGGACAGTTCATGGGCGCTCCGGGGATTCTCGCTGGACCGATGAGACTTGGTTTTCGCCAGACGTCAAATTCCTCGTAAGATTCACGACGACAAGCTCAGCCCCAGGTATCCAGAATTTCGAGCTGGTTTCCTACACCGTGAAATAAGGCCGCGGATCAACAGACCAAAGGGCCCGGAACATCCCCCCCGGCCCTTCGGAATGCAACGTCGGCGCGGCAGCTAGGCGGTCGCGTACTTCGAGATAACCTCGGCCGGTGGGAATTTCTTCTCGATCAGTTTGTCCTAAAACGCCACGTCGATCATCGGCCGGAGGTCGGACCCCAAGAAAACTTTTGATAGGCGCCCTTTTTCGAAATTATGTTCGGATTCGTCGAGTAAGGGCCGGGGGAATTCCCCGGCCCCTCGTGAGAGCGACCCCCCGCCTGGCTACACCAGGGCCAGCGGGGAAATGACCTGGCGCGGCGGGAATTTCCTGTCAATGAGCTTGTACTGGAGGGACACGTCCATCATTGGCTGGAGATCAGACGGCAGGATCTGCTTCTCGAAGGCCGGTATGACCATCTCCTTCAGGAGCTCCGGCTTCAGCCCCGTGTGCTTGGCCAGGGTCCCCTTCGCCTCTTCAGGGCTGGCGTTGTGGGCGTCGATGCCGCGGTTCAGCGCGGTCATGAAGGCCTTGACCACATCCTGGTTTTTCTGGATCCACGCCTCGCTCGCGAAGTAGGCCGCGATCAGGAGCCGTGGCGCGATTCCGCCGAGCGGATAGCCGAGCACCTTGGTCTTCTTGTTCACCTTCGACGGGATGGTCACGAACGGCTCCACCGCCACGAACGCGTCGATCTGCTTGTTGACCAGCGAGGGCTCCATCTGGGGGAACGGGAGCTCGATCCACTTGACCTTGGAGGAGTCGCCGCCGTTGCTGTCGATCCAGTGCATGCCCGAGACGTGGATGATGTTGCGAAGGGTGTTGGAGGCGCAGGTGGCTCCCTCCAGGTCCTTCGCCGACTTGATCGGTGAGTCGATGGCCACCTGGAAACCGAAGACGTCGTTGGTCCCGCGCTTGTTGATCGCCCCATTGGCGATGAAGCGGTAATCGAAGCCCTGGAGGTAGCCCTGGTAGATGGAGACGACGTTGGACCAGCCGATGTTCAGGGCGCCGGAGGCCAGCGCCGGCGCGACGGCCGCCCCCCCGACCATCGCCGCCACGTTGATGTCGAGACCGGCCTCTTTGAAAAACTGCCGCTCGATGGCCAGGAAGAAGGGCGAGAGATCGCCGATCTTCATGGTGCCGATGGTGAGCTTCGTCTGCGCCAGCGCCCGGTCCCACGGGAGCACGGCGGCGCCCGCCGCCGCGAGGCCGGCCGTGGCCGCCGCGCCGAGGAACGTCCGCCGCGTCAGCGTCGCGAAATCGATACCGACAGTGACCTTCTCCATGGCTTCCCCCTTTGATGATGACAGTTAGGATGCGCCCGCCGAGCGCCGGACGACGCGCCGGGCTTTCAGCTCGTAGCGCGGAAGGCTCCGCGGAGGGACCGGGACCACCTCGACCCGGATGCCGAGCTCGGCGCGGAGCCGCTGCTGGATCTCTCGCGCCGTCTGGGCCGGGGTCCCGTCCACTTCGACCAGGAGCCGGACCTCGTCCATCTCCGAGCGTTTATACACTTCGAGCAGGAACTCGTCAACAGCCGGGAACTGGCGGACGATTCCCTCGATGGCGGCGGGAAAGACGTTCACCCCGCGGATAATCAGCATGTCGTCCACGCGGCCGAGGATTCCGCCCGGGAGCCGCATGAGCGTCCGGCCGCAGGCGCAGGGCTCGGATGCGACCCGGACGCGATCTCCCGACAGGTAGCGGAAGACCGGGGAGCCCGCGCGTCCCAGGTTCGTCAGCACCAGCTCGCCCTCAGAGGCCGGGGCGCCGGTGGTCGGTTCGACCACCTCGGCGATGAACTCGGTCTCGTTGACGTGGAGCCCCGCCTGGGCCACGCATTCGAAGCTGAGGGCTCCTACCTCCGTCATCCCTGAATGGTCGAACGCCTTCGCCCCCCACGCCTCCTCGATCCGCGCCCTGACGGCGGGGATGCCGGCTCCGGGCTCGCCGGCATGGACGGTGAGCCGGATAGGACACTTGGGCAGGTCCAGACCGCGCTCGCGCGCCACCTCCGCCAGATGGAGCGCGTAGGATGGCGTGCAGACAAGCACGGTGGCGCCGAGCGTCTCCATCCACGCGAGCCGCGTCGGCGAGTCCTGCCCGCCACCGGGAATGGCCAGCGCCCCGATCGCCCGTGCCCCCTCGAAGCCCCCCCAGAAACCGACGAAGAGGCCGAAGGAGAAGGGAAAGAAGATCCGGTCCTCGGCGGTGACGCCGACGCCGCGCAGGACGAACGCCCAGCAGCGCGCCCACCAGTCCCAGGACTCCTGGGTGTCCAGCCAGCGGATCGGCGCCCCGGAGGTGCCGGAGGTCTGGTGGACGCGGATGTATCGCTCCAGCGGGTACGTGAGGTTGGTGCCGAAGGGCGGGCGCTCGGCCTGGTCGGCGACCAGCTCCGACTTCCGCGTGAAGGGGAGCCGCGCGAAGTCCTCCCAGGAGCGGAGATCGTCGGCCGACCGGATCCCGGCGGCCGTCCACTTCTCCCGGACGAACCGGTTGGCGGGGAACACCTCCCGGGCGAGGCCGGCCATCCGCTCCCACTGGAGGGCCCGGAGCCGCTCGCGCGGGAGCGTCTCCAGCGCCTCGTCGAAGAAGGGGACGTCAGGCCTCATGCGAATCGCCGTGACCCAAACCCCGGGGAAAGTGGTGAGCCGTGATTGCATGGTGGCGCCCAGGCACCTCCTCGAACGGATCCACGTGGATGATGGCATCGGCAAAGTGGGGTATTTCGTGGAGGAGGGCGTGACGAATCTCCTCCGAGATCCGGTGCCCCTCGACCACCGTCAGCGAGCCCTCCACGCTGATCGTCGCTTCGGCGTAGAGGCGGTGCCCGAGCCAGCGACCGCGCACGTCGTACACATTCCGCACGCCTTGAACCCTTCCCGCCATCCGCGTGATGTCGGCCAGCAGATCCGGGTCGATGGCGTCCATGAATCGCGCCAGGACGTCTCGACCAACGTCCCAGAGGATCCCGACAATGCCAACGGTGATCAAGAGGCCGGCCAGTGGATCGGTGAGCGGGAACCCGAGCGCCACGCCGCCCAGGCCTGCGAAAGCCGCCAGGGACGTCAGGGCGTCAATCCGCGCGTGCTGCCCGTCGGCGACCAAGGCACCACTTCCTATCTGGCGCCCGACCCGGAGTCGGACCCGGGCCACGGCCTCGTTGCCGAGCGCGCCGACGACTGCCGCCGCCATGGCAAGGGGTATATGGGTGGGAGTGATTGGAGCGAGGAGACGAGAGGCGACCTCATAGCCGGCCCAGACCGCGCTCGCGAGGATCACGAGGAGGATCACCAGCCCCGCGCCGTCTTCGGCTCGATGGTAGCCGTACGAGAACCGGGCCGTCCGGCCCTTGCGGCCGAGGCGGAAGGCGATCCACAGGGGGATACTCGTGAGCGCGTCGGCAAAGTTGTGCAGCGTGTCAGCGAGGAGCGCCACGCTGCCGCTCAGCGCCACCACGGCAGCTTGAAGCAGCGCGGTGGCCAGCAGACCAGCCAGGGAGACCTTCAGGGCCCAGATCCCCCGGGCCGACGACTCCGGAGCGCCGGCGGGTTCGGTCTGATGGCGATGGAAGACGCCCACTCAGTCCCTCTGGCGCAATTTGAACCGTTGAATTTTGCCGGTGGCCGTCTTCGGCAGCTCGGAGACGAACTCGACCCAGCGCGGGTACTTGTAGGGGGCGATCTTGTCCTTGACGAAGGTCTTGAGCCCGGCTTCCAGCTCGGCCGAGGCGGTGTGGGTATCCTTCAGCACGACGAACGCCTTGGGCTTGACGAGCTTGTCGGTGTCCTCCTTGCCCACGACGGCCGCCTCCAGCACGGCGGGATGCCCCACCAATGTGTTTTCGACTTCCACCGGAGAAACCCAGATCCCCCCGACCTTCAGCATGTCGTCGGAGCGCCCGCAGTACCAGAAGTAGCCCTCCTCGTCCTGGTAGTACTTATCGCCGGTCTGAATCCACTCCCCGAAGAGCGACGCCTTGGTCTTCTCGTGCTTGTTCCAGTAGTAGGCCATCGTGGAGTCGCCCTTCACCCGGAGGTTCCCCACCTCACCCGTCGGGACCGGCTTCCCCTCGTCATCCAGAATGACGGCCTCATACCCGGGGACGACCTGCCCGGTGGACCCGGGCCTCACCATGCCCGGCCGGTTGGAGAGGAAGATGTGGAGGATCTCCGTCGTGCCGATCCCGTCGATCAGCTCCACCTTGAACCGCTCCGTCCAGCGCTTGTACAACTCCGGGGGGAGCGCCTCCCCCGCCGAGACGCAAAGCCGGAGGGAGGAGCAGTTGAAGCGCTTCTCCGCCTCCTTCACCTGGAGCATCGCCGCGTAGAGCGTGGGGACGCCGAAGAAGATCGTGGGCTTGTAGCGGTCGATGACCTCGAACATGGCTTCCGGCATCGGGCGGTGCGGGTAGAGGATCCCCTGGGCGCCGACGCGCATCGGGAAGTACATGTTGTTGCCCAGGCCGTAGGCGAAGAAGAGCTTGGCGGCCGAGGCCGTGCGGTCGCGCTCGGTGATCCCGAGCACCTGGAGCGCGTAGGTGTCCGAGCAGACCACCATGTCGTGGTGGAGGTGGACGGCCCCCTTGGGGAAGCCGGTGGAGCCGGAGGAGTAGAGCCAGAACGCCGTGTCGTCCTTCGAGGTGTCCACCGCCTCCAGCCGGGCGGCCGCCTTGCCCACCCACTGGTCGAAGGCGATGTGCTTCCCCTCGGCCTTCCCCACGATCACCACGTGCCTCAGGTACTTGGCCTGGTCGAGGATGGGGCCGGCCTCGGCCAGGAGGGGCTGGGAGATGATGGCGACCCGCGCACGGCTGTCGTTGAGAAAGTAGAGATAATCCTGGGCCCGCATCATCGTGTTGACGGGAATGGGGAGGGCGCCGATCTTGATCGCGCCGAAGAAGGAGGCCACGAACTCGGGAGAGTCGAGCAGCAGGAGGAGGACCCGGTGCTCCATCTCCACGCCGAGGGCCAGCAGGGCGTTGCCGACGCGGTTCACCAGTTCCTGGAGCCCGGCGTAGGTCACGGTCCGGTCCTCGTGGAAGAAGGCCACCTTGTCGCCGCGCCCCTCGACGACGTGGCGGTCCACGAAGAACGAGGCGGCGTTGAACCGGTCGGGAATCTCGCTGAGCGGTGCGGTCGTCATCCTGAGCCTCCTCCCGCCGGCGGTCTCACCGGCGCTTGCGCGTCGCCCGGGCCTTCCGCGCTCGCGGCTTGGCTGCGCGTTTCGGAGCCGCGGCTGCGCGACTCGGCCTGACCGCCATCGCCTCAATTTCGACGAGCAGATCCGGGCGGACGAGCCGCGAGATCACGAGCAGGGTATTCGGCGGATAGGCCCCGTCCGGGTAGCAGGCGGGGAAGACCTCCCGGCGCGCCTGTATGAACCCTTCGATGTACTCCGCCCCGGTGAGGAAGGTCTGGAACCTGATCACGTCGCGCATCCCGCAGCCCGCGGCCGCGAGGACGGCGCGAACGTTGTCGAACGCCTGCTTGGTCTGCGCCACGACGTCGGGCCCCGCCAGCTTGCCGGCTGCGTCCATCCCGACCTGCCCCGCGACCACGACCAGCTCGCCGCCCGGGGCGATGACCCCGTGGGAGTACATCCCCAGCGGCTTGCCCAGCTCCTTCGGGACCAACACCTTGACAGCCATAAAAGACTCCTTCTACTCGCGGAGTGACTCCCCCTCACCCTGCCCAACTCAGACGCCCCTCACCTCTTCTCCTCTCCCCAATGGGGAGAGGTAGGGTGAGGGGAGAAGATAAAGGTGAGGGGAGCGGTTCATGCGAGCCGGACGTATTCGAAGTCGATCGGCTGGCCGTTGATCCCCCGAGCCGGCGGCGCGATCCAGTTGGCGAACTTGCCACCCTCGACGACGGGGCGCATGAGGTTCTGCACGAAGGCCTTGTCGTCCTCGGTGGGCAGCCACTCGTGCTTCCGGGCGTCCCACTCGGCCTCGCTGACGATCCGGCCGTCGGGCGACACCCTGACCTCGGCGAAGCTCCCGATCGCGCGCCGGAAGCCGCGGTGGGGCAGCGTGAGCTCGACGTCGATGCCGTGCCGCTTGATGCTCTCGTTCCAGCGCGCGACACCCCGCGCGCAGTCCGCGATGTAGTCGTCGCGCAGCCGCTCGTTCAGCGTGGTCAGCGCCGACTCCTCCCGCGTGACGACGCGATCGCCGTCGAGGGTGGTGACGACATAGGTGGCCTCCTTCAGCCGATGGTCGTCGTCCTTCTTGGTCTCCTCGAAGCGCCCCTTGAGCCCCATGGTGTAGAAGTTCGCGGCGTTGGTCGAGATCTCGGAGCCGAACAGGTCCAGCGACACCGAGTAGTGAAAGTTGAGGTACCGCTGCAGAGTCCGCAGGTCGATCCCGTCGAATGTGCGGACGTCGTCGGTCTTGTGCTCGCGCATGAGCTCGCACGTCCGCTGGACGATGCGCCCGATGCCCGTTTCGCCCACGAACATGTGGTGGGCCTCTTCCGTGAGCATGAAGCGGCAGGTGCGCGAGAGCGGGTCGAATCCGCTCTCGGCGAGGGCCGCCAGCTGGTACTTGCCGTCGCGGTCGGTGAAGTACGTGAACATGTAGAACGAGAGCCAGTCGGGCGTCGGCTCGTTGAACGCGCCGAGGATCCTCGGCTTGTCGCGGTCGCCCGAGCGGCGCTGGAGCAGCGCCTCGGATTCCTCCCGGCCGTCGCGCCCGAAGTAGGCGTCGAGCAGGTACACCATCGCCCAGAGGTGCCGGCCTTCCTCCACGTTGACCTGGAAGAGGTTGCGCAGGTCGTAGAGCGACGGGCAGGTCCGCCCGAGGTGGCGCTGCTGCTCGACCGACGCCGGCTCGGTGTCGCCCTGGGTGACGATCAGCCGGCGCAGCGTGCCGCGATGCTCGCCGGGCACCTCCTGCCAGGCGGGCTGGCCCTGGTGGTCGCCGAAGTTGATCGCGCGCCCGGGCTCCGGCTCGGCGAGGAAGATACCCCAGCGGTACTCCGGCATCCTGAGGTACCCGAACTGCGCCCAGCCCTTCGCATCCACGCTGATCGCCGTGCGCAGGTACACTTCCCTGGCCTGGAACCCCAGGGGGCCCATCTCGGTCCACCAGTCCAGGAACTTCGGGTGCCATTCCTCGAGGGCGCGCAGCAGGCGCCGGTCCGCCTTGAGGTTGACGTTGTTGGGAATCCGCTCCAGGTAGTCGACGGCCGCCATCACACCCTCCTCCGGTCGAAGTCGCTCCGCTCGCCCGTGCCGTACAGCCCGAGCGCGCCCTTGGGGCCGACGGCGTTCGGGCGTTGGAAGATCCAGTTCTGCCAGGCCGACAGGCGGCCGAAGATCTTCGTCTCGATCGTCTCGGGGCCGCCGAACCGCAGGGACGCCTCCATGCCCGTCAGCGCGTCGGGCGAGAAGGCCGCGCGCTCCTCGATGGCGAGGCGGACCTCGTCCTCCCAGTCGATGTCGTCCGGCGTGAAGGTGACGAGGCCCGCCTCGGCCGCGCCCGCTGCGTCCAGGTCCTTCCCGATGAGCACCTTGAGCTTCTCGACCTGCCCGGGCTCGGCGAGGAAGCGGTTCGCCAGGCGCGTGAGCCCGTTCGGCATCGGATAGGCGCCGAAATTCAGCTCGCTCAGGCGGACCATGGCCGGCGGCCGGCCGTCGCCCTGGCGCGCGCCACTGAGCATGTACGAGCGGTCGGCAGCCAGCGCCAGCTCGAGCAGCGTCCCCGCGAAGCACGCGCCCGGCTCGATCAGCGCGAAGATCGAGCGCGACGAGACGTCCAGACGCTTCACAGTGCGCTTCCAGTAGAGGCGGATCTCGCGCGCCAGCCAGTCGCCCTGGTGCTCGGCCAGCAGCCGGTCGTAGACCTCGACCAGGTCGGCGCTCCCGGCGGTCCTGAACACCCAGATGCCGATCTCCTCCTCGTTGGTCCTGAGGTGCAGGATCAGGTCGTCGAGCTCGCGCGCGAGCGCCAGCGGCCAGAACGAAACGCCGAGCGCGTGGATCCCCTGGAGGGTGGTGGGCGGCGGGCCGGCCGGGCCGGCGACCGTCACGTCGGCGACCCGGCGATCGCGGTCGATCTCGCAGGTGACGTAGGCGTACGCAATTCGGTCGCCGTCGATGATGCGCTCGAGCGGCAGAAGCTTGATGCCCGCGGGCGCCGCCGGGCGGTCGGTGCGGGTCGCGAACTCGGCCGCGCGCTGCTTCACCGTCTCCACGAGCCTGGACCGCGAGACGAGCTCGTCCACGAGCCCCCAGTCCAGGGCGCGCTTGCCCTTCACGCCCTCCTCGAGTGTGCAGAAGAAGTCCGCGCGGTCGCGGCGCACGTGGCGCTTGTCCACGAGCCGGGTCAACCCGCCGGTCCCGGGCAGGACGGCGAGGAGGGGCACCTCCGGCAGCGCCACGGACGTGTTGCCGTCGTCGGCCATGACGATGTAGTCGGTGGCGAGGGCGAGCTCGTACCCGCCCCCCGCGCAGGGGCCGTTGACGACGCAGAGGTAGGCCTGCCGCGACTCCGCCGTGGCCTCCTCGATGGCGTTCCGCGTTTCGTTGGTGAACTTGCAGAAGTTCACCTTCCAGCCATGCGAGGACTGGCCGAGCATGCGGATGTTGGCGCCGGCGCAGAAGATCCGCTCCTTCGCCGAGGTCAGGATGACCGCGCCCACTTCGGGATGCTCGAAGCGGAGGCGCTGGACCGCATCGTACAGCTCGATGTCCACGCCCAGGTCATAGGAGTTGAGCTTGAGCTCGTAGCCGGGCCGGAGCCCGCCGTCCTCGCTGACGTCCATGGCCAGGGTGGCGACCCGCCCGTCCACGCTCAGCTTCCAGTGCTTGTACTTCGACGGCTCCGTCCTGAAATCGACCGGAGGCATAGCCATTATTCATCCTCAACACGCCCAAGGCATGTTGACCGTGGGCCATTCAGTTTGGAATAGTCCGCGGCGAACTCCTTCTTCACCCTAGGATCACCCAGAGGGCCTTGGCCTGCCGCGTCCCCAGGTTCTCCCAGTTGTGCGGGATTCCGCCGTCGAGAACCGCGCTCTCCCCCGCCGCCAAGACGTGGCGGTCACCGTTATAGTGGAGGGCGACCGTCCCCTCGATCACGTAGAAGAGCTTCATCTGGCCGGGCTCGATGATCACCTTTTCCGTCTTGACCCCCCGGCCCTTCCGGCCGATCGTGGACACGACCGCGCGGATCTTCCCCTGAAAGAGCCCCGCCCCGAGCACGTGCCATTTCTCGGTGGTGCCGTCGAAGGACACCACGGGATAGTCGCCCTTCCGGCTCACATGGATCCGGCCGTCGGGTCTGGTCTCGAAGAGCGAGGCGATGGAGACGCCGAGGGCCGCCGCCAGCTTGCCGAGGGTATGGAGCGACGGCGTCAGCCGACCGGACTCGATCTGCGACACCATGCTGGGCGTCAGGTTCGCCTTCTCGGCGAGCTGGCGCTGCTGGAGGCTACGCTCCAGCCGCAGGGTCTTGAGGCGCTCGCCCACCGTCACGCGACTTCCTCCTCGTTCTCCGGGCTGTCCGGCAGGCCGGCCAGGCGCCGCAGGGCGCGCGCGACGAAGACTTTTGTCATCTTCTTCCTGTAGGGATGGGTCAGATCCGTATTGTCGAGCGGCTTGGATGGCCGGGCGGCAACCCCCGCCACCTCGGCGATCAGCGCGGGCGTGAGGCGCTCGCCCACCAGGAGCGCGCCGGCCTCCACCGCCTCGCGGGGCTGGGAGGCCACGGCGCCGAGGACGATCTTCGCCGTCTTCACGCGGCCGCCGTCCAGGCTGAGGGCGACGGCGACGCCAAGGACCGGGAAGTCGAACGAGCCGCGGCGCCGAAGTTTCAGGTAGGCGCATCGGAGCCCGTCAACCGGCGGCAGGAGGATCTCGGTCAGCACCTCGTCGCGCGCCTTGGCGAGATAGTCGATCCCGTCGTCCTTGAAGAGGGACGCGACAGGAACGACCCGTTCACCCCCGACTCCCACGAGCCGCGCCCGGGCGCCGAGGCTCCAGAGCACCGGCGCCGTGTCGGTGGACGACACGGCCCAGCAACGGGAACTCCCCGGCGCCACAAGGCAGATGTCACCGTCCTTCTTCATGCAGAAGCCGATCGCCCGCCGCCACTGGTACGACTGGTTGTAGTAGTTGCAGCGGGGATCGACACAGACGTTGCCGCCGATGGTCCCCATGTTGCGGAGCGGCGGCGTCGAGACCAGCCCCGCGGCAACGGCCAGCGCGGGGACATGCTCTCGGACGGCCGGGTGCTCGGAGACGTCGGTCAGCGTGGTCCCTGCCCCGATCACGAGGCCGGTCGTGGCTTCCCCGCGCACGCCCACCAGTTCCCTGATCCCCCGGAGGCCCACCAGCACCTTCGGCTCGAACTGGCGGCGCTTCATATTGGGGTAGAGGTCGGTCCCCCCAGCGACGAACATCGCCTCGGGACCGTGGTCGGCCATCATGCGTACCGCTTCCCCGACCGAGAGGGGCGCCAGGTACGTGAAGGGCGGAAGCCGCATCATCCCTGGGTCTTCCTCTTGACAGACGGATCGGCGGCCTCGCCGAAGGCGGACGCAACCTTGACCGGCTCGGGAAACTTGAAGACGGGGAGCCGCTCGGGCCCCACGCGCGCCGGCTTGCCCTGCTTTTTCAGCTCGAGGGCCCTCGCGACCTTCTCGGGTGAGATGGGAACCTCGTCGATGCGCGCCCCGACGGCGTCGTGCACGGCGTTCGCCACCGCGGGGGGGACCGGCAGGAGCGGCCCCTGCCCCGCCTCCTTGGCGCCGAAGGGGCCCTCCGGGTCCACCGTCTCGACGAGGATCGTGTAGATCTCGGGCGTCTCGAGCGTGGTCGGGCTCTTGTACTCGAGCATGGAGGGAATCTTGTGGAGCCCCTCCCGGAACACCTGCTCTTCCATCAGGGCCTCGCCGAGCCCCATGTACACCGAGCCCTCGACCTGCCCTTCCACCAGGAGCGGGTTCAGGGCGCGCCCCACGTCGTGGGCGATCCACACCCGGTCCACCTTCACCTCGCCGGTGTCCGGGTCCACGCTGACCTCCGCCACGCAGGCCGTGTAGGAATAGCAGGGCGAGGGGCCCACGCCCGAGCCCTTGAACTTCCCCGCGCGCTTGGGCGGCGTGTAAGAACCGGTGCAGGCGAGGGTCCCGTGCATGGTCTCGCCGAGCACGGCGGCCTCGGCGAAGGAGACGCCCCGCTCGGGATCATCCTTCACGAACACGCGCCCGCCTCGCGAGACCAGTTCTGCCGGGGCCACCTCGAGCTTCTTCGCCACGGCCTCGTGGAGCAGGGTGCGGATCCGTTCGGCGGCCTGAGCGGCGGCATGCCCCGCCATCAGGGTCACGCGCGACGAGTAGGAGCCGAGGTCCACCGGCGTCAGGTCCGAGTCGGCGGTGGCCACGCGGATGTCCTTGGGGTCGATCCCGAGCTGCTCGGCGACGACGTAGGTGAGGACCGAGTCCGACCCCTGGCCGATCTCGGTCGCCCCGCAGAGGATCGCGACGCCGCCGCCACGATCCACCTTCACGATCGCTCCGGAATGGGGCATGTCGTTCCAGTAGATGGGAAGGCCCGCCCCCGTCAGGTAGGACGAGCAGGCGAACCCGACGCCCTTCCCGTAGGGAAGCTTCCGGTGCTTCTCCCGCCAGCCCGAGGCCTCCACGACGCGGTCGATGCACTCCCTGAGGCCGCAGGTGGTGATCGTGAGATGGTTCGCGGTCTTCGTGTACTCGTCCACCGCGATCCGCCGCCGCATCTCGGCCGGGTCCAACCTTAGCTGCTCGGCGACCTTGTCCAGGTGGCATTCCAGCGCGTAGCGGGGCTGCGGGGTGCCGTGGCCGCGCTTGGGCCCGCAGGGCGGCTTGTTGGTGAAGGCGCGCACCCCCTCGAACTTGTAGCGTGGCACCTTGTAGGTCACGGTCTGGAGCGCCCCGGTGTAGAGGAGGGAGGCCACGCCGTAGGAACCGTAGGCGCCGCCGTCAACATAGGAGCGGCAGTGCATCGCGAGAATCTCGCCGTTCTTCGTCACGCCCGTCTTGATCCACATCAACACCGGGTGACGGCCCCGGTGGCAGTAGAAGACCTCCTCGCGGGTCAGCCCGATCTTCACGGGGCGCCCCGTCAGTTGGGCGAGCCTGGCGACGACGATCTCGTGGCTGAACGGGTCGGTCTTCCCGCCGAACCCGCCCCCGACGGGGGCCGCGATCACGCGGATGTGGGCGGGCGGCATCTGGAGGGTCTTGGCGAGGGCGCGGTGGACGTAGTGCGGGGTCTGGGTGGAGGACCAGAGGGTCAGCTTGCCGTCGGGCGACCACTGGGCGACGGCGGCGTGCTGCTCCATCGGCAGGTGCGTGTTGCCCTGGTAGAAGAAGACGTCCTCCCTCACCAGGTCGGCCTGCCGGAAGCCCTCCTCGACGTCCCCGAATTCGAAGGCCACGGCCTTGTGGATATTGGGGCCGTCGCCGTACTCGTGGATCCGGACCTTGTCCTGGGCCAGGGCTTCCTCGACGGACATGATCGGGGGCAGCACCTCGTACTCGACGTCGATCAGGTCGGCGGCCTTTTCCGCGGTCTCTTCATCGACCGCCGCCACCGCAGCGATCGGGTCGCCCACCATGCGGACCTTATCGGTGCAGAGCGCCTCCTCGTCCTGGCTCACGGGCAGAATGCCGAATTTGACCGCGGGAAAGTCGCGGCCGGTGACCACGGCATAGACGCCCGGAAGGGCCTGGGCGCGCGTCGTGTCGACGCGCTTGATGAGGGCGTGGGGGTGGTCGCTGCGGCGGATCTTCGCGTAGGCCATCCGGGGGAGGAAGAAATCGTCGGCGTAGCGGGCGGCCCCGACCACCTTCTCCCAGGCGTCCACCTTGGCCAGCGGCTTGCCGATGACACTGAACTCTTCCGTGCTCATCTCCCGGCTCCCTTCCCCCTCACCTTTATCCTCTCCCCCCCTGGGGGAGAGGGCTGGGTGAGGGGGTGCCGGACATCCGGAGGGCCGCCAGCTCCACCGCTTCCAGAATCTTCGTGTAGCCGGTGCATCGGCAGATGTTGCCGCTGAGAGCCTGCCTGATCTCGTCCCGGGTGGGCTCCCGCTTGTCGGCGAGCAGGGCCAGCGAGGTCAGCAGGATCCCCGGGGTGCAGTAGCCGCACTGGGCGGCTCCCAGCTCTGCAAACGCCTGCTGCAGGGGATGGAGCTGTCCCGGCGGCGCCATCCCCTCGACAGTGAGGATCTCCCGTCCGCCGAGCTCCACCGGGAGCGCCAGGCAGGAGAGGACCGGCTGGCCGTCAACGAGGACGGTGCACGTCCCGCACTCGCCCAGCTCGCAGCCGTGCTTGGTGCCGATGAGCCCCAGATCCTCCCGGAGCACCTCCAGGAGGGTCTTGTGGACCGGCACGGCGACCTCGTGCGTCTCGCCGTTCACCCTCAGGGTCAGGATGGTCTTCGTCGGCATTGTTAAGTGGGACTGATTTCCAGTTAAGCATAGATGAATTCGCGAAGGCCTGTCAAGGGGCTCCGCCCGCCTGGGGACGGACGTCCACGGCGAAGCGCTCGAGGACGTCGCGCATCTCGGGGAGGGTTGGCACGGAGAAGTCGAGGACGAAGTGCTGGACGCCGGCGGCCACGTAAGCCTGAAGGTCTTCCACGATCTCGCGCGGCGATCCGCTGAGGGGCGCGCGCCCCGCGGCAACGGCCTCCTGGAACTTCAGCGGGGCCTTGAAGGAAATCGTGATCGTGGCCGGATCGCGCCCCGCCGCGGTGGCCATGTCGCGCAGCCGGCGCACCCTGGCCGCCATCTCGGGCGGATGCAGGCTGACCGGCGGACGGAGGCCCAGCGGGTGCCAGCCGTCTCCCACCTCGACGGTCCGGCGAAGCGCGGCTTCGCTGTGGCCCCCTATCCAGATCGGAATGTGAGGCTGGCGCGCTGGGTGAGGACGAACGCCTCCGGCCTCGGCGATCCGGGCGAAGCGACCGTCGAACACCACGCGCGGCTTGGTCCAGATCTCCTTCATGATTTTCAGATACTCCACCGTGCGGGGGGCGCGGTCCTCGAAGGGCACCCCGAGGGCCGCGAACTCCTCCTGCCACCAGCCGACTCCCGCGCCCAGGATCACCCGTCCCCCGGAGAGATAATCCGCCGTCGCGAGGGCTTTGGCCGTGAAGATCGGGTTTCGATAGGGGATCACGAGGACGCTCGTCCCGACGTTGATGCGCTCGGTGATGGTCGCCAGGTAGGTGACCGCCGTCAGCGGCTCGAGCCAGGGCTCGTCCGGTCCCAGGGGGAAGGCTCCGGTTGGCGAGTACGGGTAGGCCGAGCGGCTTTGGACGGGGATCAGCATGCGATCCGTCACCCAGACGGAGTCGTAGCCGAGCGCCTCGGCCCGTTTGGCGAGCGTCGTGATGGCCTCTCGCCCCGCCAGCACCCCGCGTCCCTGCAGCGAGAACCCGAACCGGACTGTCATCCCTTGAGCCCTCCGCTTCCCCAGCCCGCGACCAGATGCCGCTGGACCGCCATGAAGAACGCCAGCGCCGGGACGGTGATCAGCACGCCGGCTGCCATGATCAGCCCCCAGTCGATCAGGGCTGAGTGGAAGAGGTCCTGGACGCCGACGGGCAGCGTCTTCAGCTCGTCCGCCGAGATCAGGATGCGGGTGAAGATGTAATCGTTCCAGGCCAGGATGAAGGTGAAGATCGACGTTGCGATGACGCCGGGTAGCGCCAGCGGGATGACCACGTACACGACTGCGCGAAGTCGGTCGGCCCCGTCCACCAGGGCCGCCTCCTCGAGTTCGATGGGGATCGTCTCGAAGAACGCCCGCAGGAGCCAGAGGGCAAAGGGCAGGCAGAACGACGCGAACGCCAGGACCAGGGCGAGGTGGGTGTTCTCAATCCCGACCTTCTTCACCAGGATGAAGAAGGGGATCACGATCATGATCGGCGCGAACATATAGGTGCACAGGATCAACGTGGCGATCTGCTCCCGTCCGGGATAGCGGTAGCGCGTGAGGCTATACGCGCCCGCGGCGCCGACCACCATGGTCAGGAGGACCGCCAGGCCCGCCACCGTTAGACTGTTCCTGAAGTAGATCAGGAAGTTGGTGGACGTGAAGAGCCGCACGAAGTTCTCCCAGGTCGGCGCCTTGGGGACGAAGTACGGCGGGTCGGCGAAGACCTCAATGGGCGGCTTCATCGAGGTGGACGCCATCCAGAGAAAGGGGAACGCCGCCTGGAACACCAGCACCACCGCCCCCACGTAGAGGAGCGCTCGCCCCGCCGCCCTCCGCGCCCGCGGCGTCATCCGATGTCCGCCTCCCGGCGGAAGAGTCCGAAGTAGATCACGGTGGAAACCATGAGAATTCCGAACATGACGACGGCCAGAGCGGCGCCGAGCCCCGCCTGGTAGTAGGTGAGGGTCCGCATGTAGGCGTACACGGGCAGCGTCCGGATGAAGCGGCCGGCGCCGGCCCCCTCCCCCATCAGCCACACCGTGTCAAACTTGGTGAACATCCAGATGCTGCGGAGCAGGATCACCACGAACAGGATCCCCCGGATGTGCGGCAGGGTGACGTGCAGGAACCTTCGGATGGCCGAGGCGCCATCCACCTTCGCCGCCTCGTAGAGCTCCAGGGGAATCGTCTGAAGGCGCGCCAGAACCGCGAGGAGGACAAAGGGAAAGAACTGCCAGACGCTGACGATGATCAGCGACAGCATGATGTGGTCCGCGCCCAGCCAGCTGATCGGATCGCGGATGATCCCGAGGGCCATCAGGGCGTAGTTCAGGAGCCCGTAGGTGTCATTGAGCAGCCACTTCCAGAGAATGACGGCAACGATCGTAGGGATCATGTAAGGAAAGAGGACGATGCCGCGCGCGAGGTTCCGCCCCAGAAACGATTCGTGGAGGATGAGCGCGGCGGCCACACCCAGCAGGATCTGGAGGGTGATGGTCCAGAACGAGTACACCACGCCGTACCAGAGGCTCTGCCAGAACTCGGCGTCGCCCCAGAGGTAGATGTAGTTGTCGAGGCCGATGAACCGCTGCTCGGGAAAGAAGGAGTGCTTTTCGAGCAAGCTGAGCCAGACAGAGTAGCCGACCGGATAGATCGTCAGGGCCAGGATCAAAAAGAGGCCGGGCGCGATGGTCAGGAAGCCAATCGCCTGCTGCGCGATCGGCCGCCGCCTCACGCCCGGCCCCGAGGACTCGCCGCTACCAGCGCTTGTGCCCCAGCTTGGTAATCAGCTCCTCGGCCCGGGCCTGGGCCTTGGTCGCTGCCTGCTGGGACGGCATCCCCCGCACGGCGTCGGTCACCATGTCGGGGATGATCGCCGAGCCGAGGATCTCGAGCCCGAAGGGGAGCTGTAGATCCGCCCACTCGATGATCAGCGTGGGCTTGGCCTGATCCGCCTCGAAATAGCGATACTGCATGTCCTGCCACTCCTTCCAGCGCCGGATCATGTCGTTGGCTTGGTACGCCGGATTCTTCCGAACCGACTTGAGGGTGGGCAGGAGGTGGATCGGCACCGAGTGGAGGTACTTGATGTAGGGCTCCTCTTTGTAGAAGAACTTCAGGAACTCGGCCGCCTCGTTGGGGTACTTGGCGTTCTTGAAGATCATCCACGGCTCGGCGTCGATCTGGGCCGCGGTGACCTTCCCCGAGGGGCCGATCGGCCTGACCAGCACACCGAAGTGGTCGGCGTTCGCCATCTCCTTGGGCGCGTACTTCTCGATCAAGCCGGCACCGCGGCCGTAGCCCTGGTAGAGCATGGCCGCCTTCCCGGTGGCCATGTTGGTGAAGGTGTCGAGGTAGCCGTGGCCGAGCCAGCCGGGGGGCAGGACGGTGGCGTTGAGCTTCTTGTAGAAGTCCAGCACCTCGATCACGGGCTTCTCGGTGAACGTGGGCCGGCCGGTCTTGGGGTCGAAGAGCCGGCCGCCGTTGGCCTTGGTGAGCTCGCCCACCATGATGTTGATGAAGAGGCCGACCCCCGGCAGCGACAGGCCGTAGCGGGTCACGCGGCCGTCCTTGTCCCGCTCCATCATGGCCTCGGCCACCTTGATCAGGTCATCCCACGTCTCGGGGGGCTTCAACCCCTTCTGCTTGAAGATGTCCTTCCGGTAGATCAAGAGCGAGGTGGCCGCCGAGTGGGGGATCCCGAAGTACTTGCCCTCGAAGCGACACGGGCCCCGGATGGCCTCCCAGATGTTGTCCCGGCCGATGGCGTCCGCCACGTCCTCCATGGGTCTCAGGAGTCCCTTGGCGTAGAACGAGGCGCAGGTCACCGCCTGGCCGTGGCTGGCGTCCGGCGGGGCTCCCGCGGCCAGGGCGGCGGTCAGCTTGGCCTCCAGGTCCCCCCAGGCCAGGGCCTCCTGCTTGACCGTGATGTCCGGGCGAAGCTTCTCGAACTCGTTGATGATCTCCTGGAATGCCTGGACCGACTTGGGTTCGGTCTCCGTGTGCCAGACGCGCACGACCTTCTTCTCTTGCGCCTCACCCGGAAGCGCCAGGCCGGTCACGACGAGGACGATCGGAATCAAGATCCATCCTGTCCGCTTCATCGCTCCCCCTCCCCCATGCTGCGCATTGCTGTCCCGCGGCCCTCCGTCACACCCTTCGACATATGCCAACGAACCAGAACTGTCAAGGGGCCTCCGCGAATTGCGTGGTCGGCGGAACCCGCAGTATAGTGAGGGCCGTGTCCAAGCTCACCTCGCTGAGGGACGCTATCGCGCGGTTCGTCCCCGACGGCGCCTCCGTGTGCCTGGGGACGGGGCTCGAAGCCGTCATCCCCTTCGCCGCCGGCCACGAGATCATCCGCCAGGGCAAGCGCGACCTCACGCTGATCGGGCCCATCTCGGACATGCTCTTCGACCAGCTGATCGGGGCCGGCTGCTGCCGGAAGGTCGTCGCCGCGTGGGTGGGGAACGTCATCGCGGGGCTCGGCCACAACTACCGGCGCGCCGCGGAGCGCGGCGTCCCCCACCCCATCGAGGTGGAGGACCACTCCAACTTCACCCTGGCCCTCGGCCTCCTGGCGGGATCGCTCGGCGCCCCGTACATCCCCACGCGCTCGCTGCTCGGCACCGGGATCCTCGAGTCCAACCGCTCCCTGAAGCTCGCCACCGACCCGTGGTCGGGCGAGCCCGTGGTGCTCGTTCCGGCGATCGTCCCCGACGTCTCGATCGTCCACGTCCAGCGCTCGGACGCCGAGGGCAACTGCCACCTCTGGGGGACCCTCGGCGTCAGCCGCGAGGCCGCGCTGGCCGCGAGGGCAGTCATCGTCATCGCGGAGGAGATCAGGCCGCGGGAGCAGATCCTCGCCGACCCCAATCTCGTTCTCGTGCCCTCGCTCAAAGTCGCGGCCGTGGTCCACGAGCCCTGGGGCGCGCTGCCCTCCCCGTGCCAGGGCTTTTACGGGCGCGATCACGATTTCTTCATGCGGTATCACGAGGAATCGCGCAGCGTCGAGGGATTTCGAGCCTGGCTCGACAAGTGGGTGCTGGGCGTCCCCGACTGGAAGGGATTTCTGGATCTGCTCGGGACCGAGACCCTGGAGCGGCTCAGGGTCAGGGAGCACCGCCCCTCCGAACCGCTCGACTACGGGGCCGGGTGATGACCTACACGGACCGCGAGCTCATGGTCATCGCCGCGGCGCGGGAGATCGGGGACGGCGAGCTGATCTTCGTGGGGATGCGGCTGCCGCTCCTCGCCTTCGCGCTGGCCAAGCGGACCCACGCGCCGCGCGCGCTCGGCCTCTTCGAGAACGGCGTCGTGCGCGAGAGCCCGGCGCCCGAGACGCCGTTCACGATGAGCGACCCGCCCAACATCGCCGGGGCCCTGTGGTCCACGACGACGGGCAACATCATGGCCCTGCTCCAGCAGGGCCTGGTGGACATGGGGTTCATCGGCGGCGCGGAGGTGGACCGCTACGGCAACCTGAACACCTCGTACATCGGAGACTGGAGGCGCCCGAAGGTCAAGCTTCCCGGATCGGGCGGCGGCGGGGACATCGCGAGCCTGGCAAAGCGCTTCGTCATCATCATGCCCCAGGAGAAGCACCGCTTCAGGGAGCGCGTGGACTACATCACCTCGCCCGGTCACGGGGACGGCCGGGACTGGCGGCGGAAAGTCGGGCTACGCGGCGGCGGCCCCTCCGCCCTGATCACGACGCTGGGCGTGTTCCGCTTCCATCCGGACACGAAAGAGGCGCATCTTGCCTCCTTTCATCCGGGGCAGAGCGTCGAGTCCGTCCGAGCCCAGACCGGCTGGGACCTCAAGGTCGCTGCCGACGTGGGGCCAACTCCCGAGGCTACCCACGCCGAGCTCGAGATCGTCCGCTCGTGCGACCCCCAGGGCTTCTGGACCAGGTAGTAGTTCGAGCTGAGAGGCGGGATTACTGGAGCTGACTGAGGATCTTCCGCGCTTCCAGATATACGGCGGCGGTGAGCCCTTCCATACGCTCGGACTTTCGCCAGACTCTGTAGCCGATATAGAGTGAGATTACGCCCTGGACGGCGACGATCACGAGCATTGCGGCCAGAAACCAGTGCTCGGTCATTCCGGTCACATTATGACGCGCTCCCCGCGACCCGTCAACGTCCACAATCCGATACAGCGGGCCATCGCCGAGTCCTTGTCATCAACCGCCTTTCCTTGATACCGTCGCCCCATGCCCTACGCGCGGACCACTGACAGGATCAAGATTTACTACGAGGACCACGGCCGGGGCTTCCCGCTCGTCCTCGCCTACGGGATCGGCGGCAACGCCGGCATGTGGGAGCCCAACGTCGCCGCCCTCTCGGCCAAGTATCGGCTGGTCCTCTGGGAGCCGCGCGGCCACGCCCGGTCGGACAGCCCGGAGGACCCGGCCCGCTACACCTTCCATCGCTGGGCGCTGGACCTCCGGGACGTCCTCGATCGCCTTCGGATCCGCAAGGCATACGTGGGTGGGCTCTCGCTGGGCGGCGGAATCGCCACCCGCTTCACGCTGCTCTACCCTTCGCGCGTCAGGGCGCTCGTGATCGTCGATTCCTCCTCGGCCGCCGGCCTTCCGCTGTCCGCGGAGAACATCGTCATGCGCGCCCGGAGCATCGAGGTCACCCTCAAGGAAGGGATGGACGCGATGGCCCGCTTCGCCATCGCGTCCAACCCGAATATCGCGGGGCGCGTCAAGCTGGACCCGAAGGCGCGGGACGAGATCTTCGCGATGTACCGGATGCTCGCCCCCATCGGCTACGCCAACTCCCTCCGGGCCCTCATCGCGATGGACTACATCACCGACCAACTGCCGAAGATCCGGGTCCCCACGCTGCTCGTCTGTGGCGACGAGGACCCCTCCCTTGGCCCCATGAAGGTGATCCAGAAGAAGATCAAAGGCTCGCGGCTGGTGGTCCTCTCCCCCGCCGGCCACTTCGCCAACCGCGATCAGCCCGAGGCGTTCAACGATGCCGTGCTGGAGTTCCTCGCAAGAGTGGATAGACGCCATCCATGACGCGAGCGCGGGCGCGAGCGACGCTGGCCGCCTCCTGCGTCACCCACTTCCTCCACGACGGCTTCTCCGACATCGTCTACGTGCTGCTGCCCGTCTGGGCGGGAGAGTTCCGCCTCACCTTCGCCCAGGTGGGACTCCTCCGAACCGCCTACAGCGGCGGCATGGCCAGCTTCCAGGTCCCGGCGGGAATCCTGGCCGAGCGGTGGGGGGAGCGGGGCCTGCTGGCGGCGGGGACGGCGGTGACGGCCTTCGGCTTCCTGATCCTCGGGCTGTCGGGCGGATTCGTGAGCCTCCTTCTCTTCCTGCTCCTCGCCGGGCTGGGCTCCGGAGTCCAGCACCCGCTCTCCTCCTCCATCGTCTCGAAAGCCTACGAGAACGGCCCTCGGCGCGTGGCCCTCGGCACGTACAATTTTTCGGGGGATCTGGGGAAAGTGGTCGTCCCGGCGCTCGTCGCCCTCGCCAGCGCCGTCGTCGGGTGGCGCCGGGCCGCCCCCGCCTACGGCGCCGTGGGCCTCCTGGCGGCGCTCGGCATTTTCCTCGTGCTGCGGCGGCTCGCCGCGGGCGCGAGGCGCGACGACGGCGCTCGCGATGCCGACAGGGGCAAGGGGGGATGGGGGATCAGGGACCGGAAGGGGTTTCAGGCCCTCTCGGCCGTCCACGTCATCGACAACACCACCCGCACCGCGTTCCTGACCTTTCTCCCCTTCCTGCTGATCGCCAAGGGCTCCACGGTGCAGGCAGTGGGGCTGGCGCTGGCGCTGGTCTTCGCCGGCGGGGCCGTGGGGAAGTTCGTCTGCGGGGCGCTGGCGGAGCGGCTCGGCGTCATCCGCACCGTTGTCCTCACCGAGCTCGTCACCGGCGGGGGCATCCTCGCGCTGCTGGGGCTCCCCCTCGCCCCGGCGCTCGCCCTGCTTCCGGTGCTGGGAATCGGGCTGAACGGTACGTCGTCGGTCCTTTACGGCACCGTCGCCGACCTCGTCACCCCCGAGCGCCGCTCGCGGGCCTACGGGCTCTTCTACACGCTCGGGGTGGGGTCCGGCTCAGTGGCGCCGTTCTTCTACGGCCTGGGAAGCGACCTCTGGGGAGTGCCGACGACGCTGACGATCATCGGTCTCCTCGTCTTCACGACGATCCCGCTGAGCCAGCTGCTCAAAGCCCCCCTCGCCCGCGAGGCTCCCCGCCATCCCCTCTAGCGAGAGGAGTCCTTCCATGCGTACAACCCTAGATCTTCCAGATGGCCTGCTGGCCGCGGCGCAACGCGCGTGTGGTGCACGGACAAAGACTATGACAGTCGTCATGGCGCTTCAGCAACTGGTGAGCGCCGCCAAGATTACACAGCTTCGCGCTCTGCGGGGCAAGGTCCGGCTCAACGTGGATCTGAAGGAGCTCCGGGGCGAACGCGTCGCCCGCACCGGCAAGCCTTGAACTTGACCATCTCCTCGCCCATCGCCTCGTCTGCACCACTGGTCTCGTCAAGGCCGAGGTTGTCCCCGGCGCACAATCGCCGAGGGACTTCCGCCGCCTCCGGTTGTTGTTCGACGCCCTGCCGCTGGCCCCGGAGCGCCGATCTTTACGTATCTGGCGCTGTCTTTCATTTCTTATCCGGCCATGTTAGCCTTCACCAGCGCTCGGCTAGCTGATGGCTGACCGCTGATGGGTTCGTTCAGAACCTCACCTTCACGTCCGGTCTGGGATCTACGTGAATGCTGTCGATGAAGCGGACGCGATGGGGGTGGGTCTGCATGATCAGCGAGCTGGTGCGGATACCGTCACCGAAGAACCGCACGCCCTTCATCAGCGTGCCGTCGGTCACGCCAGACGCGGCGAAGATGATCGATTCGCCCGACGC
>Ga0209322_10000333_pt1 | contig 27313 bp, 19 predicted proteins | sample Rifsed19ft1_FD_184013 | JGI IMG/M metagenome (GOLD analysis project Ga0209322, IMG submission 184013) | Soil microbial communities from Rifle, Colorado, USA - sediment 19ft 1 (version 2) | ecosystem: Environmental > Terrestrial > Deep subsurface > Rock core/Sediment | place: Rifle, Colorado... | reverse complement strand
CTGAGTCGCGTGGGGGGGCGGATGGCGGGGCCGACGGGACTTGAACCCGCGATCTCCGGCTTGACAGGCCGGCGTGTTAACCGGGCTACACCACGGCCCCATGAGGAGCTACCCGCATGAACTACAAGGCCATTATTAATTATTAATGGATGCTCTGACAGGGCCCGTGATCTTCCCGATGGCCAGTCGGGACGTCTTCACCAGGCTGTACCACGGCCCCGCGGGCGCAAATGAGAGCTTTATCTATAGCCTACCACGCTGGAGAAGTCAACTCACGCGGCGAGACGCTCAGGCGGGCGACGCTATTCGAACCAGGGCCTCATAGAGGGCAAGAACCTTTCTGGCAATCGCGCCCCAACTGAAGAGGGCTTCGCACCGCTGCCGCCCCTTCTTGCCCATGGCCTTCCGTAGCGACCCATCGACCAGGAGCGCGTTGATAGACCTGGCCAGGTCGCGCGAGAACTGAGCCGGATCAGCGGGCTCGAAGGAACTCTCGGCTTGCCGCTCGACGGGGACAAGGAAGCCGGTCTCGCCGTGGACGACGACCTCTGGAATGCCGCCGACGGCGCTGGCCACCACCGGCGTTTCACAGGCCATCGCCTCGAGGTTGATGATCCCAAAGGGTTCGTAGAGAGACGGGCAGCAAAAGACCGCGGCATGGGAGTAGAGCTCGATTGCCGTCGGGCGATCGACCATGTCCCGGATCCAGACGACGTGGTCCCTCGTGGCCACGACCCGCCGAACCGCATCCTCGAGCTCCTTGGCGATCTCCGGCGTATCCGGAGCGCCAGCGCAGAGGACCACCTGTGCTTCCCGGTCGATGTGAGGAATCGCATTCACCAGGTGCACGATCCCCTTCTGCCGCGAGACCCGGCCGACGAAGAGCACATACGGGCGCCCCGCGTCGATCCCGTACTGGTGGAGGCGCTGGCGGCTCTGGACAGGACGGTACTCCTCGGTATCAATGCCGTTGTGGATCACGTGGACCCTCTCGGGGGCGACGCGGAAGTGCCGCAGGATATCCACCTTCATATCCTGGGAGACCGCCACAACGGCATCGGCCCCCTCCAGAGCGGTTCGCTCGATCCAGGCGGCCAGGTCCGCGCCCCGGCCCAGCTGCTCCCGTTTCCAGGGTCTGAGCGGCTCGAGCGAGTGGGCCGTGACGACCATGGGAATCCCGTACAGGGTCTTGACCAGCAGGCCGCCGAAGTGGGCGTACCAGGTATGGCAGTGGACCACGTCCGCATCGACGGGTCGGCCGGCGAAGCTCACCCCCACGCGGAGGGCCTGCAGGGCTACCAGGAACTTTTGCGGCGCGTCCTCTGGCGCAGCCTGGGCGAATCGGTGACCCCGGACCACGAGATTTCCATCCCGCATGTCCTGATCGCCGAACGTCCGGACCTCCACGGGAATCAGCTTGGCCAGCGCCCGGGACAGGTATTCCACATGGACGCCCGCACCCCCGTAGACCTCCGGCGGATACTCACGTGTCAAGAGGAGCGCCTTCATTGCGATCCCCCCTCCCCGGATCCCCCGTGAAAGCGCCCCGCGATGCGTGCCTCCCGCTACGCCCTACATATAGTAATCAAAGTCCCGCTCCGTGCGCAATTGCCGGCGGACGCGGAAGATGTGGGCCGGGACGCTGTGCGGGTTCAGCTCCAGATAATTCCGCGGGCCGTCCCAGAGGTAACGGGCATCGGTCAGCAGGTCATGCATCTGGTAGGACCGTCCCCGAACCAGCCCGAGCTCGTCGAGATCCACCTCGACCCAGCCGGCATGGGTGTAGCGGGGGTTCAGGTTGACCACGACCAGGATCACGTTGGTCCGGTCCTCCGAGACCTTGCTGAAACAGAGGAGTTCCCCATTATCCACCGTGTGGAAGCGCAGGCCGGCATCGCGTTGCAGCGCCGGGTTCTCCCGCCGGATCCGATTGACCCGGGTGATGAACTCGCGCAGGCTGTCTGATCGCGTAATATCCCACTGCTTGATCTCGTACTTCTCCGAGTCGAGATATTCTTCGCTGCCGGGCTCCCGGGCGCGATGCTCGCACAGCTCGAAGGCGGGGCCGTATACCCCGTAATTCGCCCCAAGGGTGGCCGCCAGCACCAGCCGGATCATGCAGGCCGGCCGCCCCCCGGATTGCAGATACTCGGTCAGGATGTCGGGCGTGTTCGGCCAAAGATTGGGACGGAAAAACTCGCGCACATCCGCCTGATGCAGCTCCTTGAAGTATTGGGTTAATTCCGCCTTCGTGTTCCGCCAGGCAAAATAACTGTAGGACTGGGTGAAGCCCAACTTGGCCAGTTCGTACTTGACCTTGGGGCGAGTGAAGGCCTCGGCAAGAAAGATCACGTCAGGATGATCCCTCTTGATAGCGTCGATCACCCATGTCCAGAACCGGAAGGGTTTGGTGTGGGGATTATCGGCCCGGAAGATGCGTACGCCCTGGTCAATCCAGAAGAGGAGGATACTCCTGAGCTCCTCCCACAACTGCGGCCAGTCCTCCGTTTCAAACTCGAAGGGATAGATATCCTCGTACCTCTTGGGGGGGTTTTCGGCGTACTGAATGGTGCCATCGGGGCGCCAGCGAAACCACTCCGGGTGCTCCTTCACATAGGGGTGATCGGGCGAGCATTGGAAGGCGATGTCTAACGCAATCTCGATGCCGTAATCCCGGGCCTTGGCGAGGAGCCGCCGAAAATCTTCGAGGGTTCCGAGCTGGGGATGGACAGCCTTGTGCCCCCCCTCCTCAGCCCCAATCGCCCAAGGACTGCCGGGATCATCAGGATCGGCGACGGGGGAGTTATTCTTTCCCTTGCGGTGCGTGCGGCCGATGGGATGGATCGGCGGGAGATAGAGCACGTCAAAGCCCATCTCCGCCACGTATGGCAGCCGCTCCTCACAGTCTTTGAAGGTGCCGTGGACCCCTGGCTCGGGGGCGCAGGCCCGAGGAAACATCTCGTACCAGGTGCTGAAGCGGGCCCTTTCCCGATCAACCACCACCTGTAGCTCGTTACCGTAACGCGTGGCGAACCGCCGGTCGGGATAGCGCGCCATGAGGAGGGCCAGGTCATCCGCCAAGGCAATACGGATCCGCCCCGATGGATCCGATGGCCGATCCGCCCTGAGGGCAGCCCCCCGGTCCTTGAGGGTCTCGGCACCGGCCCCCGAAGCCCGCCGACTTGCCTCTTCGACCAGCCCGGCCCCGACGAGGAGATCAACGGCCACATCCTGCCCCGCGTCTGCCTTCCTCGCCAGGTCTCGCCGCCAGGTTTGGAAACGATCAACCCATGCCTCAAGCCTATAGGGGTACCGTCCGGGTCTGGCCACGGCAAACTCGGCCCGCCAGCGATCATTGCCCAGGAATTCGAGTGGGATCTCACTCCAGTGCTCGTCTGCCTCGTGGCGGTACCGGAGAACCCCCGAGAGGATGTCGTGCCCTTCGGCGAGAATATCCGCTTCGGCGATAACCGTCTCCCCGACCGTCCGCTTGATGGGAAAACGTCCCCCGTTGATTTCGGGCTTGACGCCCTTGATGATGACCCGCTCCTCCCCTCGTTCGGGCCGCATGTGCATCCGCCCTCGTTGGAAGGCCCCGAAAGCAAAGCGACGGGAAAATGCTGACTGACAGCCGCTACCGCGCGTGCTTGAAAAAGACGGCGGCGAGGGGGGGGAGCGTCAGCGTCAGGGAGTACGGCCGCCCGTGCAGGCCGATCGGAACTGCCTCAACCCCCCCCAGGTTCCCCTGGCCGCTCCCCCCGTAGTCCCTCGCGTCGCTGTTCAAGATCTCCCGCCAGAATCCCCCGCGCGGGGCGCCGACCCGATAGTTATGTCGGGGAACCGGCGTGAAGTTGCAGGCAACGAGCACGATGTCGTCCGTGGACTTCCCCTTCCGGATCAAGCTGACCACGCTCGACGACGCGTCGTGACAATCGATCCACTCGAAGCCGAGCGGGTGGCAGTCGAGCTCGTGGAGCGCCGGTTCGCCCCGATACAGCCGGTTCAGCTCCGTCACCCATCGTCGCAGGCCGGCGTGCGGGGCATACTGGAGCAGGTCCCACTGCAGGCTGTCATCGTGGGCCCACTCCTGCCGCTGGCCGAACTCGCCCCCCATGAAAAGCAGCTTCTTGGCCGGCTGAGCGTACATGTACCCGAACAGCAACCGCAGATTGGCGAACTTTTGCCAATCATCCCCGGGCATCTTTCCCAGAAGCGAACCCTTGCCATACACCACCTCGTCGTGGGAGAGAGGCAGAACGAAGTTCTCGTGAAAGGCGTACAGCATCCGAAAGGTCAGCTTGTTGTGATGGTACCTCCGGAAGAGGGCGTCCTGCGACATGTACTCGAGGGTGTCGTGCATCCACCCCATGTCCCACTTCAGGCCGAACCCCAGCCCTCCCACATAGGTCGGCCGGGAGACCATGGGCCACGCAGTGGACTCCTCCGCGACGGTCTGTACGTCCGGATAGCCCCTGTAGACCTCTTCGTTAAACCGCCGGAGAAACGCGATGGCCTCGAGGTTCTCGCGCCCCCCGTACTCGTTGGGGGTCCACTCCCCCTCCTTTCGGGAGTAATCGAGATAGAGCATGGAGGCGACCGCATCCACCCGCAGCCCGTCGGCGTGATACTTCTCCAGCCAGAAGAGCGCGCTCGATATAATGAAGCTGCGCACTTCGTTCCGGCCATAGTTGAAGACAAAGGTGTTCCAGTCGGCGTGAATCCCCTGCCGCGGATCGGCATGCTCGTAGAGGTGGGTCCCATCAAAGTAGCCGAGCCCGTGCTCGTCGGTAGGAAAGTGGGAAGGCACCCAGTCCAAGATGACGCCGATGCCGTACTGGTGCAGATAATCGATCAGGTACATCAGGTCCTGGGGGGTCCCGTAGTTGCCGGAGGGGGCGAAGTATCCCGTGGTCTGGTAGCCCCACGAGCCGAAGAAGGGGTGGTCCATGACCGGGAGGAACTCCACATGTGTGAAGCCCATCCGCTGCACGTATTCCGCCAGGATGGGGGCCATCTCCCGGTAACTCAGGGAGCGGTTCCCCTCTTCGGCCACCCGCCGCCAGGACCCGAGGTGCACCTCGTATATGGCGATCGGCGCGTCCAGGGCGTTGCGCTGCCGTCGCGCCGCCATCCATTCCTGGTCGTCCCACGGGTACTCCAGATTCCAGACGATGGAGGCCATCTTGGGAGGGATCTCATTGAAGACCGAGAAGGGATCTGTCTTATCGACCCGGTAGCCGTGGTGCCGGGAGATGATGTGGTGCTTGTACAGGGTCCCCTGACCCACGGCGGGGACGAAACCTTCCCAGATTCCCGACGTCCCCCGGGGGCGCAGCGCGTGGCTCGTCTTGTCCCAATCATTAAAGGTCCCCGCCACGCACACCTGCTCGGCATCGGGGGCCCAGACGGCAAAATAGGTCCCGTCGGTTCCCTCCGCCGTCATGAGGTGGGCCCCGAGCTTCTCGTACAGGCGGAAGTGGCTCCCCTGATTAAAAAGGTAGAGATCATCCTCGGAGAGACGAGTGACGTCATGCACGACCGACCGGGGCTGTGCCTCTGCCTGAGGCTGTCCCGTCGGCCCTCTCCCGTCGGCCATCGTGCCCTTATCCTCTCTGACCAAGATCGCCTCCCTCACGCCACGTCGAAGACCGAGTTGAAGCCTCCATGAGGGTTTGGCACCCTGTTCGGGTTGAGCGGGTCTTCCCTCCAGTCCCCGTCAACAACGAACATATACTCGTACCGGCCAGGCTTGAGATGGAGGCTTACCCTCCACGTGCCGTCCTTCCCCTTTTTGAGCGAGTAGGCATGGGGGTCCCAATTGTTGAAGTCCCCCGCAACGGTGACGGTATTCGCTGTTGTAACCGTCCACCGAAAGGTGACCGGTTTGGCTTTCGTCATCCCCTGCCGCAGATCGTTGACGCCGCATAGCGGATCAACCACGGCCGGCATCTCGCGAAACGCCCCAAGGCTGTGGTGGGTCTTGCGTTGCCAGTTGAGCCGTTCTTCACTGGTGCCGGGGACGTTCTGGGACTCTCTCTCGAGCCACAGATCCTCCAGGTTCACCAAGACTACTCGGGCCGGGCTCGCGCTCAAGAAGCGCAAGCACGCCTGGAGGAGGGGTGCCAAGCCCGGTGAATCCCCCGTGAGCCATCCCTGACGCTCGAGGAAGCGCTCGAGGGCGGGCCGAAGTGACCGCCGGTTCTCCTGCTCGATCCGCGCGCCCGATGGATCCAGGAGCCCCAGCCGGAGCCGGTCCACGATGTCCAGTCCCTCCCAGTACGCGGCAAAAGGGGGCATATCGTGCGTGTTGAGGCTCGCCACCGCATCGTGAGAGACGGCTCGAAGGACCTGGCGCGGACCGGGATCCAGCTCGTACTGCAGCACGTACATCCGGTGCAGGTTGTGTCGCGCCATGGCCGAATTTACATACGCGGGGACGGTCCCGAGGTTCTCACCGACAATCGACGCCCGGTGCCTATGGGATTCGAGACAGAAGATTGCGTACAGCTCCTCGGCAGGATAGCGCACATACACCCCGTCGCGCGCCTCCAACCCCTTCGGGATCCAGAAGAGGCGATGAAGCCCCATCACATGATCGATCCGAAGGAGGGTGGTGTGCTGGAGTTGATGTCGGAGGTAGGCGATAACGTACCGGTATCCCTGCTCCCGGATCGCCTCAGGATGGAGCGGCGGAAAGCCCCAATCCTGCCCCTGGGTGAAGACGACGTCCGGAGGGGCACCCCCGGACACGCCCAGGACAAACGCCTCCCGTTCCCGCCAGACGTCGTAGCTATGCGGATGAACCCCGAGGGGAAGATCGAGATAGAGGTTCACGCCCGCGCGCGTTGAATGCTCCGAGAGGACCCGGATCTGCTCACGGGCCACCCACTGGACGTAGAGGTGGTAGCGCCTGGCCCGCTCGTCATAATCTCCCTCCGTGAGGACGCCGTCACAGAGGGGCCGAGACCACGACGGCCAGGGGGCGCGCTGTCGCTCGCCCGTGGCCCGGAAGCGAGCGTAGTCCTCGACCTCAGGATGGGCCGCGAGGAACCGCCGAAAATCGGCCGACCATCCGGACGCATCGAGAAAGAACGATCGCGCGAGCTCCTCGAGCACCCGGCGTTTCACCGCCATCTGACGGCGGTAGTCCACCACGGGCGAGGCGCGCAATGCCTCGAGCTCCCGCTGAACTCCGCCTGACGCCATGAGGGCCTGGGCGGGTGGGCAGTCCTTCAGTTCCGGAATTCGCGCCACGTCCAGATAAAACTCGTTCCAGAAGAGGCGGCTGGCCGGGGTGTACGGACTCGGATCGCAGGGCTCGTCCAGGAACGACGCGAGGAGCGGTAGCGTCGCCACCACGCTCCCCCCCAGACCGGCCACCCACTCCACCAAGTCCTCAAGATCGGTAAAATCGCCACCCCCCCAACTCCGCCCGGAGTGAAGGGCATACAGGGGAAGGAAGACGCCCCAGAGCCTTCTCGCGGAGTCTTCATGAGAGGCATACGCCCGCAGGGGGCCAGAGATGATCATGGAATTGAAGAGCCTCCCATGGGTTTCCAGCGTCAATCGATGATATCCCCAGGGCAGCCGATGAGGAAGGGGAAGCCTCTTACCCACATAGCGCTTGCCCTCCACTTCGACCGCCCCTGCCGACGCCAACCGAGCCGAGTGCACGGCCCACTTCTTGACGTCTCCGGACTCGAGCCGGAGGTGGCACGCCACGGGGCCTCTCGCCTGATCGGCGGGCAGGCGAAGTTCGAGGGCGGCAGGCCCTCCCTCCCAGGCCACGGTGACCGGCTCTACCCCGCGCTTCCACAGGCTCTCCCGGCGCTCCCGGAGGGCCGCTGTAGCGTCGTGAAAAGACTCAAGGGGCGCTCCCAGCGCCCTGAGCACCAGGCGAAGGGCTTCCGGTGAGGCCGGTCTCCGACGACGGGCGACGTCGTCGTACGCCGTCTGCACCCCGTACAGGCGGGCGAGCGCACGGAGCGGCGCCCCGTGCGGGGATGCCGCCCGCCTCATCCCTCACCTTCCAGCAATTCCAGGATGCCCTGGATGGGGATCCGCACCCAGTCCGGCCGGTTGTTCAACTCGTAGGCCAGCTCATACACGGCCTTCTCCAGGAGGAAGGCATCGAGGAGCACCTGGAGCTCCCCCCGGTTCCGGGGGATAAGTGGCGTCCCGCCTGCGACGGCGAGGTATGCCTTGAGGAAGACAGCGGAGACCCAAAGGGTCCAGAGCCGACCCCACACCTCCAGGCCGGCGATGGCCTCGGGGCGCGAATGGATGAGCCCGGTCGCCGCCTGCTCCACCAGGGCGACACGGGTCGCATAGCGGAACGAACGGAGCATTCCGGCCACGTCCCTGAGGGCCGAGCGTTTCAGCCTGCGCTCACTCAGAGGTCGCGCCGGCTCCCCTTCGAAGTCGATGATGACGAAATCCTTCCCCGTGTAGAGGACCTGCCCGAGATGATAGTCGCCGTGGCCGCGGATGCGCATCGCGGTGATCTTACGGTCGCGGATCTGCCGGAAGCGCTTGCGGATCTCCCCGTGGAGATCGAGGACCCTCTTGGCGTCCGCCTGGAGGCCCCTGGGCATCTCCTTCAGACGTTGACGGAGGAGTTGGAAGGCCCGGTCGGTCGCGCCGAGCAGCGCGTGATAGAGGGATTGCCGGTAGAAGTCGGTCATAGGTTCGGGGGCGAAGGTCGCGTCCTCCGATTCTTGAGAGAGGGCCACGTGGAGTTCAGCGGTCCGGCGACCCAAGAGCTCGGCCGATGCCAGGTAGGGGCCGCTGATCTCTCGAAGCAGCGGGGGCGGGTCCTGCTCGCAGAGGCTGAGGAGCGGTTCTTTCGGCAGGGTCGCCACCTGCATCTCGGAAGAGGCCAAGGCCCGCTCGAAGTAGCTCCCGAGGGCGTCCAGGGTGTACCGCCACGCGTCGCCCTGGTTCGGGATAAAGGCCTCCAGGACCGCGACCGTGATCGGTTCGCTCCGGCCCCGCCGGTATTCCAGGGCACCCGCCACGGGCGGGATATGGGCGAACGCGGCCCGCTCGGTCAGAAACCGCCCGATCTCCAGGTCGGGGTTGATGCCCTGATCGAGACGCCGGAACATTTTCAAAACCAGTCGGTCGCCGTACACGACCGACGTGTTGCTCTGCTCCGCCTTCATGATCGCCGGTTCGAGCCGGGTCTCCGCCGGCCCCCGTATTCTCCGGAACGCCTGCGTCGGCGACGCCAGCAGCTCCCCGAATGCCCCCCTCAGGTGACGGCGCCGGGCGACGGCCTCCAAGAGCGCCAGGCAGAAGCCCTTGTCCCACAACGCGTCGAAGAGGATCCCGTCTTCGTGCCGGCCGTCCTTGGTCAATCGGAGACGGGCAATGGCCGCGTAAGGACCGAGTTCCTGCGCCGCCGTTTCCCCTGCCCCATACGTGAGGGGGAGGGCGTACAGCTCCGGCTCTCCCTCGGTATATCGGATTTCGACCATGGCGAGCACGGCGCCCCGGGGCGCTGAGGGGACGACCACGGTGTCGAGAACCTTCGCGGTCTTCACCTGGCGGGCCTTGCCGCCGAACCAGCGGCTCCTCTTGAAATAAGCCGGCAGGACCTCCTCGAGCGCGATCTTCGCCTCGTCCCGGAAAACCGCATCCCAGGCACCGCCCGTCACGGTGAGGGTGGGAAGCCTGACCTCCTCGGGCGCGGTCGCGACCTCGACCCCGGGCCGCAGCGGCTCGAGCGCGAACCAGTAAAAGGTGTGGGGGCCCAGGGTGAAGAAATAGGGCTGTTCCCCGATGCGCGGGAACTCCGTCCGGCCGAACATCTCGACGGGGACCATTCCCTTGAAGGCCGACAGGTCCAGCTCCACGCAGTGGACGAAGCGCGAAAGATTGGCCAGGACCAGGATGCACTCATCCCGGTAGCGTCGGAGAAAGGCCAACACCTTTCGGTTCTCCGGATGCAGGAACTCGAGGCTGCCGTGCCCGAAGGCCTTGAAGCGCTTCCGGAGCGCGATCACGCGCCTCATCCACCAGAGGCGCGAGTGGGGGTTGGTCTGCTGGGCCTCCACGTTGACCGCCTCGTAGTGATATTCGGGGTCGATGATGATCGGCAGGTACAGCCGTTGGGGATTGGCCCGGGAGAATCCGGCGTTCCGGTCGGCGCTCCACTGCATCGGCGTCCGAACCCCGTTCCGGTCGCCCAGGTAGATGTTATCCCCCATGCCGATCTCATCCCCGTAGTAGATGACCGGCGTCCCCGGCAGGGAGAGGAGGAGGCCGTTCATCAGCTCGATCCTTCTATGATGATTGCCGAGGAGCGGTGCCAGTCGCCGGCGGATGCCCAGGTTGATCCGGGCTTGCGGATCCTGCGCGTAGACCCGGTACATGTAATCCCGGTCCTCATCGGTCACCATCTCCAGCGTGAGTTCGTCGTGGTTCCTGAGGAAGAGTGCCCACTGGCATGGCTCGGGGATGGCGGGGGTCTGGTGGAGGATCTCGACGATGGGGAAACGATCCTCCGTGCGGATCGCCATGAAGAGGCGCGGCATCACCGGGAAGTGAAAGGCCATGTGGCATTCGTCCCCGTCGCCGAAGTACGCCACGGCGTCCTCGGGCCACTGATTCGCCTCGGCCACCAGCATGCGGTCCTGGAACTTTTCGTCCACCGAGCGGCGGACCTTTTTCAGGAAGGCGTGTGTCTCGGGCAGGTTCTCGCAGCTCGTCCCGTCCCGCTCGTAGAGATAGGGCACGGCGTCCAGCCGAAGCCCGTCCACCCCCATCCCGAGCCAAAAATCCAGCACGTGCAGGATGGCGCGCCGGACCGAGGGGTTCTCATAGTTGAGGTCTGGCTGGTGCGAGTAGAACCGATGCCAGTAATACGCCCGCGCCACGGGATCCCAGGCCCAGTTGGAGGTTTCGAAGTCCTTGAAGATAAGGCGTGCGTCTTTATACGTCTCCGGCGTGTCGCTCCACACGTAGAAGTCGCGCAAGCGGCTTCCCGGCTTGGCCCGGCGGGCCTTCTGAAACCATGGGTGCCGGTCCGAGGTGTGATTCAGGACCAGCTCGGTGATCACTCGGAGGTTCCGTCGGTGAGCCTCCCGGAGAAAGACCTGGAAGTCGTGGAGGGTTCCGTAAGCGGGGTGAACGTCGGTGTAGTCGGCGATGTCGTAGCCGTCGTCCTTTAAGGGCGACGGGTAGAAGGGCAGAAGCCAGATGGCCGTGACCCCCAGATCCTGGATATAGTCTAGCTTTTCGGTCAGCCCACGAAAGTCCCCGACCCCGTCCCCGTCACTGTCGTAGAAGGCCCGGACGTGGACTTCGTAGATAATCGCATCCTTGTACCAGAGGGGATCCCCCTGCATCGCGGACGCGTTCTTCGCCTGACGCATCGGGCGCCTACCCCCCCTCCTTTTCCTGCCCTGCGGCTGCCCCTCCGTTCCGTGGGCCGGTCCCAGGCGCGCCTCTTTCCTTTGACGAGGCCCCGGGGAGCGTACCCGCCTCTAGATCCTTCGCCAGGCTGCTGATCTGGTCCCGGACCTTCACGTCCAGATGCTCGAGCCCTGCCTTGATCTCGTCCAATTTGGTCCCCACCGCCTCGCTGACAGGGCCAGGTGTATTGCTGACCGCGGTGAGTGCGCCCTTCGCGGCCGCGATCTTTTGTATCGCCCTCCCGAAGTTTCTCTGTTCCACTTCGGCCTGCGCTGCGGCCAGAGAGCCCAGCAGTTCCTCAAACCCTATGTTCAACTTCGCCCGCGCCAGCGCCCGCTCCAGCTGGGACTTCTGTGCCTCCAAGACCTTCTTCTCCATCGAGGCGAGCTGCTCCTTTTGACCTGCCACGAGCTGTTCCAGCTCCTGCACCTTCTTATCGCGGAAGTAATATCCGACGCCGAATCCTGCCACCAGGCCAGCGAAGACAACTACAGCTCCGATCGCCACACCGCGAAACGCCTTGCTCAACCCTCCTCGTTCTTCAGCGCTCCCCATGCTTCCACCTCCGGCGTGAAAGGCACGCAGCCTCGTCCGGGACTGGGGTGATCACGCGGTCTACCCTCTTCGCTCCTGCCTCTCCTCTTCTTCCGGAACCGAGGGCGAGCGGGGCCCGCTTGATCCCCTCACGACCCCCTCCAGTCGGTCCAACGCGTCGGCGGTCTTCGTCCGAAGCGCCTCCGTGGCAGGACCCACGGCCTTCACCTGACTGCGGAGATCGACGAGACCGCCTGTGCGGATATAGGCGAGGATCGCGATCACCAAGGCGAGCACAGCGATAATGAGGTTCACGACGTCCATGGTCACTCCTCCCTGTCCATCCTTCTTAGAGCGGGTGAATAGTCATCGGGATCAGATCTCTCAGGCTTTCGAGCGAAAGGACAACCGAAGGAGGCGGAGCCTGACTGGCCTGGTGGGCGAAAGAGGGTTCGAACCTCTGACCCCCTGCTTGTAAGGCAGGTGCTCTCCCACTGAGCTATTCGCCCCCCACTCGCCCCGAGGACCCCGCCCGTGCAATCGGCTTCCGACAAATGACTTCCTCTCTTCTATAATCCCCCTCTCGCCCCTGTCAAGGTGAAACGCGGCGATTCCCCTCCTGCGCCGACCCGCCGATCGATCCGGCGGGCGGAGCAACCGTGTGCGACCGCGAGGGCAACCGGATAGGAAATGTTCTCGGCAGTGCGCGAGGGGGCAAGAGGGGCGACCGGGCCGCGGGGAATCACGGCCGGGGCTGCGCGTCGGGGATCCGGGCGAGGCCCGCTCAGGTTCCCGGCCGCTACGGCCAGGGGGTCTTGACCTCCTCCCGAGGGATCACGACGATCCCGCTTTCCGTGACGGAATACCGCTGCCGATCCAGCTCGAGGTTATAGCCGATCTCGGTCCCCGGCGGCACGTGGACGTTCTTGTCGATGATGGCCCGGCGAATCCGACAGCCCCGGCCGATGACCACCCGGTTCATGATCACGGAGTCCTCGATGAGGCAATAACTGTGTATCCGGACGTTCGGACTGATGACAGAACCGCGGACCAGGCTCCCACTGATGATGGTCCCGTCGGCCACGATGGAGTTCAGGGCGGTCCCCCGACGTCCCTCCTCGTCAAAGACGAACTTGGCGGGTGGATCGCCGTAGCTCACGGTGCGGATCGGCCAGCTTCGGTTGTAGAGGTTGAAGGACGGATCGGCAGCCCGGAGATCCATGCTCGCCTCGTAGTAAGCATCAAGAGTCCCGACGTCGCGCCAGTAGCTCGGCTCCTCGCCCTTGAGGGGGGTGGGGATCCGATTCTTGCGGAAATCGTATGCGTACACCCGTCGCCCCCCCGCGACGAGGGAGGGGATGATGTCGCGGCCGAAGTCATGGGTGCTCGTCGATTGCTGCGCATCGTCGTGCAGAGTCTTCAGGAGCAGTTCGGTGTCGAAGAGATAGTTGCCCATGGAGGCCAGCGCATACTCCGGCTCGTTCGGAATCGCCCTCGGCTGGCGGGGCTTCTCCTCGAATCCCACGATCCGCCAGGCGGGATCGACCTCAAGGACCCCGAAGTGCGAGGCCTCCGTGAGCCGCACCGGGACCACCGCCACCGTGGCCTCGGCGCTCGTGGCCCTGTGGTACTCGACCATTTGGTGGATGTTCATCTTATAGATGTGATCGGCGCCGAAGACGGCGACGGTCTTGGGATCGCCCCGCTGGATCAGGTGGATGTTCTGATAGACGGCATCGGCCGTCCCCTGGTACCAGTCATCCCCCATCTGCATCTGGGCGGGGACCGGGATGACGAAGTGCTCCTGGAGGACGCTCGAGAAGCGCCAGCCTTCACGCAGGTGCTCCATCAGCGACTGGGCCTTGAACTGGGTGAGGACGTAAATCGCGTAGATGCCGGAGTTAATGAAATTCGACAGGACGAAATCGATGATCCGGTACTTCCCGCCGAAGGGGACCGCAGGCTTGGCCCGGTCCTTGGTCAGCGGATAGATTCGCTCCCCTCGCCCCCCGGCGAGGACCATTCCCATGACTTCCATCCCTGACCCTCCCTCTTTGAAACCTTATGCCGAGGGCCAGGGCCGAGTCAAGGCGGAAAAACACTCCTGTTTCCCTATTTCCCTGTTTCCCTAAGATCCGGGAGGCGGAGCGGAACGATTGTCACCCGCCTCCGGGGTGAGGGTGAGGCAGAGCCACTCGCCGTCGGACTGACGGGCAATTGAGCGAAGTCCGGCAGCCCTGGCGGCACCACTGAGCGTTTCCTCTTCTTCGAGTAAGATCCCTGAAGCAACCAGGCGGCCGTGTGGAGCCAGGAGAACCTTGAGGGCATTGAAGAGCGGGCGGAGGCTCCTCGAATCGAGGTTCGCGACGACTAGGTCGAATCGCGTCCCGGGCCTGAGGGCTTCGACCCCCCCGTGCAGGACCTGGACACAGTCCCTGGTATGGTTCAGAACGAGGTTTTTCATTGCTCCGGCGCAGGCTTCCGGATCGGTGTCGACGGCGACCACGCGTTCGGCTCCGAGCGCGTCTGCCGCCATGGCGAGGATTCCGGTACCGGTCCCCACGTCGAGCACCCGGGGGCCCGGATCGCCTCGCCACTGGTCCAGGAAAGCCTCGAGCGCTTCGAGGCACATGCGGGTCGTGGCGTGGTGGCCGGTCCCAAAGCTCATCCCGGGGTCGATCCGGACTACGAGTCGATCCTCCGGGAAGGGGCCGGCCTCCCAGAGCGGGGCAATGACCAGACGCCTGCCGATCACGAGGGGCCTGAAGTGCTGCTTCCAGCTCCTCCCCCAGTCCTCACTCGGGATCGTGCGGACCTCGATATGCCCGTCACCCCCGGCAAGGCCGAGTGCCTCGAGCTCCCTCTGATAATCCGCAAGCCGGGCGACGATCCGCTCGACGGACAGGGTCCGGGGGAAGCTCGCCCGAATCAGGATCACGGCCGATCCATCAGATCTATCCTCGGTGACGAGGCCGAGCGCCCCTTCGGTGAAGAGGAAATCGGCGAGCGCCTCCGCGGTCTCGATCGTACCCACGACACCCACCTCGACGTACCCCTCCCCCACCCTTTGCCTCCGCGAGACTCTACGCCTCACCTGAAACGATGTCCATCTGGTGCCGCTCACCGTCCCGCAGGATCGTCAAGGTAAACTGCGAGCCCGGAGACCAGCCGGTCAGAAGCCGGTGAATGTCGTCCACACTGGCGACGCCCTTGCCATTCACCGCGACGATCAAATCTCCCTCGCGGAGCCCGGCCCGGTGGGCAGGGCCGTGCGCTTCCACCGAAACCACCTCGACAGCGGTCGCAGCCGAAGACTCCACGGAGCGCTGGACGCGCCGGCTGATCGGTCGGGCCTGCCCCCCAATGCCCAGGTAGGCCCGGCGGACCTTGCCGTTCGTGACCAATTCGCCCACCACCCACCGCGCCGTGCTCACCGGGACGGCGAAACTGATGCCCTGAGCCATGAAGATCATCGCTGTGTTGATGCCGATCACGCGGCCGCGGCTGTCTACCAGCGGCCCGCCCGAGTTCCCCGGATTGAGCGGTACATCGGTCTGAATCACGTTCTCGATCAGCCGGCCGGATTGGCTGCGGAGCGCCCGTCCGAGCGCGGAGATAACCCCGGTCGAGACGGTGCTTTGAAATCCGAGCGGATTCCCGATGGCGATGACCAGCTGGCCCACGCGTAGAGAGCTGGAATCGCCCAGCTCGGCGGTCGGCAGGCCTGTCGCTCCGGCGCGGACCACGGCGAGGTCCGTGGCCGGATCACCCCCAACGATCTGGGCCGGAAACATTCGCCCATCCGTGAGGCTCACCTCGACATCCTGCGCCCCCTCGACCACGTGGTTGTTGGTGAGGATGAAGCCGTCCGGGGCGATGATGACCCCGGACCCCGCCCCCTCTTGCCGCACGCGAGGTCCCTGGGCACGCTTCCTGACTCCGATGCCCACGACCGCCGGCCCCACCTTTTCCGCCACGCCGACGACGGCACGAGAATAGGCGTCGAGCAGGTCCTCGTCCTGCTCCGAACGGGCCAGCCCGTGCGGTTGTCCGTTCCCCCCTCGCCCCACATCTCCGCCAGCCAGAAGTTTCATCAGGCTATATACTTCATTCATGGTGTCGTCCGCCCCCCTTCATCGTCTCAGCCGGTTGGCCGAGGTGACGATCACGGCTTGCATCCAGTTTATCATCTTTTTTTATGCGCCTCCTCCCCGCCTTACGCCGCCTTGAGCAGAAAGGTCAGCTTGTCGGCGAGCACTTTCTTGGGTACCACGCCGATCACCTGATCCACAACCTGACCATCCTTGAAGAACAACAGGGTCGGGATGGACCGGATGCCATGCTGGGCCGCAACGCGAGCATTGTCGTCCACGTCCACCTTGGCCACTCTGCCGAGGCCCTCAAAATCCGGTGCCGAGGGGCTGTACTTGCAAGTCAACGAGATAAAAGGATTTTCTCTCCAACAGAAGGTGCGGCGGAACGATATGGATGAGACGGTGATTATGGTATAGTCATTGGGGTATTCCTTCCGCTAGAAGGAGGGTGCATGTCGGTAACCCCGCCGGAGTGGGTCAAAGACGCGGTCTTCTATCAAATCTTTCCTGATCGTTTCGCCAAGAGCAGTCGTCTCCCCAAAAATCTCAACTTTGAACCGTGGGACAGCCCCCCAACCCTGCTCGGCTTCAAGGGGGGGGACCTGTTGGGGGTCATCGAACACCTCGATTACCTCCAAGAGCTGGGCGTTACCGCACTCTACTTTAATCCCGTCTTCGCCTCGGCGGCCAATCATCGGTACCACACCTACGACTATTTCACCGTCGATCCGCTCCTCGGCGGCAACGCCGCCTTACGCGAACTCATCGATGCCGCCCACGGCCGAAACATCCGCATCGTGCTCGATGGGGTGTTCAACCACGCCAGCCGCGGCTTCTGGCAGTTCCACCATACCTTGGAAAACCGCGCCGCCTCCCCGTATGCCGATTGGTTTCACTTCCATCCGGACCGCCTGTCGGGCGAGCGCCACTTCGGCGCGTATCCCGATCCGGCATCGCAGGAGGCGTTACGCAAGGGCGTCGGCAGCTACGAAGCCATCGGCTATCACGCCTGGTGGGACATGCCCGGGTTACCGAAGTTCAACACGCAGACGCCGGCGGTGCGCGAGTTCCTGTGGAGCGTAGCCACCCACTGGACCGAATTCGGCATCGACGGCTGGCGGCTGGATGTGCCGGGAGAGATCAACGACGATGACTTCTGGCGAGAGTTTCGCCGCCGGGTCAAGGCCGCAAACCCTGATGCGTACATCGTCGGCGAGATCTGGCACGAGGCGACGCGCTGGCTCCAGGGCGATCAGTTTGACGCGATCATGAACTATCTGCTCACGGCTGCCTGCCTGGGTTTCTTTGGCGGCGAGCGGCTTGACCTTGAGGGGATCCACCGCGTGCACAGCTTCCGCGATGTCCGCCCGCTCAGCGGCATCGAGTTTGCCGACCGGATCAACTGGATCCTGAGCCTGTACGACCCAGCCATCAGCCAAGCTCAGCTTAATGTCCTGAGCACTCACGACATCCCGCGCTTCATCACGAGCGTTGGCGGCGACCAGACGGCCTTCCGACTCGCCCTGTTGTTCCTCTTCACCTATCCGGGTGCGCCGTGCATCTACTACGGCGACGAAATCGGACTGGCCGGGGGACACGATCCCGACTGCCGCAAAGCGTTTCCGTGGGAGCGATCGCAGTGGAATCATGATCTGCTTGCCTTTGTTAAACGATGCATCGCGCTCCGCCGCACCTACCGGGCCCTGCGGCACGGCGCGTATGTCCGCCTGTATGCCGACAGCGACCTATATGTCTTTGGCCGGAAGTTCGCCGATGAAGTGTGCGTCATCGCGCTGAATGTGGCGTCAGATGCCCGGGTGATCGATGCGCCGGTCAAGGCCCTTGGCGTGAGCGAGGGCTTTCTGCTGGACACGGAGAGCGGGGCGCGATGGCCGATTACGACTGGAATGCTTCGCGAGCTCAAGCTTGCGCCCCGAAGCGGCGCCGTCCTTGCACAGAGCGGAGTGCAGAGCGAGCGGTGATGGAAAGGTTCTCGATGAGGGTTGCCAGGGACTCGGGAGCGTGGTATATGCTTCCCTTTCGAGGATTCGACCGAATACGCGCGGGTGGTATGAGGTCCCAGCGGTTCCAGAGGCACGGTGCTGGCGGATGATCGAATACCAACGAGGAGGTCCCCTGTGAACATGGAACCTTCAGCCTCGGCGAAAGGGGCCCATCCACACAGCATTGCCTATTTTTCGATGGAGGTGGGTCTTGAACCTGCCATCCCCACGTACGCCGGCGGCCTGGGGGTGCTGGCCGGGGACACGCTCCGGTCCGCCGCCGATCTCGGGGTCCCCATGGTGGGAGTCACCCTCCTCCATCGGAAAGGGTATTTCACCCAGCACCTCGATCCCCGGGGGAACCAGTCCGAGAGCCCGGCCCTGTGGGCTCCGGAAGAGGGACTGGAACCCGTACCGGCTCGCGTGACGCTCGACATCGAAGGCCGGCAGGTGCGCGTCGCCGCGTGGCGTTACGTTGTGCGTGGCGTATCCGGGCATACGGTAGCCGTATACTTCCTCGACACCGCCCTGCCCGAAAACAGTGCCTGGGATCAGACGCTCACCGACCATCTCTATGGCGGAGACGACCACTACCGCCTCTGCCAGGCGGCGGTCCTGGGCTTGGGCGGTGTGGCGATGTTGCGCGCCCTCGGGGACGACACGGTCGGAGTCCACCACATGAACGAGGGCCACTCCGCCCTCCTCGCCCTCGCATTGCTCGAGCGGCAGACGGAGGGACGAGGCCTGCAGAGCGCCAGCGACGCGGACATGGAGGCCGTCCGTCGCAAGTGCGTCTTCACGACCCACACGCCCGTCCCCGCGGGCCACGACCAGTTCCCGGTCGACCTCGTCCGCCACGTCCTTGGGGCGGAGCGAGCTGCCGCCCTGGAGCGAATGCACTGTTACACGGACGGAACCCTCAACATGACGTACCTCGCCCTCCGGTTCGCCAACTATACCAACGGCGTGGCCATGCGACATGGCGAGGTCTCTACTGATATGTTTCCCCACTACCCCATCAACGCCATCACCAATGGCGTCCACGCCGTCACCTGGACGGCGCCACCTTTTCGCACCCTCTACGACCGGCGCATACCGGAGTGGCGGTATGATAACCACTACCTCCGCTACGCGGTCGGCATCCCCCTGCACGAGATCCAGCAGGCCCATGCCGAGGCCAAACGGGAACTCTTGGACGAGGTCGAAAAGCGAACCGGTGTCCGCCTCAATCAGGCGGCCATGACCCTCGGCTTTGCACGGCGAGCCACCCCGTATAAACGGGCAGACCTGTTATTCTACGACCTGGACCGCCTTCGGGGCATTGCGCGTCGGGTGGGCCCATTGCAGATCATCTATGCAGGCAAGGCCCATCCGTGGGATGAAGGGGGGAAGGTGATCATTCGGCGCATTTTTGAGGCGTCGGCCGCCCTCGGCGACGCTGTGCGCGTGCTGTATCTGGAGAATTACGATATGGCGTTGGCCCGGCAGCTCTGCGCCGGTGTGGACCTCTGGATAAACACCCCGCAGAGGCCGCTCGAGGCTTCGGGCACCAGCGGCATGAAGGCGGCCCTGAACGGGGTGCCGAGTTTGAGTGTGTTGGACGGGTGGTGGATCGAAGGCCACGTGGAGGGCATAACCGGCTGGTCTATAGGGGATGGGCAGGAACCCCCGGATGATCCCTTCGGCGAGGTGACCCTGCTGTACGCCAAGCTCGAGCACGTCATTCTCCCGCTCTTTTACGGGCGGCCCAGCGCGTTTGCCGAGGTCCAGCGCTCTGCTATCGCTCTGAACGGCTCGTTTTTCAACACGCAGCGGATGCTGACCCAGTATCTGAGAAACGCCTACTTTCCCACCAACGGATAGCAACTGGCTTGGGAATCCGCACGACCCCGCAGACACCGCACCACTTCCACGGTCCATGCTCGGTCGCTACTGGACCCTGAGGGGAGTCGAGGCCTCGACGTGAGCGGCGTGCGCCTGCCGCCGCTCCAGGAATGCTTTCAGAATGCGGCCGCGGACGTCGCCTGCCTCGTGGGTGCGGACGGTGAAGATCCCGTGGATGATCAGCCGGTCCTCTTTCTGGTAGAAGCCCACTTCGATCACCTCGTGACCATCCTTGGTGATGGCCGCCCGCATATCCTCTTCAAGGGTGTCCAGGTGAGGAAAGGGCCGGCTCTCGTAGGCGATAACCTCATCGGAGATCTGCTCGTCGTAAATGACGAGGGGGCTGTTCACCAGCGTAAAGTTGGGAACCTTCACGATCCGCCCCGTACGGACGCTGGGCAGCCGCTCGCCGTCGCCCACCTCGTGCAGTGTCGTGCGAAGCGCCCCGACGCTGATGACATCGCCTTTGAGGGTAATGGCCGGCATGATCAGGACTTTGATGCGGACACCGGGCTTGACCTGTCGGATCCGCCGCAGGATAAGGCCCCCAACGAGGCTGGCCAAATAGTCCTTGAAGACCAACGAGATGCCCGTCGCTGCGATGAGCACACTAAAGACCGATATGAGGCTTTCATTCTGCATAGGAGAGAAACTCTCGATTCACCGGGGGGACCATGCAGGAACGATGCCAGCTTGAGGCAGGAGGGACCGAGGCAAGAGACGGGTTCAGGCCGATCCCCGCTGACCGGGACCTTTGTTCGCCTCGCGCTTGGTGATGAAGCTCGGCTCGCGCTCAAGCCATCCCCATCGACGAAACCAGCGGAGCATCACGACGGGAATGGCCAGGATGAACAGGGTGGTGAGGATGAAGGCGAGCGGGCTGTTCCACGGGATATGCTCAAAGTTCATCCCGAAGAATCCGGTGACGGCGGTCAACGGGAGGAAGATCGTCGCGATGATGGTGAGTTGGCGCACAATGTCGTTCAAGCGGTTCGAGGTGGCCATCAGATATGCCTCGATCGTCGTCGCCACCAGGTCCCGGCAGGCGTCCACGATCTCGGAGGCCCGCGCGAGGTGATCATAGACGTCCCGCATGTAGAGCGCGACCTTGGGGTCCAGGAGGGGGTAATCGCGCCGGCTGAGGGCGTTGAAGACTTCGCGGAGAGGGCCCAGGGATTTCCGGAGATGGATCAGCGACCGTTTCACGGTAAAGAGGCGGTCGAGGATTTCAGGGTTGCCGGAGCTCACGACCCGGGCCTCGAGGTCGTCGATCTCATCCTCCACACGGTCGAGGAATGGGAAGTACTGGTCCGCGACGCCGTCGCCGAGCATGTGAAGAAGGAATCCCGGGGGCTGGGCCAGGCGGGCTGGCTCTTTTCGGATCCGGTCGCGGAGCCTCGACACCGACTCATTCTCGCGCTGATGGACGGTCACCAGGGCCCGCGGCGTCACGAAGACGTAGAGCTCTTCCAACTCCTCGATGACGCAGGGATCCTCGAGCTGCTGGGGGATCGCATGGAGAACCAGGAAGAGGTAGCCGTCGTAGTCCTCCACCTTCGGGCGCTGCCCGCCGTGCAGGCAGTCTTCGATGGTGAGAGGATGAAAACCGAAGGACCGACCCACCGCCTCCATCTCCTCAACGCCCGGGCTGGCCACGTCCACCCAGAGCCTGTTCTGGGCCTCGGCCAACCAGGGACCGAGCGAGGCGAGGTCCGTCGTTTCTTCGACGCTCCCTTCGGGCTGACACCGCACCGCTACAAACATCTGGCACCCCCGCGTGTCATCGGATCGGGAAATCTATGCCGCCCATGCACGGCCCTTCGCTCCGACGAGTGCAGCCTGAATCATCAGGAACTCCCCGACATTGTCCATGGTAACCAGTCCGACGAGCTGCCCATGGCTCGTCACGGGGAGGGTACGGCACTCGCAGGCCTGCAGGCGCAGGAACACCGGCTCGAGCATCTCGGCAGAATCGGCCACTTCAAATTCGCGCCGCATCACGCCACTGACCGGCGATTCCTGGCCCTGCTGCGCCAACGCGACGACGAGATCGTCCCGCGTCAACACGCCAACCACGCGTCCGTTCTCCACGACAGGAAAATCATGCTGGGAGCCCGCCAAGATCAGCTCAACGGCGCGGACCAGGGGATCCCCCGGGGAGAGGGTACGGAAGTCAGTGAGCATCGCCCGGCGCACCGGGATGCCGCCCAATGCCGACTTCATCTGCACCATGCTCGTCTCCTGCGCGGCGCCGATCCACACGAACAGGGCGATGAAGAGCAGGAACGGATTGCTGAACAGCCCGATGAACCCGAACAGAAAGGCCATTCCCTGCCCCAGACTCCCGGCAATCTGCGTCGCCCGCACATAGTCCATCCGCGTCGCCAGCAGGGCGCGCAATACCCTTCCGCCGTCCATCGGGAACGCGGGGAGCATGTTGAACCCGGCCAGAAAGACGTTCACCACCATGAGGCGCCCCCCGAATGAGCCCTTTGTCACGCCGAGCTCCGCGAGGGGCGCCCAGCTGCCGGTCACCTGTAGCCAGACATAGAGGGCAAGGGCGATGACCACGTTGACGGCAGGACCGGCAAGGGCCACCCACAACTCCTGCCTGGGATCGTCGGGCATCCGTTCCAGGCGGGCCACGCCACCGATAGGGAGCAAGGTGATGTCCCGCGTCTTGATGCCGTATCGCTTTGCGGTGAGGGCATGCCCGAGTTCGTGGAGCAGCACGCAGCCGAACAGGGCCAGAATGAACCCCACCCCTTTGACTACCACGGTCGCGCTCCGCGCCTCCAACCAGTGACTCGCCGCCACCCAGCCGATGAGGACGACGAACGTCGCATGCATATAGATGCCGATGCCTGCCAACTCGCCCAGCTTCCAGGACCATTTCATGCCGTTCCCCCCCACGGTGGTGTAAAGGCGGGTCTCCCTTCAGGTTACGCCGTCGGTGGCTTCACGGTGTGCTCCCCGTCCCCGGCACCCACCTTTCCCTCCCCGTGATCGAGGAGGACCAGGGCTCGCTCCACCTGGTGCCGGTTCCCCACCAGGACGAGCACCTCCCCCGCCGCGATCCGGTGGTCCGGCCCGGGGTTGGCCCAGACGCTTCCGTCCCGGATCACCGCCACCACCGAGGCGCCTGTCCGATGCCGGATGTGCAGCTCGCCAAGGGTCTTCCCCGTGGTGGAGGCCGCCTCTCGGGCCAGGTACGTCTCCATATCGACCTGCGCAAAGAGGCGGGCCACATCCGCCTGCTGCAGTGCAGGCACCTGAAACTGGCGCAGCATCTCGTATCGCTCCCCCCGAACCTTGTCCACCTGTTCTTCGAGCACCGCCCGGGGGACATGATAGCGGCGCAGAACGCGTGCAAAGAGCTCGATGGACGTCTCGAACTCCTCTGCGATCACCTCATCTGCTCCCAGACGGTGTAACTCGTCGATCTCAGCCTCGTACCGGGTCCGGACGACAATGTGGAGGTGGGGATTGAGCTCCCGGGCGAGCCGGACCGCCCGACGGATCGAGGGGGGGTCAGAGATAGCTACCACCAGGGATCGGGCGTGCTGGATCATCAGGTGCTTCAGGACCTCTCGGCTCGAGACGTCCCCGTAATAGATGGGCTCCCCCATCTTCCGCATCCGTCTCACGGTCTCACCGTTCATCTCCAGGATACAGTACGACACCTGCGTCGCCTTGAGGACCCGGGAAAGGTTCCGACCGGTGGGACCGTACCCCACAATGATCACATGGTCGCGGAATTCCACCCCCTCAGGCCGAAGGTCTTGGAAGCTCCGCCCCGGAAACCGCCGCTCGATCCACCGCAGGCGGCCGACCCGCCGCGCCAGCGTCGGGCTCACCTCAATCATGAACGGGGTCAGGAGAAGGCTGACGACCGAGGCAGAGAGGAAATACTGACTGACCTGTGGAGTGATGAGCCCCCACTCCCATCCCACGCGAGAGAGGACAAAGGAGAACTCTCCCACCTGGGCGAGCGCGCACCCCACCAATGCAGCCACGCGAAGGGGATATCCGAGCGCCAGAACGCTCCCGACGGCCACGACCGTCTTTCCGATCAGGATGGCCGACAGCGTCCCGGCGACCGCGAACGGGTGGGCCAAGAGGGTGCCCGTGTTCATCAACATCCCCACCGAGATGAAGAAGAGGCTGCTGAGACTATCCCGCAGGGGCACGATATTCGCGAGGGCCTGATGGCAATACTCCGATTCGGCGATGACCATTCCCGCGAGGAATGCCCCCAGGGCGAGGGAGAGGCCGATCTGCGCCGTGGCCCAGGCGGTCCCCAGGCAGATGAGGATGATAGAGATGATAAAGACCTCCGGACTCCTGAGCTTCACCACTTCAAAGAGGATCCTCGGGACGAGGAAACGGGAGAGGACAAAGATCAGGGTAACGGTGAAGACGACCTTGCTCAGCACCCAGAGGATGACGGCCGGACTCGAAGCCTCTTTGCCGCTCAGGAGTGGCGTGAGGAGCATCAGGGGAACGACACAGAGATCTTGGAAGAGGAGGATCCCGACGGTAAAGCGGCCTTGCGGTGAGTCGATCTCTCCTCGGTCCATCAGGATCTTGAGCACGATGGCCGTACTCGACAGGGCGAGGAGGAACCCGAAGAAGACCGCCTGCTCCCCCGGCAGGCCAAGAACCCACGCCCCTGCTGAAATGAGCAGGATGGTCCCCACCACCTGGAGGCTCCCCCCCCACAGAACCATCTGCCGGTCGAGCTTGGAGATCGAGAACTCCAGGCCGATGGTGAAGAGGAGGAGGACCACGCCGATCTCGGCCAACAACTCCACCTGAGCCACATCGGCGATGAGGCTCAACCCATAGGGGCCCACCAGAACCCCCGAGGCGAGGAAACCCACGATCGTCGGCTGCCGCAGGCGGCGGAAAAGAAACACCACCAGCGTCGAAACCCCGAAGACCGCCACCAGATCCCTAAGAAAGGCTATGTGCTCCATCGCCCTCTTCCGGCCCAGGTTCGCGCCCTATCCTATACCTCGAGAACGCCAGGCGCAAAAAATTCTGATCGATACAGCCCGCACTCCAGCAGGAGCTGTCTTCCCCCGATCGTCAGCAGGTGCATCGAGCCAGTCACCGTCCGCGCCGCGCCCCAGAATCAAATGTCCTTTGTTCCCTCCGCAAACATGGATTACGACCTTGATGATTGATTCCCGTGGTAAATGAATGTGCCTGTGCAGAAGGAACAGGACGGGAGGGGGCCACCTCGTCAACTTTCGCCGTCCGGTCGTCTTGGAGAAATGTTGGCGGCGCCCGAGAGGTCCCGCGCCTTATCCTTTATCTTGCGGAGGAGAGCTCTAGCCCATGCAAACTCGGTTGCCAGGATGGCGAGTCCCGCGGGGATCACAAGAATCGCCGGACCGGGCAGAATGATCATCGCCACACCGACCAGCAGCACGCTGCTGCCGACGAGCAGGATCACGACCCTCCTCGCGTTCTTATAGCTCAGCACGGCTAGGCCGGTCAGTCCCTTCCGGGCTTTCCGAAGGTGGTCATCGCCCACGCCTCATACGCTTACGGGAAGATCCCCATCTCCTCGTACGATACGGCGATCTTGTTGATGGCGCTGATGAAGCCTGCCGTCCGGAGGTCCGGGATCTTTCGATCTCCCTTCCATATCTCGCGGATCTGACAATATGCGCTGATCAGGGTCTCCTCCAGACCGGAATTGACCAGGTCAAGCTCGTCGGCTCCGTGGGCGATGACGCGCCTCTCGGCCTCGGAAAAGGTCTTTCCGGTTGCGGTCTCGACCGCCCGCAGCATCTTCTCAAAGGCCGTCTCTTCAAACCGCTTGCCCATTCTCCCGAACCGAACGTGGGAAAGATTCTTGAGCCATTCAAAATACGAGACGGTCACCCCACCAGCGTTCAGGTAGATGTCCGGGATCACCATCACCTTCTTCTGCAAAAGGATTTCTTCCCCAGCGGCCGTCGTGGGACCGTTGGCCCCTTCCGCGATGATTTTCGCTCGAATCCGCGGGGCGTTAGCCTCAGTGATCTGATTCTCGAGAGCGGCTGGGATTAAAATGTCGCACTCACACTCGAGGACCTCGGCGCTGCTGGCGAGGTTGGTGGCCCTGGGAAAGCCCAGGATCGAACCCGTCTCTTGCCGGTGCTTCACCACGCCATCCAGGTCCAATCCTTTGGGATTGTAGATGGTGCCTTCGGGCATGGCGACTCCGACGAGAACACATCCCCCTTCCTGACAGAACTTCGCGGCGTGATACCCCACGTTTCCTAACCCCTGGACCGCGATCCTCTTTCCCTCCAACCCCTTGGAGAGGCCAAGGCTCTTCATATCCTCTTCGTGACCGCAGGCCTCCCGAAGACCGAAGAACACCCCGCGCCCGGTGGCCTCCATCCTTCCCTGAATGCCTCCCGATGACATGGGCTTGCCGGTCACGCACGCCAACGTATCGATCTGTCCCGGGTGGAACGCCGTATAGGTATCCGCAATCCAGGCCATCTCTCGTGGACCGGTTCCGTAGTCGGGGGCGGGCACGTCCACTCCGGGACCGATGAAGTTCTTCTTGATCAGCTCGGCGGTGTACCGCCGCGTGATCTGCTCCACCTCGTGGGGCGTGTATTTTTTCGGGTCGATCTTCACCGCGCCCTTCGCGCCACCAAAAGGGACGTCCACGATCGCGCACTTGTAGGTCATTAGGGCGGCGAGGGCCTTCACTTCGTCCTCATCCACCTGCTCGGAATATCGTATGCCCCCTTTGACCGGAAGCTTGTGATGGCTGTGTTCAACCCGCCAGCCGGAAATGACCTCGTAGCCTCGCTGAGAGCGGATGGGAAATTGAAAGGCATACACACTGTTACAGGCCTTGATGACATCCAGCAGACCTCGGGGATGCGGCGTGAAGGCTGCGGCCTTCTCGAAATTGAACGACACATTCTCAAAAAAACTCAGATGGAGTTTCTTCGTGCTCATCGACATCTCCTCTGTAGGGCCAATCCCTGACCCATCGCCTCGAATGGCGTCGCCGTCCGGTTCCATTGTGCCCTAGCCATAAATCTCCCTGAGCACCTTCCGCTGGACCTTTCCATTGGCAGTCTTCGGAAGGGATTCGAGGAAAACGATCTCTCGCGGGCATTTATACTTGGCGAGACGCTTCTGGGCATACTCCAATAGCTCCTGCTGGAGTTTCTCGTGCTCATGTCTTCCGGGGTGAAGGACGACAAAGGCCGCGGTGATGGTTTTGTCTTCAGCCACGCCTATACCTGTGACGGCGCACTCATGGACCGCCGGGTGTCCACCGAGAACTCTTTCGACCTCCACGGGTGACACCCGATACCCGAAAGTGGTTATGATGTCGTCCTCTCTTCCCACCAGCCA
>Ga0209322_10000329_pt1 | contig 27367 bp, 22 predicted proteins | sample Rifsed19ft1_FD_184013 | JGI IMG/M metagenome (GOLD analysis project Ga0209322, IMG submission 184013) | Soil microbial communities from Rifle, Colorado, USA - sediment 19ft 1 (version 2) | ecosystem: Environmental > Terrestrial > Deep subsurface > Rock core/Sediment | place: Rifle, Colorado... | reverse complement strand
GGGCCGGCCGTCGGCTTCTTCGCGACCCGGGAGAAGTTCATCCGGCACATGCCCGGGCGGTTGGTGGGCCAGACGGTGGACCGTGAGGGGCGGACCGGGTATGTCCTGACGCTGGCGACCAGGGAACAACATATTCGACGGGAGAAGGCGACTTCCAACATCTGTACGAGTGAGTCGCTGATCGCCAATATGTCGGGGATGTACATGGTGACCATGGGTCCACAGGGCCTGCGGGAGGTCGCCCTGCTGAACCTGCGCAAGGCGGCGTACGCCAAGGAGCAGCTGGCGAAGATCCGCGGGTGCAGCCTCCGCTTTACGGGCCCGACGTTCAACGAGTTTGTCCTGCGCACCAAGAGGAAACCGGGCGAGGTTCTCACAGGTCTCCTCAAGCGGCAGATCATCGGCGGATTGGACCTGGGGCGGTTCTACCCGGAACTCAAGGACTGCCTCCTGGTCTGCGTCACGGAGCAGAACAGCCGCACCGAGATCGACGCGCTGGCCAAGGCGCTGGGAGGTGGGCGATGAGCGGCACCGGGAACACGGTCGGCACGCGGGGGCTGGTCCTCAACGAGCCGTTGATCTTTGGGCAGGGCTCGCCGGGACGGGTGGGCTACTCGCTCCCGCCGAGCGACGTGCCGGAGAAGAAGGCCGAGGCCTTGATCCCCAGGCGACTCCTTCGGGACGGCATCCCCGGCTTGCCCGAGGTGAGCGAGGTCGATGTGATCCGCCACTACACCCGCATCTCGCAGTGGAACTACTGCGTTGACCTGGGGTTCTACCCGCTGGGCTCCTGCACGATGAAGTACAATCCCCGGATCAACGAAGACATGGCCCGCCTCCCCGGGTTCGCCAAGGCGCATCCATACCAGCCCGAGGAGCTCAGTCAGGGGGCGCTGCAGTTGATGTGGGAGCTGGAGCAGTACCTGGCCGATGTCAGCGGCTTGGACCGAGTCACGCTCCAGCCCTCGGCGGGTGCCCATGGTGAGCTCACCGGCCTCATGATGATCCGGGCCTACCACACCTCGCGGGGCAATCCCCGGTCCAAGGTCCTGATTCCCGATTCGGCCCATGGGACCAACCCGGCGACGTCGGCGCTGTGCGGCTACCGCGTGGTGCCCGTCAAGGAGGGACCCCGGGGCGTCGTGGAGGCTAAGGCGGTGGCCGAGGTGATGGACGAGGAGGTCGCCGCCATCATGGTCACCAATCCCAACACCCTGGGGCTCTTCGAGGAAAACATCGTCGACGTCGCCAAGATCGTTCACGCCAAGGGAGGCCAGGTGTACTGCGATGGGGCTAACCTGAACAGTGTGATGGGGATCAGCCGCCCCGGCGATTGGGGGGTTGATGTCATCCAGATCAATCTGCACAAGACCTTTTCCCAGCCGCACGGCGGCGGGGGGCCGGGGGCGGGCCCCGTCGCCCTGAGAAAGCACCTGGCGCCGTTCATGCCGTTCCCGACGGTGGAGAAGAAGGGGAACCGGTTTGTGCTTGATTACCAGCGGCCGAAGTCGATCGGGAAGGTGCGCGCCTTTGCCGCGAGCTTCGGGGTGCTGGTGCGCTCCTATACGTACATCCGGTCGATGGGGGCCGCCGGGCTCCGGCGCGCGGCCGAGGTCGCGATCCTCAATGCCAACTACATCCTCAGCCAGCTCAAGGGGGTCTACCACCTCCCGTACGATCGCCACTGCATGCACGAATGCGTCTTCTCCGATGCCCTGCAGGCCCGGAACGATATCCACACCCTCGATATCGCCAAGCGGCTCATCGACTACGGCTTTCATCCCCCGACCATCTACTTCCCGCTGATCGTCAAGGGGGCGCTGATGATCGAGCCGACGGAGACCGAGAGCAAGGAGACGTTGGATCAGTTCATCGCGGCCATGAGGCGGATCGCCCAGGAGGCCCAGGAGAACCCGGAGATGCTCAGGCTGGCGCCCCACAACCCGCGGGTGACCCGCATGAACGAGACCAAGGCCGCCCGGGAGCCCAAACTGCGTTGGCAACCGACCTAAAGTAAACGCGCAAAGCGCGTTTACTTTGGAGCAATGGAGCAATAGAGCAATAGAACAAGAGGGCGATTCTGGAGGCGAAATGCCCCATTGCGGTCTAATGTTCTATTGCTCAATTGTCAGAGGCTTGCTGGCATCGTTGTCCGTTGGCAATGAGTGGAAGCGATACTAGTGGAGGCACGATGATTACGGTGCCCGCCCACAAGGTCAAGCAGTTCGGCGTCGAATTCTATCAGGCCTCTTTCTCGGCGGCGGACATTGACCGGCTGGTGAGGTTCGAAGTCCTGGGGTACGCCTCGGCCGAGGAACCCCCCGGCAAGAGGCGCCGCCGGCCCTCGCGCATTAATTGGGAGCTGCTGGAGAAGCGGATCGCCCAGGGCGAGACCGCCTTTCAGCGGCCCCTGATCCGTCGGAAGATCGAGGAGCTCCTGAAGTATTACCGGGAGTGCCAGGAGGGGGGAAATCTCCCGGCGATCCCCGGGGCGGTGATCATCATTGCCGAGCGGCGACTGCAGTTTGCGCCCGGGGGAGCCGGTCGAAGTGTGGGGGTCCTGCAGATCCCGGAAGAGCCAGGCATCCTGCGGGCCCTGGATGGCCAGCATCGGCTGTTGGCGCTGCATGCCGCGGCAGACGAGCTCAAGGGGATGGAGGTTCCGGCCGTCGTCTTTGATAACCTGGATGACCGACAGGTCGTGGAGCTCTTTGTCACCATCAACGCCAAGCATACCCGCCTGAATCCATCTCACCTGATCAGCCTGGCCGGACGACGGCTGTACACGAACGAGAACCAGGCCCTGGCCCACGACGTGATCCGGGCGCTGAACGAGACAGAGTCATCTCCACTGGCGGGAGAGATCCGCATCCTCGGGGTGGGGCGGGGGAAGGTCTCGCAGGCGCCCCTGGCCGAGGAGATGGTAGAGCTCCTTGAGACGGTCCGGAAGATCGGCGGAGAGGGGCGGGCCAAGGAGCTGCGCGAGGGGGCACGCCGATTCTTCCTGAACTATTTCAAGGCGATCGCGGCGGCCTTTCCCAAGGCCTGGGCAGGCCGGAAATACAGCATCAAGACGGGGACGGCGCTCAGGGCGTTTATCCGCGTCTCGCCCGATGTGATGGTGGCCGCCCGGGAGAGCAAGAAAGACCCCTTTGACGCCGCTGGCATCCGGGAGGCGGTCGCCCCGTGGAGTGCCCGCATCGGCGACGCCCGCTTCGAGACCGAAGGGGCCTGGCGGCAGAAGCAGGCCGGGGGGACGCGAGGCACGGTCGAGATCCTCGTCCGCGAGCTCAAGGATGCCCTCCGCAGCCGCTAACCGCAGGACCGCCCACCCGAGTCGATTCCCCCTCACACGGGCGATCCTGGAGGCCCTCAGGGATCGGACGTTTCATCGGCTTCCGCACCTCAGAGTGCGGACCGAACGGGATGCCCTTCGTTTCGTCCGTCAGGTCGGCTACTCCTTCACCTTCAGCACCTTTGGCCTCTCCGCCCCTTGCCTCTGGGTAGCCGTCTCTGGCCGCCGGCATCCCCGCTGGCCCAAGCATACCCACCATGATCCGGGAGTGCTCCTCACCTGGGAGCTGAAGGACATCCTCCCGGCCAAGCGCCTCGTCTATTATGGCAAGCTCCTCAAGGGAAGGCCGACGCTCGTCTCGCTCGAGCTCCTTCCCGCCTTCGTGGCCCTGATCCGTGAGGGAAGGCGGAGCGGCGACTCCCTGGCGGACTATCGCGACGGGCGTCTCGGCCGGACCGCCCTTCGCATCATGGATGCCTTGATAGAGACGAGCCCCACGGACACACCCGCGCTTCGCCGCCGGACGGGACTCCAGGCATCGGACCGGACGCGGGAATTCGAGCGCGCCATGACCGAGCTGCAACGGAAGCTGTGGGTGGTCAAGACCGAAGAGATCTACGAGCCCTCCTTCTGCTACCGCTGGGATCTGCTGGAGAACTGGCTGCCCGAGCAGATCATGATGGGAGAAAGGCTTCCGCGGGCCGATGCAGTCCTCCAAGTGGTGACGCAGCACCTCAGGAATGCCATCGCGAGTCAGGAGCGGATCATGACTCGGCTCTTTGACGTGTCCCTCCCCGAGGTGGAAAGGGCGCTCGACGTCCTCGCTGCCGAAGGCCTGATCACGCGCGGGGTACCGATCCGGGGCCTGCCGGGTCTCTGGGTGCTATGGAGTGGGGGGAGTGTCGCGCCTCGAAAACCGGGAGAAGAACTTGAAAAAAGAGGCAAAAGTGCGTATCCTTAAAGAGTCGGCGGCCGCGCGGGCAGGAGTAAGGAGGGATGGCGCAGGGCAGGGTGCTCGCCACGAATCGGAAGGCGCGCTACGACTACCACATCGAAGAGGTCTTCGAAGCCGGCATCGCATTGACCGGCAGCGAGGTGAAGTCGCTCAGGGAGGGGCGCGCGAATCTCAAGGACAGCTATGCGGCTCTGGAGCGGGACGGGGTCTACCTGCTCAATTGTCACGTGAGTCCGTACGCCCCGGCCAATCGGCTCAATCATGACCCGCTGCGCCCCAGGAAGCTGCTGTTGCATCGGCATGAGATACGGGGCCTCATCGGGAAAGTCCAGGAGAAGGGACTCACCCTTGTGCCGTTGAGCCTCTACCTCAAGAATGGCCGGGTGAAGGTGGAGTTGGCGCTGGCGCGGGGGAAAAAGCAGTACGACAGGCGCGAGGATGTCAAGCGACGGGTCCAGGAACGGGAAGTCGCCGACGCTTTAAAGAAGGCACGAAGTGGCTAGTGGATGGTGACTAGTGGTTGGTGGGGGAAAGGGCGTTTTCATCAATCACTAATCACTAAACACCAATCACCATTTCACCGCGGCCGCAAGGCCGCAAAGGGGGCGAAACGGTTTCGACGGGGACGCGGTTGGTAGAGGTGGCATGCCGAGGTCCCATCACCCTCGTAAAACCGGTGGGAAAAACACAACTGCCAACGCTGAATTGGCACTGGCTGCCTAACTAGCAGCCACGCCTCCCTGGCCTCGCTTACTGGGTAGGGTAAGGCGTCATACAGGTGAGCTGGCCTCCCTTCTCCGGCCCGGGGGAGGGGGGCGAGAACAAAAGGGCTGGTCGGTGAATGAACCCTGCCTGTGGGGGTTTTCACCGACGAGATCAAAACACAGGATAAGCATGTAGAGGCTTCTATGGGCTCGTTCTCGGACGCGGGTTCAATTCCCGCCGCCTCCACCAGAAAATAAAAAGGCCCCGGGGAACCGGGGCCTTTTTATTTTCAGAGCATTCGAGCAATGGAGCATTGGACAATAGGGTCTAAGACCATTGCGAGAATGCGGTCTATTGTTCCATTGCTTTATTGCTCCCGCCTTTCTGTTCCTCTAATGTGTGTTTTGACACGCGCCAACGAGGTGGGGCTGATTTGGTTCCCTAAGGGAAGGTCGGCGTGGGGGGCGGGGGTTGAGCCAGGGACGCGGAGGGTAAGACAGGCTTGTCAAAGGCGGGGGGAATCCCGTATATTGGCATACGCGTTGCTAGAGTAGGCGTGGGGGAGAGCGTGGCCAAGGAAATCCTGATCGTCGATAACGACGAAATCATCCTCGCCGGCGTGGGGGATGCGCTGGGGGAAGCGGGCTTTATCGTCTCCAAGGCCCGGAACGGCCTCGAGGCGCTGGAGCAAGCCCGGCGCCATCCGCCGGATCTCATCGTCACGGACCTGATCATGCCCGTGATGGATGGGCGCCAACTCTGCCGCCACCTGTCGCAAGATCCCCAGCTCTCCCACATCCCCGTCGTCGTCGTGACCGCGACCATCGCCGAGGGCCTTCCCAGCGCCCAGGAGCTGCAGGAGATGGGGGCGAAGGCCTATGTGGCCAAGCGCCGCATGGATGCCATGGTGGTGGACATCCTGGACATCGTCCGGCGCCTGGACAGGGCGGAGGTGGACGCGGGGCCCCCGGTCATGGTGGGGCTCGAGGACGTGCGGCCCCGCGTCATCGCGCGCGAGCTCCTCTCGATCAAGCGACACCTAGACACCTTGCTGGCCGCGCTGGGAGAGGCGGTCATCGAGTTCAACGAGGCCCATCAGGTCGTCTATGTCAATCCGGCCGGCGTCCGGCTGCTCGGGCGATCAGAGACAGAGCTCGTCACCGTCCCCATCGCGTCCGTGTTCGGCGACCCCATCCCGGCGGCGATTCGACGGATGGAGCAGTCCGGCGGGCGGGAAGAGTTCGAGTTTCAATACGGCGGGCTGGTCCTGAAGGTGACGATGACCGGTTTGACCGAGGACAACAGGCCGGCAGGCGGCGTCATGATCCTCCAGGACATCAGCCACGTGCACCAGCGGCTCCAGGAGATGAGCGTGCTGAACCAGGTGACGGCCGCCTTTACGTCGACGCTCGATTTCCCCCTCCTCTTGCGGTTGGTGATGGAGCAGGTGGTGGAGCTGATGAAGGTCGAGGCCGGCTCGCTGCTCCTCAAGGAGGAGACCGGGGAGCTCACCTTCGCGGTGGTCCTGGGGGAGCGGCGGGAATTGCTGCAGGGGCTGCGTGTCGCGGCGGAGGAGGGGATCGCCGGCTGGGTGGCCTCGACCGGAGAGGCGCTCGTCATCCCCGATGTCAGGAAGCACCCCATGTTTTCCACCCGGGTCGATGCCCTGATCGGTTCGGATACCCGGTCCGTGCTCTGCGTCCCGGTGAAGACTGCGGAGAAGGTCCTCGGGGTGATTCAGCTCATTAATCGGACCGACCGGACGCCGTTCGGGGAGGCAGACCTTGCCCTCCTCTCCGCCATCGCGAATCATGCGGCCACGGCCCTGGAAAGCGCCCAGCTCCACGATCAACTTCTCCAGACGAACCAGCAGCTCCTCGAGACCCACAACCAAAAGAACAAGTTCATCTCTCAGCTCTCCCAGGAAGTGCGGACGCCGCTCACGGGGATTCTGGGGTACGCCGAGCTCCTCCAGGACAAGCGGGTCGGCCCCCTGTCGACGCGTCAGCAGCAGTACCTGCAGAACATCTACGGCAGCGCGCAGCACATCCTGAAATTGGCCAATGACCTACTGGAACTCGCCCAGGACGACGTGGGTCGGAGAACGTTCTTCGCGGAGGAGTTCAGCCCCCTCGCCGTCCTCGAGGAGGTGAGTGCCTTGATGGCCCCCCAGGCGGAGAACAGGGGGATCGCATTCACGGTCCAGGGCGAGCCGCGGCTTCCCCCGATGCGGGGTGACCTGCATCAGTTCCGGCAGATCCTCCTGAACCTGGTCTCCAATGCGCTCAAGTTCACCGCCGACCGAGGCGAGGTCACCGTGTCCGCCTGTCTCCGCGACCCGGGCACCCTGGCCGTCTCCGTGAGGGATAACGGGATCGGGGTTCGGCCGGAGGACCGACAGCGGATCTTTGATCCTTTTGGCCGAGGCCAGAATGCCGTTGCCAGCCGGATCCCGGGCGTTGGCCTTGGGCTGACGCTGGCCAAGCGGCTCGTCGAGCTTCAGGGCGGAGAGATCTCGGTCGAGAGTGAGGGAGAGAATCGGGGGAGCACCTTTACCTTTACGCTGCCCGCCACCCCTTCTGCCCCTGTCCTCCCCTCGGGGGGGATCGGCCCGGGAACCCCCACCCCTCCGCGATCCGGTTCTCAGCCCGCTCCGTCTTGACGATGGCGGGTACCTTCCTCGACGACGGCCATCTCCGACACGCCTCCTCCCCCGTGGCACACGAGAGTCCTTCGGCGACACCGAACATCGCAAGGGGACCCTGGACACAGGCCTTTCGATACGTTGAAACATCCCTACCATGCGATACGTCTCTATAAGGTAGTGGGACATGGGTGAGGGGCAACCCGATCTTGGAGACCAGGCTTCGGATGGAGATCTGGTCCGTCGGACCCTGGCAGGAGAGGAGCAGGCCTTTGAAGTGCTGGTTCACCGGTATAGGCGGTTGGTGTTTCGCGTTATTCGGGGGATGGTACCGGGTGCCGAGGTGGAAGATATTGGGCAGGAGGCATTCCTCCGGGCCTATCGATCGCTGGGACAGGTCCAGCACGGTTCGTCTGTGGGCTCGTGGCTGGCCCGGATCGCGGTCAATCTGTGCATCGATCACCTCCGCCGTCTTCGCTGGCGGCAGGAGCGATCTTTTTCCGAGCTGGGTTCGGACGAGACGACGGTGCTCGATAGGCTGGCGCGGGATGAAAGCGCCCTTGGTGAGATCGATCGCCTGTTCCTCCGGGACCTGGCGGAAAAGCTGTTGGGCCAGCTCACCCCGCAGGATCGGGCTGTGCTCCTCTTGAAGGAGCGAGAGGGAATGGAAACGAGGGAAGTGGCGAGAATCCTCGGATGCTCAGAGATGGCAGTGCGTCTCCGCCTGTTCCGGGCCCGGCGCGCTTTGCGCACGCTCCTTGGCGGAGAGAGTCATCGGGGCGGGAGGGAAGGATGAAGTGCCGCGAGGCGAAAGAGACGCTCGACCGGCGGAGGGCCCTTGCATCTGCTGAGGCCGACGCCCTTGCCCTACATCTCCGGGCGTGTCCGCACTGCGCGGCGGTCGCCCGGACCCGGCGACTGACCCGACTCCTGCTCCAGGCGTTGGCGGCTGACGACGAGCCATCCCCCTATTTCATGGCTCGGCTTCGAGCCCGGCTGGGTGAGGCCGCAGCTCCACCCGTCGCCTCGCGATTCGGGATCAGGCTCCTCGTCCCGACCCTGGCCAGCCTGACGTTGATGCTGGCGAGCGGGGCTTATCTCCTCTCCCCGCCTCCTCCCTCGCCGGTCCTGTCCTTCCTGGACTCTCCGGCGGGTGGCTCCGAGACCTCCTCGTTCCTGGGGATTCCCCGGCCGACCCATGATCAGATCCTGGCATCGATCCTCGAAGCGGAAGAACGGACGCCATGAGGGGACGAGTCCACGTCATCGTCTACACGTTGGTCTTTACGCTGGGACTGGCCGCCGGGGCTATGGGGCTCCGCCTGTATGAGCGGTCGTATGGAGCATCGGCCGAAGGACGAGGGGGGCGTTTCGATCGGGAGCGGTATGTCTCCTTGCTGACCCGGGACGTGCAACTGACCTCTGATCAGCGGAAGGAGCTTGATCGGATCCTGGACGATACCCGGGGTGAGTTCGCGGAGGTCAGGAAGACGATCGCGCCCCAGGTGAGCGAGATCAAGGAGCGGGCCCGCGGACGGATCCGGGCTATGCTGACCCCAGACCAGCAGCCCCGGTTTGAGGCCTTCCTCAAGGCGTGGGACGCGGAGAGAGAGCAGCGGGGCGAACGGTAGGCTCTTGCACTGATTCCTGCACAGGAAGCTAGGTACCGGAGGGAGGGTGTGAAAGCTCGAGGGTCCGATAAGAGTCCGAGCATCCGAGAGGCGGTGATGACCATTATGGGACGGCCCAAGGCGAGGATCATCGGCATCCTTGTCCTCCTCGCCCTTTTCATCGGGGCCGGCGGCGTGGCCTGGCTCCGCTCAGAAAAGAGCCCCAAGTACCGGACCGCGCCGGTCGAGCGGGGGGAGATCGTCGCGACGATCTCGGCCAGCGGAACGCTGAACGCCGTGATCACCGTCCAGGTGGGGAGCCAAATCTCTGGAAGGATCAAGAATCTGTACGCCGACTTCAACTCTCGGGTGGAAAAGGGGCAGCTCATCGCTCGGATCGACCCGGATACTTTCGAGGCCAAGGTCAACCAAGCGAAGGCCGACGTGGACAATGCCAGGGTGACTGTCAAGGATGCCAAGATCAAACGGGACAGCCGCGCTGCCCTCTTTCAGGAGGGGGGGATCTCCCAGGAGGAGCGGGACTCGGCCCAGGCCAGCTACGACTCGGCGGCCGCCCGAGTCGAGGCGGCGCTCGCCGCCCTTCGAGCGGCTCAGGTGGACCTCGACCGCAGCTATATTTACGCTCCGGTCAATGGCGTGGTGATTGCGAGGAACGTCGATGTCGGGCAGACGGTGGCCGCGTCGCTCCAGGCCCCGACGCTCTTCTTGATCGCCGAGGACCTCACCAAGATGCAGGTGGATACCAACGTGGACGAGGCGGACATCAGCCGGATTCAGGTGGGCCAGCAGGCGAGCTTTACCGTGGACGCTTTTCCGGGGGAGATGTTTAAGGGTCAGGTGGTCCAGATCCGCCAGGCCCCGATCGTGCAGCAAAATGTGGTGACCTATGACGTGGTGGTCACGGTGGTCAATCCCGATTTGAAACTCAAGCCGGGGTTGACCGCGAACGTGAAGATCCTCGTGGACAGGCGGGCGGACGTCCTCAAGATTCCCAACGCGGCGCTGCGGTTCAAGCCCCCCTCTCCTAACGGGGAGCCCCTCTCGGCCCAGGAAAAGGCTCGCGGGCCATCGCAGATCTGGATCCTCGATGAGGGGCGGCTCAGCGGGGTGGCGGTCAAGCTCGGATTGAGCGACGAATACTTCACCGAGGTCCTCGAGGGGGACGTCACAGAGGGGCAGTCGGTCGTGGTCGGATCAGGCGCACGGGATGGATCCCGGCGCCCCCAGCAGGGGAGCGGGCCCTTCCCACAGCAGCGCCGGCGGTCTCTCGGCTTCTAAACGAGACACATTGCATGACGGCGATTATCCAAGTTGACTCATTGGCCAAGACCTACCGGATCGGTGAGGTGGCCGTGGAGGCCCTGCGGGGGGTCACTCTGAACATTCAGCGGGGAGAGTTCGTGGCGGTCATGGGACCCTCCGGCTCGGGCAAATCGACCTTCATGAACCTCCTGGGGTGTCTCGACACCCCGACATCGGGGCGGTATCTCCTCGAGGGTCGTGACATCTCGCGGCTCAGCCGCGACGAGCTGGCCAGGATCCGGAACAGCAAGATCGGGTTTGTCTTCCAGGGATTTAATCTCCTGTCGAGGGTCAACGCGCTCGAGAACGTGGAGCTTCCCCTCCTGTACAACGGGACGCCGCCCGGCGAGCGGCGGCCCAAGGCGCAGGCCAAGCTGGCGGCGGTGGGTCTCGCTGATCGAGCGGATCACCACCCGGCGCAGCTCTCCGGCGGGGAGCAGCAGCGGGTCGCCATCGCGCGCGCCCTGGTGAACGATCCGGTCCTGATCCTGGCGGATGAGCCGACCGGCAACCTGGACACCCGCACGAGTGCCGAGATCATGACGCTCTTCCAGGAGTTGAACCACGGTGGAATGACTATCGTGCTGGTGACGCACAACGAGGAGATGGCGCGATACGCGCGCCGCATTCTCACCTTCCGCGACGGCGTGCTCTTGACCGATCGGGCCGTCGCGGCGCAGCCCCCCCAGGAGGCGACGACATGAACATCGGGGCCAGCGTCCAGATCGCCCTTAGGGCGTTGCGGGTCAACAAGCTCCGAAGCGCACTCACGATGCTCGGGATCATCATCGGCGTCAGCGCGGTGATCGCCATGATGGCGGTCGGTTCCGGCGCGCGCGAGCGGATCGCCGAGCAGATCCGGAGCATCGGATCCAACGTCATCATCGTCCTCTCCGGGAGCACCACCAGCGGGGGGATCCGCCTAGGGCACGGCACTCTCCTCACGCTGACCGAGGATGATGCCACGGCCATTGCCCGGGAGGTAGCTGCCGTGGAGGCCGCGGCGCCCACGATGCGCGGGACGGCGCAGGTGGTCTTCGGGAACCAGAACTGGTCCACGGTCATTCAAGGGGCGACCCCGGAGTACCTCGTGGTGCGGGAGTGGCCGGTCGTCTCCGGCCGGGACATCATGTCGCAGGATGTGGACGGGGCGGCCAAAGTAGTCCTCCTCGGCCAAACGGTGGCCGCGAATATCTTCGGGGATTCGGATCCGGTGGGCGAGATCATCCGGATCAAGAAGGTCCCCTTCACCGTCGTTGGCGTCCTGGTCGCCAAAGGGCAGTCGGCCTGGGGACAGGATCAGGACGACATCGTGGTCATTCCCCTGTCCACGGCGAAGCGGAAGGTCCTGGGAGTGAGCCAGGCCAATGCCCGGAGTGTCGGGGCGATCATCGTCAGGGCCAAGGGGCCCGAGTGGATGGACGAGGCGGTGGAACAGATGACGGTGTTGCTCCGGCAGCGGCATCGTCTGCAGCCGGGACAAGAGGATGATTTTACCGTGCGGAACCTTTCCGAGGTCTTTGCCGCCCAGGAGGAGTCGGCCCGGACCATGTCGTTACTCCTGGGGGCGATCGCCTCCGTCTCCCTCCTGGTCGGGGGCATCGGGATCATGAACATCATGCTTGTCTCTGTGACCGAGCGGACCCGGGAGATCGGGATTCGCATGGCGGTCGGCGCCAGGGAGCGCGACATCCTGACGCAATTCCTCATCGAGGCGGTGACGCTGGCCCTGATCGGGGGCCTCGTCGGGATCGCCCTCGGGGTCGGCGGGTCGGCCCTCCTCTCCTTTCTCGCCCAGTGGGAGACCCTGATCGCGCCCCAGGCGATTCTCCTGGCCTTTCTCTTCTCGACGGTGGTCGGCGTCTTCTTCGGGTACTACCCGGCGCGGAAGGCGGCGTCCCTCGATCCGATCGAGGCGCTGCGCTACGAGTAGGGGGGCGACCGTGTGGAGGCGATTCGCCCTTGGTGTAACGCTGCCGCTGATGCTGGTGGGGTGCGCCTCGGTCATTCCCGATGATTTCCAGGCGGGGGCGGACCGCACCCTCACCCTGACGGACGCCTGGACGCGGCCGGAGGCGTCGCGCGGACGGACGATGGTCCTGGGCGGGGAGATCCTGCACGTGACGCCAAAGCCGAGCGGGACCGAGGTAGAGGTTCTCGAGCGACCTCTCGGGAGGCAGGATCGGCCCGAGGAGACCGACGAATCCCGAGGACGCTTTATCGTCGTGATGGACGGCTTCCTCGATCCGGCGATCTACGGGCCCGGACGGGAAGTCACGGTGGTGGGCGATGTGGAGGGCGTCACCGCACGTCCCATCGGCGAGGTGACGTACACCTTCCCGTTGCTCCGAGGGCGGTACCTGCACCTCTGGCCCAAGCGCCAGCGCGCGGCCTATAGCCCAGTGTGGCACGATTCGTTGTGGGCCGATCGCTGGTGGTACCGGCACCGGTTTGGCCTGTTTCGATATCGTCATTGAGACGGGAAGGGGGCGATCGGGGTGGCACCGTCGAGACAGGGGCAGGCATGGTTGCGGCGACTACTCTGGGTCCTGTGCCTGGCATTGGTCTTTCCCGCTGCAGCCTGGGCCGACCTCTACGGCTGGGTGGACGACCGTGGGGTTCAGAATATCGTCGACAACCCGGCCCTGATCCCGGAGCGGTTTCGACGCCAGGCCCGCCTCTTTGTGGCCTCGTCCGCCTCTCGCGGGACGGAGAGCATACGGGCTGCCATCGGACCTCCATCGCGCGAAGACAGTCCTGTGCCGCTTGCGGTGAGTCCTGCGGTGAGCCCCACCGCACCGCCTGCCTCCGAGACCCAGGGGAGCGTCGCCGTCGCGTTGGCCGAGAGACTGGCCTTGGCGCATCGCCCGACCCCGCTCCAGGCGGCCAACGCGCTGCTCGAGCGGGGGATCCTGCCCCCGGCAGGCTGGATGCTCGACGAGCCGATCGATCCCTGGTGGATGGCCGATCTCGCGCGCTCACTCCTGGCAGCCAGCTCCACGGGGCGGATTCTTCAAACGCCCGAGACCGCCTTGCAGACCCTTGAGGGGGTGGCGGCAGAGAGAGGCATTGCGCTGGTGGCGGTGGAGCCCCCTGCGCCCCCCGAGCCCCAGGTGATTGTGACCCAGCCTGTAGCCCTTATCGTTGAGACAGCCTTTGTCCCCGCTTTTCCCCTGCACCACGGATCACTTTTCCACCACCCCCATTTCCGGAAGAAGTCTTTCAAGGATCACCCCCATTTTGAGCACCGTTTCCCGAAAGACCACGGCGCTGGACAGCATCACCATCACCCCCTGAACTTGCACCCCCGAGCCCCGGCGATCCGGTTCGACGGTGCTCACCGCGGGGGGAAGGTCGCAGGGTTCCCCCACGTCGGGAGCCACAGCGTTCAGAGCGGTTCGACGGTGCTCACCACGGGCGGCCGAGAGAAGCGGTCGGGAGCCACCCGATGCGCCTCCAGCAGCATGGGGCATTCCGTGCGGATCTGCCCCTGAGCACGGAGACACTAACACAAACGCATCTCATCTTGTGACAATCGAGCAATAGAACATTGGACCGCAATGGAGCATTTCGCCTGCAAAATCATTCTATTGTTCTACTGCTCCATTGCTCCAAAGTAAACGCACTTTGTGCGTTTACTTTAGATAGGAGGGACGATGCGTCGAGTGATCAGCGGTGAGCACCGTCGCGTCGCAGCGGTGCTGGGCTTCATCGGGTTTGCCTGGCTCTCAAGTGGGTGTGCCTCGACCATGATGGTCTTTACGGAACCAGGGAATGCCGAGATCGTGGTGGATGGAGAGGTGATTGGAACGTCCCCGATTCTGTACGCTGGCGACTTTGGGGGCGTGAAGGTGACGGCCCAGCTTCCCGGGTATCATGATGCCACGGTCGACGTGTCGCGGGAGCTGTTCTACTGGGGCCTGTATCTGCCAGACGCCGTCTATATTCGATTCGAGTCCGTGGAGGAGGCACCAGCTCCCGACAGTGGAGACCGGTGAGCGCCGTTCGTCGACAGGAGGAGGAGCATGGGGAACCTGAGGAACGTGTGGATCGGTGTGGGGGCCCTTGCGGCCCTTTTCTTGTGGGTCGGGCCCGCCCTGGGTCAGGAGAAGCCTCCGGTGAGCCCTTCGGCGAGCTCAGGGCCGAGCGGCACGGTCGAACCGCCAGCAGCGAGCCCCGCCGGACCGCCGGCACAGGTGATGGTCCTCTCCCTCAAGGAGAGTATCCTGTTAGGCCTCAAGAATAACCTGGACATCGCCATCGAGGGATTCAACCCCAAGATCCGGGAGGCCGACGTCACCGTCGCGAAAGCCGTCTTCGATCCGGCCGCGTTCGCCGAAATCTTCTTCTCCAAGAGCAAGCTCCAGAACCGGTCGGGGTTGGCCTTGAATGCGGTCAATGAGAACGAGGATATCGACGGCGCGGCGGGGATCCGCCAGTTCCTCCCGACCGGCGCCAATTACGAAGTGCGCTACGGCACCAACCGGAACGATACCAACACCAGTTTTCTCCAGGTGCTGAACCCGGCCTACACCAACGACCTGACCTTGACCCTGACGCAGCCCCTGTTGAAGAACTTCGGGGTGGACGTCAACCGCACCGCCATCAAGATTGCCCAGAACGACCGTGAGATCTCCGGGGACCGGCTGCGGCAGCGGGTCATGGACGTCATCACGCAAGTCCAGACCGCGTACTGGGAGCTCGTGTTCGCCCTGGAGGATCTCAAGGTCGCGCAGCGCTCCCTCGGCCTGGCCAAGGAACTGTCACAATTGAACCGGGCTCGGGTCCGGGCCGGCGTGGCGGCTCCAGTCGAGATTACCCAGGCCGAGGCGGATGTCGCGGCGAGAGAAGCCGGAGTCACCGTGGCGGAGAAACAGCTACGCGATGCCGAGGATCGTCTCAAGGTCGTTTTGAACATCCCCGCCCAGGGGGAGTGGGGCGGGGCCATCCTGCCGGCCGACCCGGCCCGGTTCGACCCGGTGAGCCTGGATCTTCCGGGGGCGATCGCCGACGGCCTCCAGAAGCGGCCCGACTACCGCGCGGCGAAGGTAGACCTCGCGAGCCGCGAGCTGAACGTCCGGTTTACGCGAAACCAACTCCTCCCCGATCTTGCCCTTGAGGGGAGCGTGGGGGCCAATGGGCTCGGAGGGAACTTCGGGAAGGCGAACGAGGAAATGGTTTCCCGGGACTTCTACGAGGGAAGCGTCGGCCTGGTCTTCTCCTTCCCCCTGGGAAATCGGGCGGCCCGAGCCGAATACCTCAAGGCCCAGCTCGGGCGGGATCAGGCCCGGGTCTCCCTCCGGAGTCTGGAACTCAACATCACGGCCGAAGTGAGGGAGGCCGTGAGGAGGATCGAGAGAGATGCCAAGCTCGTGGAGCAGACCAGGGCTGCCCGGGTGCTGGCCGAGGAACAGCTCCGGATCGAAACAAAACGGCTGGAGGCCGGAGTCTCCACCACCTTTGAGGTCCTCCGGTTCCAGCGTGAGCTGGCGGTAGCTCTGTCGGCAGAGGTCAGATCCCTGACCAACTATAATAGTTCCATAGCCAACCTCGATCGTGCACGGGGCGTGGCGCTCGAGAAGTACGGGATGCAGATGTAGAATGGGTCGGGCGGCCGCGGCGACGCCTTGACACCCTCCGGCGACTGTGACACCCTCGCGGGGACGGAGGGAGGATGGGAGAGGTCGAGACCGTCCTCGATGGACTCAATACGAACCAGGCGCGGGCGGTCACCGCGCCCGAGGGACCGCTCCTCATCGTAGCCGGCGCGGGGACCGGAAAGACGACTGTCCTCACCCGCCGCATCGCCTATCTGATCGGGGCCAAGCGGGCCCGGCCGAGCGAGATTCTCGCCCTCACCTTCACGGACAAGGCGGCGGGCGAGATGGAGGAGCGGGTCGATCTCCTGGTTCCGTACGGCTACGCGGAGGTGTGGATCAGCACCTTTCACGCCTTCGGCGATCGCGTTCTTCGCGAACAGGCCCTCGCGCTCGGTCTCGACCCCGACTTCACGGTTCTCAGCCGCCCCGAGCAGGCGGTCTTTTTTCGGGAACGCCTCTTCGAATTTCCCCTCGCGTACTATCGCCCCCTGGGAGACCCCACCAGATACATCGAGGCGATCCTCACCCTCATTAGCCGGGCCAAAGATGAGGAGGTGAGTCCGGCGGAGTACCTTGAGCTTGCCGAAAGGCTCGCCGAGCGGGCACGCGCCCACCCGGAGGATGCCCGCCTGCAGGAAGAGGCCCGGCGCCAGCGAGAAATCGCCCTGACGTACCAGAAGTACCAGGAGCTGATGGCCCGGGAGGGGCGGGTGGACTTCGGGGATCAGGTCACCTTGGCCCTCAGGCTCTTTCGAGAACATCCCGCGATCCTTGCCGAGGTCCGAAGTCGATACCGCTACATTCTCGTGGACGAGTTTCAGGACACCAACTACGCCCAGTGGGAGCTGCTGAAGGCGCTCGCCCGTCCGGAGGGAAATCTCACCGTGGTGGCGGATGACGATCAGTCGATCTATAAGTTCCGAGGAGCGGCGGTGAGCAATCTATTGAGCTTCACCGAAGCCTATCCCCAGGCGGCCGTGGTGGTGCTCAACGACAATTACCGCTCGGGCCAGGCGATCCTCGATGCCGCGGTCCGTCTCATCCGTCACAATGACCCCGAACGCCTGGAGGCGCGGCGGGGGGTGGACAAACATCTGCGCGCCCTTCGCGGGGAGGGCCGTCCGGTGGAGCACCGCCATTACGACACGGCAGGGAGCGAGGCGGACGGGGTCGCCGAGCTGATCGAGGCCAAGGCGCGCTCCGGGAAATACCGGTATCGGGACATGGCCATTCTGGTTCGGACGAACCGCGACGCCGATCCCTTCCTGCGGGCCCTGAATATGAAGGGGGTGCCGTGGCGCTTCTCGGGCGCGCATGGTCTCTACGCCCGGGAGGAGATCCGTCTTCTGATGTCGTTCCTCCGGGTGGTGGCGGATCCGGAGGAGAACCAGTCCCTCTACCACCTGGCGGTGAGCGATCTGTATCGCGTGCCCCCGCTCGATCTGGCGCGGTGCAGCGCCGCGGCCCGCCGGATGCACCGCAGCCTCTTCTGGGTCTTCACGAATGTCGAGGGGGCGGGACTTCATGACCTCTCGGGTGAGGGACTGGCAACCATCCAGAAGCTCCTCGGGGATCTCGAGGAGTATGTCCGGAGGGCCCAGCGGCTCCGCACCGGCGAGGTCCTCTACCATTTCCTGATGGAGAGTGGGGTACTGAAGCGGCTCATGGCGGCACAGGATGTCGCGAGCCAGGTTCAGGTGCAGAACATCGCCCGCTTCTTCGAAAAGGTCAAGCGGTTCGGCGACGTCGCGCGGCTCGATCGGGTGACGCAATTCGTCGAATACCAGGAGAAGCTCCTCGAGGCGGGTGAGGACCCGCCGGTGGCCGAGGCGGATGTGGACATGGATGCGGTCAGTGTCCTCACGGTCCACAGGGCCAAGGGGTTGGAGTTTCCCGTGGTCTTTCTGGTCGGGCTCACGGCTGATCGGTTCCCGAACCGGGGGAGACGCGATCCCATCGAGCTGCCTGCCGCCCTGGTCAAGGATCGGGTCCCCGAAGGGGATGTGCGGCTGCAGGAAGAGCGGCGCCTCTTCTACGTGGGCATGACGCGGGCCAAGGACGAGCTGGTTCTCACCTCGCAGCGGGACGCCGGGACCGGGAGGCCGAAGAAGGTGAGCCCCTTCGTCCTCGAGGCGCTGGATCAGCCGAGGTCGGCGGAGGCCGCCTTCCGCGCCTCGCCGGATGAGGTGATCGCGCGATTCGCCCCACCCGTGGGGGAGGGGTCGGGCGTGATCGAGCCCATGGCCCCTGAGGCGATCCTGACCTTGAGCACCCTCAGCGTGGACGACTACCGGACTTGCCCCCTCAAGTACAAGTACGCGCAGGTCCTCCGGGTGCCCATTCGCGAGCACCACACCGTGATCTATGGCAAGGCCCTCCATGACGCGATCCAGGCCTACTTCCGCGGGAAGATGCGAGGGAAGCGGATGACGCTCGAGACGCTCTGGGCGGTCTTTGAGGGCTCCTGGGTCAGTCGCGGGTTTCTCTCCCGCGACCATGAGGAGCAGCGTCTTGAGGCGGGCCGACAGACCCTCAGGCGATTTTTCAACCAGGAGGAGGGCACCGGGACGATTCCCACCTTCATCGAGAAGGAGTTCGGCTTTACCTTGGGGCGGGACCGGGTCATCGGGCGCTGGGACCGGGTCGATGTGCGGGGAGATGAAGCGGTCATCATTGATTATAAGTCGTCCGATGTCCGCGAGCCCAAGGAGGCGAAGCGCCGGGCGCGCGAAAGCCTGCAACTCCAGATCTACGCCTTGGCCTACCGTCAGATGGTGGGGCAGATCCCGACCCGGGTGGAGCTGCATTTCTTGGAGTCGGGACTGACCGGCGCCACCGAGGAGAGTGCGGAGGCGATCGAGGAGACGGCACAGATCGTCAAAGAGGTCGCGGCGGGGATCCGGGCGCGGCACTTCACCGCCAGGCCGAGCTACATGGCCTGCGGCTACTGCGCCTTCCGCGAGATCTGTCCCAGCGCGTGGGGGACTGAGGGGAGTTGACCGACGACCCATGACCAAGGGCGCTCTTTTGGAGAGAGACGGTCGTCGGTCAACGGTGAGCGGATTGATATGCGGATCGGGATTGACATCGACGATGTGATGGCCGATTCCCTGCCCAGGTACCTCCAGGCCTTTAACCGGCGGTTTGGGCTGAAGGTGCCGGTGACCGAGGCGCGATGGGAGATCTTCCGGCGCCACCCCGAGATCCCTGCCGACGCGATCGGAGCCTTTTTTGAGGAGCTCTATCGGGCCGACTTCCTGGGCTCCCGTCCCCTCGTGCCCGGCGCCATGGAGGGGATCGAAGAGCTCCATCGAGCAGGTCATCGCCTCTTTATCATCACCGGACGGCCCAGGCGGGATCGGGCCATCACGGAGCGGTGGATGGAGGCGCGAGGGCTTTCCCACTTCTTTGACGCGATCGAGGACCGGGACGGGCTGGACGCGCCACTCCACAAGCGCCGGGCCGCCACGCGGCTCAAGCTCGACGTGTTGTTGGAGGATGAGTACGAGGTCGCGGTCGCGGCGGCAGGGGTGTGCGATCGTGTCCTGCTCTTTGACCAACCATGGAATCAGGGCCCCTTGCCGGCGCGAATCCTGCGCATCCATTCATGGTCTCACGTCCTTCCCTCTCTCGCTCCCCGGGCCAGCCCCCACGACCACTCACGCTGAGAATCTCCTTCCCTAGTCCGAGGTCCGGAGTCCGACGGGCAGCACCTTCGACCCCTCGCTCGGGGGCTCTCGCGGCGACCCTGTTCGGCGGCTTACGGCCTGGGTCCCTCCGTGTTCACGATCCGTGCAAAGAAGCCCGGCACGGATCGCGCCTCGGTTTCCCAGGCCGTCGCCTGCCGAGGGACCCCGCCGCTCCCGGCAATGTCGCTCGGGACCTGCAGGTGCTGTTGCCGAGGCGGGACCCCCGCCGCACGCAAGACAGTTTCCGCCCTCCTCAGGATTTGCTTCCCTCGCCGGCTCGCGGGTGGCGGAGGCCGAGGCCCGGCTGCCCGCAGGAGAATTTCGCAACCGATTATTCCCAATAAATGGCGCGTTAATTCTCCGAGGACGGACGGGCGAGGCCTCCGACAGGACCCGCAGAGCCGGTGAGCCAAGAGGCGACAGGACCCGTTGCCCGAAGCGCGGCGGATCCCGAACCAAACCGCCCCTGGCACGCAGATTGCTGAGTCCGATCGCAGGGCATGCGCACATCTCTGTTGAAAGGCCGCTTAACGCCTCTTCTCGATCCGTTGTGAACACAGGAAACCGTGATCGTGCAGGTAGCCGTCGCTGAAAAAATCTCTAATCTCCCGCGATCGGGTCGCGCCCTCGACATCGCCCTCGGCGTCCTGATCGCCGCCGTGCCACTGGCGTATTCTCCGCTCGCCCCAACGTCACTCAAGTGGGCCATCATCGGCGTCCTCACTCCCCTGCTCACCTGTCTCTGGCTCTGGGGAGGGTCTCCTCCCTCGTTCCGGCCCCTCCCAAAGCTGCTTGTCCCGTTCCTCGCCCTGATCCTGGTGTCCCAACTCTCGCTCCTGCAGGCCATGAACCTGTATTACGGGCTGCAGCGGATCACCTACCTCGTATTCCTGTTTGTCCTCTATCTCATCGTGGCCCAAACCTCCTCTCGACCTGACCAGCAGGCCAGACTCGTCCGGTACCAGCTTCTGACCCTGCTGGGTGTGAGCGTCCTCTCCCTCTACGGCTGCATCATGCCAGGCGTCCATGCGGCTCATTCGGCGGCAGAGACCCTGTTCCGCCTCTTCGGCAATACGAATTACGGAGCGGCCTACCTCCTCACGGTGATTCCGCTCGGCCTCGCCCTCTACCTCACCGCCTCGGAGCGGTGGGAGAGGGGCGTGTGGGGGGCGACCCTCTTCCTCTCCATGGCCCTGCTCACCCTCTCGATGGTCAGGGGCGCCTGGGTCAGCATCTGGATCGGCCTCGGGGTCTGTGTCTGGGTGCTCTTCCGTGAGGGGCAGAGCCCCGGCGCCCTCCGGGGCACTCGCCCCCGGGCCCTGATCGGTCCGGTTATTCTTGCCGGGTCGGTCATCCTGCTCGCCTCTCTTCTGTGGCGCTCGTGCCTGCCGGATTCCACCTCATTCGGCGCGCGGGTGGCGAGCATCTTTGATTTGGGGACAGGGGGCCTTGAGGTGCGCCTGGCCATGTGGCAGGGGACGCTCCGGTTGATTCGGGATCATCTGTGGACGGGCGTGGGCGTCGGCAACTTCGCCCTTGCCTATGTCCCGTATCGGTCAGCGGTCATCTATCAGGACCCCGGTATGCAGGTTGAGCATCCCCACAATGAATTTCTCAACGCGGCGGCAGAGTTGGGGCCGCTCGGCCTGCTCGCCCTCCTGTGGCTTTTCATGAAGGTGATCCAGCTCGGCTGGCGGCTGGCGAGGCGCGCCGACGCGAGGCGAGGGATCGTCGCAGGAGTCCTGGGGGGGCTGGCCGCCGCTCTTGCCTACACGAATCTCTTTTACGTCCTGCACGTCCCCGCCTCAGCCATGAGTGTTGCGATCCTGCTCGGGATGCTCGAAGGGATGGATCGCGCCGTGGCTCAGGACGAGAAACGGGTGCCGATCCGTCTCGCCTTCGTCCTCCCGGTACTGTTCGTCATGGGCGTTCTGGGCTATCACTATTTCGTGCGGCCCGTGGGCGGAGAGATCCACTACTGGCTCGCCGAGAGGGATCTCCAAGAGGAGCGAGCGGAGGCGGGGCTGAGCCGCCTGGAGCAGAGCATCGCATGGAATCCCTATGCGCATGTGGTGCGGTATCGGCGCGCCGCGATCCTGTTTGCACTCGGGAGATACCCGGAGACGATCGAAGCGGCGCACGGGGTCTTGCAGGTCCATCCCAAGCTGGACATCGCGTACGGGCTCATGGGGAGCGCGTATCTCATCCTGCAGGACAGGGACAAGGCCGAAGAGATCTTTCGGCAGGCCATGGCCCTCAATCCCAATTACCCCCATGCCCTCAACAATCTCGGGATCCTCGCTGCCGACGACGGGCGGATCGCCGAGGCGGAGGGACTGTTTCTGCGGGCCAAGGAGGTCTTGGGGCGGACCGAGATGAGCCCGTACGTCAACCTGGGGACTATCTACGAGATGACCGGGCGCGCTTCCGACGCGCTCCAGATGTATGAAACCGCTGTCGCCATCAAGCCCGAGTTCGGGGCCAACTGGTACGCGCTGGCGCGACTCCGGGTCCAAAGCGGCGACCCCGGCGGGGCCTCTGTGGCGCTCGCTCACGCCATAAGCCTCGATGCGGGGTGGCGGGCCAAGGCGGCACGGGACAGGGTCTTTCAGGCCTTACGGCAGAGTGATCCTCGGGTGGGGAGGCTGCTACAGGAGTGAGCCATGAGGACTGGGGGCTCAGTCCTCAGCACTCATGGCTCAACAGGGGCGGGGGTGGCACGTGGATTGCAAACAGACTGGCAGGCACGAGTTGTCTTGACAGGTAAGAATAACGCGCAGACTTCGCATGGGGTTGCGAGTCTCAGTGGATATAACAGGAGGGAGGAGATTACGATGACTTGCACGAGAAAAATCATGGGCCGGCGGGCCGGCTTTACCCTGATCGAGCTGATCCTAGTGGTGGCCGTCGTCGCCATCCTGGCTGCCATCCTGGTCCCGACTGTCTTTTCGATTCTGGATGATTCTGCCATCACGAAGGGCAAGGCCGACGTGAAGGCGATCGCGGGGGCTATAGCGAAGTTCCGGGACGACACGGGCGAGTATCCAACCCGGGATGACGCGGCCGGCGAGGTGAACCTCCTCTTCTCGGGGACCGTGGCACCGGGGTCCGCCGATTTCTCACCCGCGACTGGCATGACGGCCTTCGACTGCGACGCGGGCAATGAATGCGAGGGCTTTACGTTTCCCTTCATCACCAATGTGGGGGCCAACGCCTATGCCTCCACGCCGACGGCGAAGAAGCGGTGGAAGGGGCCGTACCTGAGCGACAATACGCAGGACGAGTTCGGCGAAGCCTATATCGTCTATGTCCGCAGGCTCCGGACGACGGGCGCCATCACGACCGACCGGGCCTGGGTGGTCTTCGCCGGCCAGAACAAGGTCTATGAGACGACCCCTGCCTCGACCTCGGCGCAGGGTGATGACTTCGTCTTCCTGCTCAAGTAGTCCAGCCGGCGGAGCAGGCTTGGCTGAGATCCCGATGAATCGCACGCAGGGCGGCCTCACACTGATCGAGATAATCGTGGTGCTGGCCGCCCTGGCCATTCTTGCCGCCATCCTCATCCCGACGGTGATCAGCCTGCCCGAGCAGGCGGAAGAGGCCAGGGCGGGAAACGACGCACGGGCCATCGGCGAGGCCATCTACAACCTGCAGAGGAACCTGGCCAAGTGGCCGGTCTACGCCTCGTCCGTCGGGGGTCTGACCAACCCAGCGAATGCCACCCTGCAGCGGCTCAACTCCGCCGGGAACGCCCCGGGGGTGAGCGGTGCGACGGCTGATTGGATCATCGCCGCGAACACCGATGATCTCGACGACCACCTCGCGACCAACAGGCTGCCCGACGCGAGCCAATATCCCACCACCGGGGAGTTCGCCTGGCGGGGGCCGTATCTCGCCGAGGCGCCGGCCGATCCCTGGGGGAACCGGTTCATCGTCAACGTGCGGTGGCTCCAGCCAGGGGCCTCGCCGAACGTGGTCTGGGTCCTGTCGGCGGGTCCCAACAAGATTATCGAGACGACCTTCGCTCAGCCGAGCCTGGCGGGCGACGACATCGGCTTCCGGCTTCGCTAATCGCTCTCTTTCAGCAGGACAGCTTGGCATGAACATTGCTCCCTTCAATATCAAGGCCTTCCTGAATCTTGCTGACATAAAGTCCGGCTGAGAAGGCTTCGGGAGACACGGAATGAAGCCGCTGGGACAACGGCTGGTAGAAGCCGGCCTCATTAACGACACACAGCTCCAGTCCGCCCTGCGAGAGCAGCAGAAGACCAGGGAGTATCTGGGAAGAATCCTCATCCGCCTGGGCTATGTGAGTGAGGAGGCGGTGGCCGCCGCCCTGTCCGCCCAGGCCCGCGTGAAGTACGTTGACCTCGGACAATACTCACCCCAGCCGGAAGCGCTTCAGCTCGTCCAAGAGAAATTTGCCCGGGAGCACCACCTCGTCCCCCTCTCCTACGTCGGGAAGGTCCTCGTCGTAGCCATGGCCAACCCCCTCGACATCATCACGATCGATGAGCTGCGGCGCATGTCGAAGGGACCCGTGGAGGTCGTGGGCGCTACCCAGAGCGAGGTGCTCGAGGCCTTGGACCGCGCCTACGGCGTCGGGGTGGGCGCGGCATGGAATGAGGTGGTCGAGCACAGCCTTCGCCACGTGATGGGACGGCGCGGCGCCGGGGGCACCGAGACCGACGTGGCGCAGGAGCCGCCGGTCATCCGCTTGGTGGAATCCCTGATCACCCGCGGGATTCAGGAAGGGGCGACCGATATCCACGTCGAGCCCGAGGAGCGGTTGGTCCGCAACCGGTTCCGGGTGGACGGCGTGCTCCGCCAGGGGCCCGATGTCCCCAAGGAGCTCCAGGGGGCGGTCATCGCGCGGATCAAGGTCATGGCCAATCTGGACATCGCCGAGAACCGCCTCCCGCAGGATGGGCGGATGGATTTTCAATTCGGCGGTCGGCAGATCGACATCCGCGTCTCGACCTTCCCGACCATCCGAGGCGAGAACCTGGTCCTCCGCATCCTGGATCGGGCAAAGCTCGTCCTGGGGCTCGAGCAGCTCGGCTTCACGCCGGATCATCTCACCTTCTTCAAACGGGTCTTGCAGAACCCGAACGGGATCATCCTGGTCACGGGCCCGACCGGCAGCGGCAAGACCACCACGCTGTACTCGGCCATGTCATATCTCAACGCCGAGGAGCGGAACATCATCACCATCGAGGATCCGGTGGAGTACGAGATCCAGGGGATTCGACAGTCGCAGATCAACGTCAAGGCGGGACTCACCTTCGCCAACGGCCTCCGCCACATCCTGCGCCAGGATCCGGATGTGATCATGGTGGGGGAGATGCGGGATGACGAGACGGTCGACGTCGCGATCCGGGCGGCCCTCACCGGGCACCTGGTCTTCAGCACGCTCCACACCAATGACGCCGCGGGCGCGGTCCCCCGCCTCACCGACATGGGGGTGGCCCCATTCCTCCTCGCCTCGGCCCTCCTCCTGGTGGTGAGCCAGCGGCTCGTGCGGAGCATCTGCAACAGTTGCAAGGAGGAGGCGGAGCCCGATCCGGCGCTGCTGCGGCGCCTGGGGCTTCAGACCGATGGCGGGGATCAGCTCAAGTTCTATCGCGGGAAGGGCTGCGACAAGTGCGGAAATACCGGCTACCGGAACCGCATCGGGATCTTTGAACTATTGCGGGTCGGCCCGGAAATGACTCCTCTGATCTTGGAAAAAGCGGACAGCGGCAGTATCCAACGGGCGGCCCGGGCCCAGGGGATGCGGACGATGCTCGAGGACGGGATTCGGAAAGCCCTCCGGGGAACCACCACGCTGGAAGAGGTGGCCCGAGAGGCCCTGATGAATTAGGAGATGCGGTGCCGGACTTCGCCTACAAGGCCTGCGATGAACAGGGGGATACGGTGAAGGGGGTCTTGGCCGCCCAGGACGAGGAGCACTTGGCCGATCTCCTCGCGGTGGACGGGCTCTACCTGCTCAGAAGCGCCAAGCCCCGGCGGCTCACCCAGCACCCCTGGTTTCAGCAGCGCGTCCGGCGGCGGGATCTCACCCTTTTCTTTGTCCATGTCGGGACCGCGCTGACCGGCGGGATCTCGCTCCTTGAGACCCTCCGGACCTATGCCGACGAGAGTAGCCACGAGCGCCTCCGCACCGTCGCGCGGGGGATGGTCAATGAGATCACCGGCGGATCGAGCTTCTCCGATGCGTTGGCCGGATATCCCGCGGTCTTCGCCCCGGTCTTTGTCAGCATGGTGCGCGCGGGGGAGACGACAGGACAGTTGGACAAGGTGCTGCAGGATCTGGTGAGCTTCCTCGAATGGCAGGAAGCGCTCGCCGGGACCGTGAAGCAGGCGCTCACGTATCCGATTGTGCTCCTCGTCGCCATCGTGGGGCTCACCACGGTCCTCGTGGGCTATGTCTTTCCCCAGCTGCTCCCCGTCTTTCAAAAGGTGCGGGTGGAGCTCCCCCTTCCCACGAGGATCCTGATCGCCGTGAGCACGGCGCTACGCCAGTACTGGATCCTTGGCCTCGTTGCCGTCGTCGGGGCTGTGACCGGCCTGCTCCTCTACATCCAGACACCGGCGGGGCGACTGCGCTTCGACCGGCTCGTGCTTCGGACCCCGGTGGTCGGTGGGATCGCCCGCCGCATCGCCCTCTCACGCTTTGCCCGATACCTCGCGGTGCTCTACACGGCCGGCGTGGAGTTCATCCAGTCGCTGCAGGTGGTGGAGCGCCTGGTGGGGAACCGGGTGATCGAGGTGGCCATCGGGGAGGCGCGCGAGGAGGTCATCTCAGGGTCCCTCCTCTCGGCCGCGCTGAAACGCACGGGGGTGGTCCCGAGCCTGGTGGTCCAGATGGTGGCCACGGGCGAGACGACAGGGAAGATGGACGAGAGCTTGCAAAAGGTGTCGCAGTACTACGATAGAGAGGTCCAGGAGAGTGTGAAGCGGGCGACCGCCCTGATCGAGCCGGCCGCCATCGTCGTGATGGCCTGCATGGTCCTCTTCGTGGCCCTGTCGGTCTTTCTCCCCCTCTGGGGAATGATCGGCCAGATCAGCCGGAGGTAGGATGCGGATGGGGTCAGGAAGGCAAGAGAAGAGAGGACAAGGACTCACGCTGATCGAGGTCATCGTCATCCTGGCGGTCCTGGTGATCCTCGTTGCCCTCCTCGTCCCCTCGACGGTCCAGATCCTCACCGGCGCCCGGAGGAACGTCACCCTCGACGAAATGGAGAACCTGAAAAAGGCGATGATTGGCGATCCGGATCTCAAGACATCCGGCGTCCGGTCCAGCTTTGCCTATCTCGGCGATATGGGAAATCTGCCGTCAACGCTCGACGACCTGGTGACCCAGGGGGCCCAGCCGGCTTACGCCTTCAACAGCAGCAAGGGGGTCGGGGCCGGATGGCGGGGTCCCTACATCACGCTGGGGCCGGGCAGCGACGCGGCCTCGCACCGGGTTGATGCCTTCGGCAACGATTACGCCTATAGCATCACCAACTTCACCAACGCCCAGGGGCAGACGGTGGATGCA